>Ga0182027_10003055_pt1 | contig 26815 bp, 18 predicted proteins | sample 712E1DmetaG_FD_121300 | JGI IMG/M metagenome (GOLD analysis project Ga0182027, IMG submission 121300) | Permafrost microbial communities from Stordalen Mire, Sweden - 712E1D metaG (Illumina Assembly) | ecosystem: Environmental > Terrestrial > Soil > Wetlands > Permafrost | place: Sweden...
ATCGAGAGGCAGAGGGCCCTGGTCGAGGACCTGGTCGTGGAAGGCGCGGATGTCGAACTTGTCGCCGAGAGCCTTTTGGGCGCGGGCGCGCAACTCGAGGATCTTGAGTTGGCCGATTTTGTAGGCCAGAGCCTGACCGGGCCAGGCGATGTAGCGGTCCACTTCGGATTGCACCGTGGGCTCGTCGATGGCGGAGTGGTCGTGGAAGTACTGGACCATCTGTTCGCGGGTCCAGTGCTGGGAGTGGACGCCGGTGTCGACGACGAGACGGATTGCTCGCCAGGTGTCAGCCTCGAGACGACCGTAGTCGGAGTAAGGGTCTTGGTAGAAACCGGCTTCTTTGCCGAGTTGCTCGGTGTAGAGCGCCCAGCCTTCGACGAAGGCCGTGTATTCGCCGTATTTGCGGAAGGTGGGCGTGCCGGTGAGTTCCTGGGCGATGGAGATCTGGAGATGGTGGCCGGGAATGCCTTCGTGGTAGGCGATGGCCTCGACGGAGTAGAGATTGCGGCCGGTGACGTTATCAGTGTTGATGAGCAGGCGGCCGGGACGGGTGCCGTCGGGCGTGCCGGCCTGGTAGTAGGCGGGCGGGGCGGTTTTGGCCAGGTAGGCGGGCATGGGGACGACTTCAAAGGGCGCTTTGGGCAGACGTCCGAAGAGCGAGGGGAGCTTGGCCTGCATGGGCGTGAGATAGCTGCGGTAGGCGGCCAAGAGCGCTTCGGGTGAGGCGGCCTTCAGTTTCGGGTCCGCCTTCAGGCTGGCACGAAACGTGGCCAGGTCATGGAAGCCGAGCTTGTGGGCAAGCTCAAGCATGGCGGTCTCATCCCGCTTCACTTCGTCGAGGCCGATCTGGTGAATCTGGACTGCGGTGAGATTCGTCGTGGTGCGGTGGCGGATCAGGTACTGGTAGTACTTTGTCCCATCGGGCAAGGCGGAGATGCCTGGCTCGGTGCGGCCTGCGGGCACATAGCTCGCCTTGAGGAAGCGGGCGAAATGCGCGTAGGCGGGCAGCACTTCTTTCTGGAGTGCGTCGAGCGTATCGGTCTTGATGCGGGTCTGATCGGCGGCGGAGATGGAAGCGGGAAACTTCTTGAGCGGCGCGGCGAGAGGCGAGTCTTCGGGTTCTTGCTGGGCGAGGGTCTGGATCTGTTCGAGGGCCTTTTCAAGGAGGTATTTTGGGGGCACGCGCTTGTCATCGAGGCCGATGGCCATGTTGGCGGTGATCTGCTCGAAGGCGTTGGGAATCAGATGAAGACGGGCGATCCAGTCGTCGTAGTCCTTGACGGTGGTGAAGCTGAGCTGCGAGGCCAGTTGCGGGAAATCGTCGTAGACGCCTTCGACCTGGTTGACGGGCATCTCCCACTCTTTGAAGGCTGCGGCCTCCTGGTCGTCAGTGAGCTTGCGGAGGAGCAGTTCGCGGCTGGCCGTTTCCTGCTCTGTGAGTCCGGTTGGGTCGATGGCGGCGAGGCGCATCAGTACGTCCTGGCCGCGCTCCAGATCGTTGTTCACGGCTTGCAGCGAACGGTCGGTGAGCTTGTCGTTATAGCGCTTGTCGCCGAGGGACGAGGCAAACTCGGGATCGTGCTTGAGAACGTCTTCCCAGTAATCCTTGAAGAGAGCATCGAGCGCCTTACGGCGGTCTTCGAGCGAGGCGGGCGCGGAAGCCGCTGCGACGGGCAGTTTTTGCGCTCCGAGAACCGGCGCGAGGACGAGCAGCATAAAGGCGGCGGCGACGAAGAGGAAGCGGGGAGATTGTCTCAAAGGATTGAGGTCCTTCATGTGAAATGGCTCTGGTGTTGAGTTTAGAGCAATGGGCAGGGAACAAAGGACAGGGAACGATAAAGGCTGGCCGGTTTGGGTTCTTGCTGCTCCGCTCGCTGCGGGTTTGACCCCGTAAAAGGGGCGATGAAGCTCGTTTTTGGGGGCATGAATCCGCGAAATTCCGTAGTTGACGCTGAGGCTTGCTTTGCTCGCAAGTCTTTTTGTTTGTGCTTGTTATGCATTGATTCAGGGCGGTGGCTATTGGCTACATGGTAACGGGCGTTGGGGGTGTAAGTGGTTTGTTTTCTGGTGGTTTTAGGAAATGTCACAGTTTCACAGGAAATAGGGGGGGAGGGGGCTCCCTGTCTTTGGGGGTCGCCGCCGGCTACTGGCCAGGGCGCGACCTGGTTCCATTGTGCACCGGGAGGGGGTAATTTTCTGCATGGGGGGTGGAGATGGGCTGGGAATAGGGGATTGTAAAAACAGTCCGGTGGGGTGTCTGGTTTCCCACCCAAACCGCAAAAAACGCGGTTTGGATGGGGCACCCGAAGTGATTGTTGGGGCGAAGTAAAAAAAGCAACCGCAGATCGTTCGACTCCGTTTGGCCGAAAAACCGGCCAAACTCCGCTCAAGATGACAAAACAATTCTGCTCAAGATGACAGGGCAATTTTGATGCGAACTTCTGAGACAGGACACTAGCGGAGTAGTTCGTTGAGGAGGACTTTGGCTTTGGCTACCAGGGTGGTGGCGCCGTCGATGTCGCCGGAGGTGAGGGCGTCTTTGGCCTGCTTGAGGAATTCGCGGATGTGGGCGACGGTTTTCTGGTCCTGGTCGCTGAGGTTTCGCTTGATCCCGTTCAGGCTGCGCTCAGTCGAGTCGATGGAGGCCTGAGTCTGGAGGCGGGAGTCGGATGCGTCGCGCGAAGAGAGCTGGCCGATGGCGCTGACGGCAGGAGCGCCGCTTGAGGCCTGCTGGGTGTCGGGAACGGGATTGGCGGGCTGTTTGTGGTGTTTTGCGGGCGGCTTGGGCGTCTGCTCGGGCAGATTGGTTGCGTTCACAGACGGCGTGGTTGGAATCGTCACCTCTGGCGGCGGCAATTGGGTAGGGGGCGGAACGGTCGAAGGGCTGATGACCGGCGGGGGCGGCGGAAGCTTCTCCTTATGGGGCCAATGGACGCATCCCGCGAGAAACAGCGGCAGCATACACGCGGCAATCCTGGCAGGCAGTTTCATCCCGCAAGCCCCTTCCCAGTTTCTACGTTCACCGGCTGAGGATGCCGGCGCCCCCAGTCCGCGGCGGAGAGAGGGATTCTTAACGCGAATTCCGTGCCGCAGCCTATCTCCGATTGTACTTCTATGCTGCCGTGATGTAACTGAATAATGCGATAAGTCATTGCCAGGCCAATGCCGCTGCCTTCGCTTTTGGTGGTGAAGTAGAGGTCGAAGATCTTTTCGCGGATCTCGGCGGGGATGCCCGCGCCGTGGTCGGCGATGCGGAGAAGCGCCGTCTTGCGGTCTTCTTCGAGGACTACATCCAGCTTGCCGCCCTCGGGCATGGACTGAGCACCGTTCAGGATCACGTTGAGCACCGCCTGCTTGAGCAGATCGGCGTCGATGTTGGCTATCAGCGGGTTCGCGGGTATGCGGCTGACCAGCTCGACATTGCGCGTGGAAAGCTCGGCGGTGGCGAGAGTGAGGACGTCGCCGACGACTTTGCGCAGGTCCTGCTCGCGGAGATCGAGTTCGACTGGGCGCGAAAAATCCACGAGCATTTGGACGACGCGGTCGAGGCGATGGATCTCGGAGTCGATGACTTCGAGGTGGCGAACGGCGGGGGCGCTGGCGTCGCCGAGCTTGTTCTTGAGCAGTTCGAGGTGGACGACGATGGCGTTGATAGGGTTCTTGACCTCGTGGCCGACGCCGGAGGTGAGGCGGCCGATGGCGGCCATGCGGCGGGATAGCTCGAGTTCGGACTCGATAGCTTCGGCGGATTCAAGATCGTGCAGCAGGACCAGCGCGCCCAGGCCCTGGTGGGTGTCTTCGTCGTGGATGAATTCGAGCGAGGCCTGAATGCGGTGTCCGGTTTCGGTGCGAATTTCTTCTTTGGCAAGCGAACCGCCGGCGTCGAAGGCGTCGCTGAGAACCAGGCCCAAGGCGGTGGAGGGGCGGAAGATGTCGTGCGCGTGGAGGCCGAGGATGTTTTCGCGCGGGAGGTCGAGAAAGCGTCGCGCTGCTTCAGAGACAAGAACGGCGCGGCCATCGCTGGTGAAGAGAAGAATGCCGTCCTGAAGATTGCCGAGGATTTGATCGAGGTTCTCGGTCAAGGCGGAGAAGACCTCCTCGACATTGCGCATGCGCTGGCCGATGCGCTCGATTTTGTTGGAGACCTGGTCGGCGGTGTCCTGCCTGGGCGCGGGCTTTGACTTGGTGGCTACAGTGTTGGCTTTCGTGCCAGTTGCTGTACCGGTTACCGCGCCAGCCGCCGCGCCGGCGGAAGTCCAGCGGTCGAGTTGGCGGCTGATCTTCTCCATGGGGCGCAGTGCGAGGTTGCTGAGCAGCAGCGCGGCGAGAATTGCCGTGAGCAGCGCAATGCCCATGAGGCCGAGCGCTTCGGTTCGCCACGGTGCGTAAAAGGCCAGTAGCAAGGTGGTGCGCACGCCGACGTGGACGGTGGCAAAGGGCGCACCGTTGTTGTCGAGCGAGGCGACCACGTCGTAGACGATGGGCGGGCCGAAGACCTTTTGCGCCAACTGCAATGAGCTGGCATCGAGGAGCTGCTTGTAGTCGGGCCGGGCGGGCAGGGGCTTGTCTTCGTTTTCAGGATTGGTGCTGAGGAGCGTGACGGCGTGGTTGTCGCCGATGTTGATGTCGTAGACAGTGAGGGAGTAGCGGTTGACGGACTCGACGACCGCTTGCAGTTCCGCGTTGTCGCGCACGGCCTTGATCATGAGGGCACGCAACTGGGACGGATCGTTGGGATTGACGGTCTGGTCGCGGAGGCCTGTTTCCAGGGCATTCTGAAGCGCGAAGCGGATTTGCTCAGCCACCATGAAGTTGGTGTCGTAAGACTGGCTGACGGCGGCGTGCAGCAGTTGGTTGGCATAGACGAGCGAAACCGCCGCCGCGATAACAAACACCAGCGCCGTGATGGCGAGAACGAGTTTGATCTTGAGGCGCATGGCTTAGCTGGCCGGGTCCAGGCGGTCGCGGCCGTACTCCTTGAGTTTGTTGTGGAGCGTCTTGAGGCCGATGGCGAGGATCTCCGCGGCGCGGGTGCGGTTTTGCCCGGTGGCTTCGAGGGTGCTTAGAATCAGCAGGCGCTCAGCCTCGTCGACGGTGGTGCCTACGTGCACGGGCACCAGGGTGGCGTCGGACGGTTGAGGCGCAAGCTTCTGTGCTTTGGCGAAGCCTGGCGGCAGGTGACCCACATCGAGGGGTGCGCCGTCGGGGCAGAGAATGACTGCGCGCTCGATGGTGTTGCGCAGTTCGCGCGCGTTGCCGGGCCAGTTGTAGGTCATGAGGCGGTCGAGCATGGAGGGGGCCAGGCCGGGCACGTGGCGGCTGTGCTTCTCGTTCATCTGAACGAGCATGGCATCGGCCATGGGGGGCAGGTCTTCCATGTGATCGCGCAGCGGCGGCATGTGGATGTTGAAGACGTTGAGTCGATAGAAGAGGTCGGCGCGCAGATGGCCCTCAGCGACGGCGGAGTTAGGGTCGCGGTTGGTGGCAGCAAGAACGCGCACGTCTACATCCGTTTCATTGCGTGCGCCGAGACGTCGGAGCTTGCGCTCTTCGAGGACGCGGAGCAGTTTGGCTTGGGTAGCGTTGGGCATCTCGCCCACTTCGTCGAGTAGCAGGCTGCCGCCGCTGGCCAGCTCGAAGCAGCCGGCGCGGCGTTCGGCAGCACCAGTGAAGGCGCCTTTTTCGTGGCCGAAGATTTCGCTCTCGATGAGGGTCTCGGGGATAGCGGCGCAGTTGACGCCGACAAAAGGCTTGCCCTTGCGCGGGCTGAGTTCATGGAGGGTGCGGGCGACGAGTTCCTTGCCGGTGCCGCTTTCGCCGGTGATGAGGACGGGTACGTTGGAGGACGCGATCTGCTCGATGAGGCCGAAGATTTCGCGCATGGGCTTGGAGTTGCCGACCAGCGAGCCGAGCACGCCACTCTCGCGCAGGCGGCGGCGGGCCACTTCAAGCTCGATCTCGGTTGCGCGTTGGCGGGTTGCGTTGGCGAGGATGGTGCGCAGGCGTGTGGCGTCGACTGGCTTCTGCAGGAAGTCGTAGGCGCCCAGCTTCATGGCGTCGACGGCGAGCTGAATGGAGCCCATAGCGGTGAGGACGATGACGGAGAGGTTGGCGCCGAGGCCCGAACCTTCTTCGCCGAGCTTGGTGAGCAGACCGATGCCGTCGAGGCGGGGCATCTTGAGGTCGGTGACGACGATGGCGGGATTAAAGATGGGAATTTTTTCCCATGCTTCTTGGCCGTCGCGCGCGGTATCAGTGTCGTAGCCCCAGCCGGAGATGAGCTCGGCGAGGCCCATGAGCGCGTTGGGTTCGTCTTCGGCAATCAGGACTTTTACGTCTTTCTGCATAAAGCCTCTTGGAGAACTGCTTCAGCCTGTCAACCTCTATACTATGCACCCGCGGCTGGCGGCGGCTTAGCCGGCTTTTTCTGTGAGTTCAGCCCAGCGGGCGTAGAGGGTGTCGTTTTCGTTTTGCGCGGCATCGAGTTCGGCGAGCGCTTGCTGGAGTGCGGTGGCGTCGGACGCGATGGCTGGGTCTTCGACGCGGGCGTGGGCGGCGGCGAGGCGCTGGTCAGAGGTGTCCACACGCAGCTCGATGGAGGCAAACTCGCGGGCTTCAAGATACGAGAGCTTCTTTTTGCCGCTCGCTGTGGGCGCGGCTTCGGAGGCTTGCTGCGTGGGGCTAGAACCGTCAGAGCGGCGGGTGGACTTGTCCGATTCGGCATCGTCCTGCTGGGCGAGCCAGTCTTCCCACTGCGCGTAGTCGGCAAAGCGGCCGGTGTTGCCGCGGCCGTCGAGACCCAGCACGGTGGAGGCGACGCGGTTGAGCAGGTAGCGGTCGTGCGTGACGAGGACCAGCGCGCCGGGAAACTCGAGGAGATTGTCTTCAAGGATTTCGAGCGTGGGAATGTCGAGGTCGTTGGTGGGCTCGTCGAGCAGGAGAACGTCGGCGGGCTCGAGCATGAGCTTGGCGATGAGAACGCGGGCGCGCTCGCCGCCGGAGAGATTGCGGACGGGCTGATTGAGCTGTTCACTGGTGAAGAGAAAACGCGCGGCCCAACTGGCGACGTGGACGATGCGGCCCTGGTAGTTGAGGCCGTCGCCTTCTGGGGCGAGGGCACGGCGGAGGGTGAGGTCTTCGTCCAGCTCGCGCATCTGGCTGAAGTAGACCAGGCGCAAGTTTTCTGCGCGGCGGATGGAGCCTTCGGCGGGATCGAGTTCTCCGCGCAGCAGGCGGAGGAGCGTCGTTTTGCCGCTGCCGTTGGGGCCGACGAGGCCGACCTTCATGCCGGCGGTGAGGATGAAATCCAATCCGGAGAAGAGCAGCCTGGGGCTCGTATCCGTTTGCGGACTGACTTCCGCGGGAGAGTCGCCGGACGGAACGGCGCAGGCGACGTTTTCGAATTCGACGAGGCGTTTGGTTTTGCGCATGCTGGCTTCGAAATCAATGCCGGCGGTGCTGACGGAGGTGCGGGCGTCCATGGCGGCCAACTCGCTGATCATGGCATGGGCGGTGTCGATGCGCGCCTTGGACTTGGAGGTGCGCGCCTTGGGCCCGCGGCGCAGCCATTCAATTTCGGTGCGGACGCGGTTGCGCAGGCTGTCCTGCTGTTTGCTTTGCGATTCGAGATACGCCTGTTTCTCTTCGAGGAAGCGGCTGAAGTTTCCCTTGACGCGCAAGAGGCCATCGGCAAAGACGCGGTTCAGCTCGACGATCTGGCTGGAGGTGCTCTCAAGAAAGTAGCGATCGTGGCTGACGGTGACGGCGGCGAAGGAAGACGTGGCGAGCAACTCCTCAAGCCATTCGATGCCGGCGAGATCAAGGTGGTTGGTAGGCTCGTCGAGGAGCATGACTTCGGGATCGCTGACCAGGGCTTCGACAACAGCGAGCCGCTTGCGCCAACCGCCGGAGAGCGAGGCGGCCTGCGCGTCGAGATCGGCAAAACCGGCGCGGCCGGCGAGTTCGCGCAAACGGCCTTCGCGCTCGCCTTCGTTGACGTGGGCGGCGGCGAGGGCTTTTTCCAGCACCTGGCGGACGGAGAGGCCGGCGGCGAAGCGCGAGTCCTGGGGAACGTAGGCGGCGCGGGCGCGCTTGCGGACGGCCAGTTCGCCGGAGTCGGGCTCGACCTGGCCGGCAAGCAGCGCCAGCAGAGTGGATTTGCCGGCGCCGTTGGGGCCGATGAGGCCGATGCGGTCGCCATCCTCGACGGTGAGCGAGATGTCTTTGAAGAGAGGCGTTGCGCCGAATTGCTTGGTCACGGATTGTGCGTTGAGGATAGGAGGCATCTCTTATAAGACTACTGTGCTTTGGTGCGGCGGGTTGTTTGGGGCGCTGGAGCGCTGGTTTGCGGCACAGCCGCGGCATTGTGGACTGCTATAGAATGTCGGCTGATGTTGGGAGCATACGCAGTCATGATTAGAATCAATCAGTACTTTACGAGGACTCTTTTGGCTCAGATTTCTACAGTGATTACCGCAGGCGCGCTGGCGCTGGCACCGGGCACGGGCAGTGCGCAGGCGGCGTTTGGGCCGTCCAATCCGTTTTATGCGCCGAGCACGCTGCCGTTCCATGCGCCGCCGTTTAACAAGATCAAGGACAGCGACTACCAGCCCGCGATCGAGGCCGGCATTGCAAAGAACATCGAAGAAGTGCAAGCGATTGCCGACAATCCGGCTGAGCCAACGTTTGAGAACACGATTGTAGCTCTGGAGAAGAGCGGGCGACTGGTGAACCGCGTGATGCTGGTTTTCAACGGCGTGAGCGGCGCCAGCATGAACCCAACACTGCAAAGGGTGCAGGACGCGGTGGCTCCGAAGATGGCCGGGATGCAGGATGCGATCCACCTGAACCCGAAACTGTTTGCGCGCGTGAAGAAAATCTATGAACAGCGGCAGAAGCTGAATCTGGATGCGGAATCGCTGCGGCTGGTTGAGTACGACTATCAGCAGTTTGTGCTGGCGGGGGCGAAGCTCTCCGATGCCGACAAGGCTGAGCTCAAGAAGCTGAATGAAGAAGAAGCGAACCTGACGACCGCGTTTATCTCGAAGCTGCTGGCTGCAACCAAGGCCGGCGCGTATTCGACCAAAGACAAGGCTGCGTTGGCGGGGTTGAGCGATGCGGATTTGGCCGCTGCCGCCACTACCGCAAAGGACCGCAAGGTGGAGGGCTACGTGCTGCCGTTACAGAACACGACGCAGCAGCCGGAACTGCAATTGCTTACGAATCGAGAGACGCGCAAGGCTCTGTTTGAGAATGCGTGGACGCGCGCCGAACGCGGCGGCGACAACGATACGCGCGCCACGATTGCGCGGCTGGCGCAGTTGCGCGCGCAGAAGGCCAAGCTGCTTGGCTACCCGAACTATGCCGCATGGAAGCTGAGCGACCAGATGGCCAAGACGCCGGAGGCGGCGTTGAAATTCATGGACGCGCTGGTGCCGGCGGCGACTGCGAAGGCCGAGGGCGAGGGGCAGGACATCCAGGCTTTGATTGACTCCCAGAAGGGCGGATTCAAACTGGGGCCCTGGGACTGGAACCTTTATGCCGAGCAGGTGCGCAAGGCGAAGTACGATCTGGACGAGTCAGAGATCAAGCCCTACTTCGAGCTGAACAACGTGCTGCACAACGGCGTGTTTTACGCGGCGGAGAAGCTCTACGGCATTACCTTCAAGCAGCGCACGGACATTCCGGTCTACAACCCAGACATGCAGGTTTACGAGGTGTTCAACGCGGATGGATCGCCGCTGGCGCTGTGGTATTGCGACTACTTCAAGCGCGACAACAAGAACGGCGGCGCGTGGATGGACAGTTTTGTTGGCCAGTCGAAGCTGCTGGGCACGCTGCCGGTGGTCTTTAACGTCGCCAACTTTGCCAAGCCCGCGGCGGGCCAGCCGGCGCTGATCAGCTATAGCGACGTGACGACCATGTTCCACGAGTTCGGCCACGCGCTGCACGGCATGTTCGCCGCCACCACGTACCCGAGCCTGTCTGGAACCGCGGTGCCGCGCGATTTTGTCGAGTTCCCGTCGCAGTTCAACGAGCACTGGGCGAGCGATCCGGCTGTGTTTCCGCACTACGCCAAGCACTACAAGACCGGCGCGCCGATGCCGGCGGAGCTGGCCGCGAAGATCAAGAAGGCGGAAACCTTCAACCAGGGCTACATGCTGACCGAGTTGCTGGCCGCGGCGGAGCTCGATATGCAGTGGCATACGCTGGGCGTCGATGCGCCTCTCAAAGATCCGGACAAGTTTGAAGCCGCTGCGCTCAGCAAGACGAAGCTGGCGTTGAGCACGGTTCCGCCGCGCTACCGGTCGAGCTACTTCCTGCACATCTGGGGCAATGAGTACGGCGCGGGCTACTACGCGTACCTGTGGTGCGAGATGCTGGACGACGACGCTTACCAGTGGTTCGTGGATAACGGCGGGCTGACACGGGCCAACGGCGATCGCTTCAGGCAGATGATTCTTTCGCGCGGCAATACGGAAGACCTGGCCAAGGCCTATGCGGCCTGGATGGGCAGGGAACCAGTGACGGGGCCCATGCTGAAGGCGCGGGGCCTCGAGCCGGAGAGGAAATAATTGCTTGCCGCATCGGCGGCTACGGATGCTGGCGATGCGGGACCCTAGCCGGTGCTCGGGCCGCATCATTTTGCACTTTTGATTCATGCTATCCCAGGTCCCAAACGCGGGACCTGGGGCACCCAAAGTTGGTACAACAACAGGCGGTCAGATACCAGGAGAACGGAAATATGCTGGACTACGAGATTTCCGCGGCCGATGCTGCCGCGCTGCTGAAAGAAAAAGGGGCGAGGCTGATCGACGTGCGTGAGCCGTGGGAGTTTGCAACGGCGCGCATCGAGGGCAGCGTGCCCATGCCGATGGGCGATGTGCCTTCGCGCGCGCACCAGGAACTGGACCCGGAAGAGCGGCTGGTGGTGGTTTGTCATCACGGCATCCGCTCGATGAACGTGACGGTGTGGCTGCGCAACCAGGGCTTTGAACGAGCGCAGTCGGTGCGCGGCGGTATTGATGCGTGGGCGGTTGAGGTGGATCAGAAGGTTGGACGGTACTAGTGTCCTGTCCCTGAAGTTGTTTTGAAAGACAACAGCAGATCCTTCGACTCCCCACCCCCACGCTCCACCCCAAAGAGCAAGAGCGCTCTTTGGGGACCCCGGAAAGCGCTTGGGGCCCCGTTCGCTCAGGATGACAGCCGCAATTATGTTATGAACTTCGGAGACAGGACACCAGCGGGTTTTCCGATTGCACAATTTTGCTGCTGCTGTTGCTGGGCTCATCCCTGCTGCAGTTAGTTGATTCTCATCACGCCGGACGGTTTGTGGAGAGTGGGCGTGCCGGTGGGCGGATATTGTCTGCGTTTGTGGTCGGTGAAGATTTTCTTTTCGAGCGGATCGTGGAGGGAGCGGAAGGCGATGTTCAGTAGCTCGGCGTCGTCGGTGTCTCCACTGAGTTCCCAGATCATGAGGCCGCCGAGGTGCTCGTGCGCGGCGTAGCTTGCCTTGAAGCGGATGGAGATTGGATCTTCAAATGTCCAGAAGGTGCGGCCATCGAAAAGCCAGGGGGCTTGCGAGAGCTCTTCCCGATAGGCGGAGAAGTTGGGAGCAATGCTGCGGATGTGTTGGTACGTGCGGTCCTGCTTGACTGCTTGCCCCTTCTGAAACAGGCCGCCGTTGCCGGTTTCAACGTCTGTCCAACTGTAGCCGTAGAAGGGCAAGCCCATCAGGATTTTTGCAGGGGGCACACCGGCGGCTTCGTAGCTGGCAATGCTTTGTTCGATGGAGTGGGGGTCGTGCGGGTCCAGGGCGAAAAGGGGAGCGAGCAGACCTGTGGTTTGGCTCCAGGGGCCGGCGTAGTCGTAGTTCATGACGCCGACCTGATCGACGAGCGGGGCGATTAGAGCAAAGTCTGTGCCGGACAAGGTCTGCGGCGATTCGTCGACGGCGACCGATAAGAGCAGGCCGGGGTGGACTGACTTCATCTGACGGCGGAATTCCTGGATCAAGGCAAGAAAATTGGGTGCGTCTTCTCCCTGAGGCGACTCCCAGTCAATATCGATTCCGTCGAAGAGGCCGGGCCGGGAGATGCCGCGCGCGAAATGGCCGCGTAAGAAAGTGTCGACACAGGAAGCGACAAAGACCTGGCGGTTTTCAGGGCGCGCGTCCGCGGCAAAGTCGGGGGCCTGGCCTTCGAGCGAGATGAGAATTTTCAGGTGCGGGTAACGGCGCTTGAGTTCCTCGAGTTGGTGAAAATAGCCGCGGAAGCGGGAGGCGCGGTAGTCGGGTTTGCCGTTGACGCTGTTGTGGCGGGTGAAGCGAATGCCGAGATCGGCGTCGGGATCGGCGAGGGAGCAATGGCCGTTGCGCACGGCGCCCTGCGAGTAGTCGATCTGGTCGAGCTTGTTGATAGCGCCGCTGGCGATGAGGGTTTTGACGTAGAACGGTTGCGCGAAACTGAGACCGCCTTGAGGGAAGTATCCGACCAGCAGGGGATGGGGCGGATTGGGGGCTGGGGGCAGGACAGGGGTTTGCGCCGGAGAGGGCATGCACCAGGGCAAAAGAATGGCTGCGACACTCAGGAACCGAAGCCGGATTGCGTGGGGCATCTATTTCTATTTTAGTCCGGCGCTCTTTGGCGGCGGCCTTCCGCATGCATTTAGAGCGGCGAAGGGCCTTGCCGGGCTATACTCTCTTCTGTCTGAATTGGAAGGGAGCATTTCCTATGTCGTCTGCGATTGAATTTGCACGGAAGAACTATCCCCGATTTCTCGATGAGTTGAAGGCGCTGCTGCGCATTCCCTCGATCTCCACTTTGCCCGAGAACACGGGCGATTGTCGTCATGCCGCCGAAGTGCTTGCTTCCGAGCTGAAGCGCATCGGTATGGAGCATGTGCGGCTGATTGAGACCGTGGGCCATCCACTGGTCTATGCCGACTGGCTGCATGCGGCGGGCAAGCCCACGGTGCTGATGTACGGGCACTACGATGTGCAGCCGACCGATCCACTGGATGAATGGCTGACTCAGCCTTTTGAGCCCGCGGAACGGGACGGCAATCTCTACGCACGCGGCTCGGCCGACGACAAGGGCCAGGTGTGGGCGCAGGTAAAGGCGCTGGAGTCGCTGATGGCCGCGACCGGCAAACTTCCTTTGAATGTCCGCGTGCTGCTGGAGGGCGATGAAGAGGTTGGCGGAGAGGGTATTGCGAGCTATGTTGCCTCAAAGCCGCCCGAGTTGAAGTCGGATTTTGCCCTGATCTCCGATACCGAACTATTTGCGCCCGGCCTGCCGACCTTGTGCGTAGGGCTGCGCGGCATGATCTACACCGAGCTTGAGGTCCGCAGCTCGCGCACCGATCTGCACTCGGGCATGTACGGCGGCGCGGCGCCGAATGCGTTCGTCACGCTGGCGCAGATTATCGCCAAGCTGAAGGACGAAAACGAGCACATCCTGATTCCGGGCTTCTACGACGACATTATTCCGCCCAGCCCTGAGGAGCTTGCCGCCTGGAAGAGCCTGCCTTTCGACGAGGAACACTACCGCAAGACCGAGGTTGGCTCGAAGGCACTGGTGGGCGAGAAGGGCTACAGCGTGATGGAGCGCACCTGGGCGAGACCCACGCTCGACGTGCACGGCATCCCTGGAGGCTTTACCGGCGCCGGCGCGAAGACGGTGATTCCGGCCAAGGCGACGGCCAAGGTCTCCATGCGCCTGGTTCCCGGCATGACGCCGGCCAAGTCTTTCGCGCTCTACAAGAGCTACGTGGAGAAGATTGCGCCGGCGGGCGTCGATGTCGAAGTGCGGCTGATTTCCGCCGGCGACCCCAGCCTGATACGCGTCGACAACCCCTATATCAAAGCGGCCACTAGGGCTCTGCATGAGGTCTGGGGTAAGGACACGGTGTTTATCCGTTCGGGCGGCTCTATTCCTATCGTTGGCGACTTCGACCGACACCTTGGGGCACCCAGCGTGATGATGGGTTTCGGGTTGCCCGACGACAATATCCACGCGCCCAATGAGAAGTTTCACCTGAAGAACTTCTCGCTGGGGATCGAGTCGGTGATCCGCTTCCTGGAGGAGGCGGCCAACTGAGACCCGCGGAGCCCATGCGCGCGGAGGACGCCGCCGGATTTGTGCTGGCCGGGGGACGGTCGAGCCGCATGGGCACCGACAAGGCTTTGGTCGCGTTTCGCGGGCAACCGCTGGTGGCTCATGCGCTGGGAATTTTGAAGGGGGCGGGGTTGGCTGCGTCGATTGCCGGGGCCGGCACTGCTCTTGAGGGCTTTGCGCCGGTGGTCCGGGATGCTGAACCGGGTCTGGGGCCGCTGGGTGGCATCTGCGCGGCGCTGGCGTCCACCGAGGCGCGCTCGGCGGTTTTTGTGCCAGTGGATCAGCCTCTGCTGCCGGTGGCGCTTGTTCAATACTTGTTCAACATTGCACGTATTTCCAACAATGCCGTGACTCTGACTTCAGTTACCGGGTTCACCCAGACATTTCCTGCTGTTTTAGACCGGGCCGTTCTGCCGACGCTGCTCTGCGAGCTTCATGCCGGGCGGCGGGGGTGCTTTGCGGCCTTTCAGGCGGCTGCGGCGAGCCTGGGCCAGACGGTCAGCGTAGTTGCAGCCGAGTCGCTTGTCCAGGCCGGGCAGGTTGTGCATCCGGAGGGGCTGCCGGCGGACCGCTGGTTCTTGAACATCAATTCGGCAGACGATTTGCGGAGCGCCACCGGGACCATGGGAGAGGGCTTTTCGCGTAAGCTGAATTTGTAGCCTGCATTTGCCGCCATGTCCGATTCCGCATTCAATCCAGAGTTGCCGCAGGACTTTGTCGAAGCCTTCAATAATGGCGGGCTGGGTGGCGTGCCTGCGGAGACGCCGGCCCAGGAACCCGGCACCCCGACGGACGGGCCTTTCATCTCGTTTAGCCATGTGAGCATCTCCTTCGATGGCCGCCCGGTTCTGGAGGATGTCAGCTTCAATGTAGAGCGGGGCCGGACGCTTTGCATTCTGGGCCGCAGCGGCGTGGGCAAGTCAGTCGCGCTACGCCTGCTGATGGGATTCCTAAAGCCCGATTCAGGCTCGATTCGCGTTGAGGACCAGGAAATTGTGGGTCTGAGCGAAGCTGGAATGAGCGCGATCCGCAAGCGCGTCACCATGGTCTTCCAGAACGGTGCTCTGTTTGACTCGATGAGCGTGCGGGAGAACGTCGCTTTTCCCCTGCGCGAGCGCGGCGGGCTAGATGAGGAGCAGGTGATTCAGATTGTGGAGCGGTTGATCGGCATGGTTGGCGCCGAGGATGTGGCGGATGCGTTGCCGGCGAGTCTTTCGACCGGCCGCAAGCGAGCCGTCGCTATTGCCCGCGCCCTGGCGGCGCAGCCCGACGTGGTGCTCTACGACGAGCCGACGACGATGGTGGATCCGATTATCGCGCGGCTGCTGGGCAACCTGATCCAGAGGCTTAAGCAGCAGTTGGGATTTACCAGCATTGTGGTTACGCACGACATGCGATTTGCGGAACGGCTGGCGGATACTGTGCTGTTTCTGCATCAGGGGCGGGCAACTTATTTTGGGCCATTGAGCGGCTTCCTGGCGTCGCCGGACCCGAATATCCAACAGTTTTTGACGCTTGATGACTATCGGCTACCCATCGCATGAGCAGGGCATAGAACCATAACTACGGCTGTGACGATCTCTGTTGCGGATCGTTGGCTTTGTCTTTGCCGGTGCCGGACGCGGAAGCTTGAAGCCGCCTCTGCCTTTACACTGGAATTGTGAAGATAGCACTTGCCCAGATCGACCCAACAGTTGGAGATTTCACCGGAAACCTGGAAAAGATAGTTGCCGCCAGCGGCCGCGCTGCTGCCCTGGGCGCTCGCCTCACGGTGTTTTCAGAGCTGGCCATTTGCGGTTATCCGCCGGCAGACTTTCTGGAGAAGCCAAGTTTTCTGGTGCGTTGCCGCTCGGCTGTGGATGAACTGGCCGTGGCTACCAAAGGGCTGTCTACCGCAGTGCTGGCCGGGGTGGCGCTGCCGGCCACGGGCGACACCGGCAAGCCGGCCGTGAATGCGGCTGTGCTGCTGGATCGCGGGCAACTGCTGCTGGAGCAGCACAAGCGGCTGCTGCCGTTTTACGACGTCTTCGACGAGCAGCGCTACTTTGCGGCGGCGCGGTCGCAGCAGGTGGTGGAACTGGACGGGGTGCGGCTGGCGATTACGATTTGCGAAGACGCGTGGAACGACAAGAACTTTTGGCCGCGCCGGCTCTACACCGTGGACCCCATGGAAGAGCTGATGCGCCAGCATCCGGCGCTGCACATCAACCTTTCGTCGTCGCCGTTCTGGCACTCGAAGCGGGCCGTACGGCGCGAGATGCTGGCGGCGATTGCGCGGCGCGACGGCGTGCCTGTGCTGATGTCGAACCAGGTGGGCGGCAACGACAGCCTGATCTTCGACGGCTCTTCGCTGGCCCTCAACGCGCGTGGGGAAGTGATTGCCCAGGCGGCTTCGTTCGAGGAAGACCTGGTGGTGTTCGATCCTTTTGAGGCGCGGCCTGTTGCGGCAGCCGCAGAGGACGATACCGAGGCAGCGTATCGCGCGCTGGTGCTGGGGACGCGCGATTACGTGCGCAAATGCGGCTTTCAGAAGGCGCTGGTGGGTCTGAGCGGCGGCATCGATTCGGCGCTGGTGGCGGCCATCGCCAAAGACGCGCTGGGCGCGGAGAACGTGATTGCGGTCGGGATGCCGAGCCCCTATTCGTCGGCCGGGTCCATTGACGACAGCCGGCAGTTGGCCGCGAACCTCGGCATACGGTTTGAAGTGATTGGCATCAGCGGCCTGTTCGCGGAGTATACGCATACGCTGGAGCCGCTGTTTGCCGGGACGAAGGCGGACACGACAGAGGAAAACATTCAGTCAAGGATTCGCGGGGCGCTGCTGATGGCGCTCTCGAACAAGTTCTCCGCACTGGTGCTCACGACGGGCAATAAGTCTGAGATGGCGGTGGGCTATTGCACGCTCTACGGCGACATGGTGGGCGCGCTGGCGGTGATTGGCGATCTGGTGAAGACGCGGGTTTATGCGGTATGCCACTGGCTCAATCGCGATGGGGAAGTGATTCCGGCGGCGATTCTGGAAAAGCCTCCCTCTGCGGAACTGCGCCCGGACCAGAAGGATACCGATTCGCTGCCGCCTTACGAGGTGTTGGATCCGATTCTGGAAGCGTATGTGGAACGCTATGAAACGCCGGAGCGGATTGCGGCGGCAAACCGATTTCCGCTGGCGCTCGTCCAACAGGTGGTGCGCCTGGTGGAGCGCTCCGAGTACAAGCGCCAGCAGGCAGCGCCGGTCCTGAAGGTTACGCCGAAGTCGTTCGGCATGGGGCGTAGATTTCCTATCGCTGTTAAAGTGCAAGTGTAAGCCGCCAGAGTTGGGGTATAAGCTAGATTGTGGGTACATTCCCGCGAAATAAGGAGAAACCGCTTGATCCGTCCGTCCGTCCGTATTGCCAGCGCAGCCGTGCTGGCCGCATTGTCCCTGTGCCTGATTCAGGCATCCGCGCAGACCCAGGTTCCGGCTGCGCCCGCGCAGGAAGTGGCCACTCCGGCTCCTGCCGCCGCGCCCGTGTTTCCCAAGCCTGAGCCTCAGAACTTTACCGCATCGTTGCCGACCAAGGAAACCATCAATGCGTTCCTGACGGCAAGCTGGGGCTACGAAGAAGGCCGTATCTGGCAGGTGCAGGCCATCCTGAAGACTCCGATCGACGGCGTCAGCAAGGTGGTGATTTTTGTCGGCGACAAGACTGGCAAAGAGAAGCCATCGGCGCTTCAGTTCTTCGCCATGGCCGATGGCAAACATATTATTGCCGGCGACCAGATTGTCGCCTTCGGGGCAAACCCGTATGCCGATTTCCGCGCCCAACTGCAGGCGCAGGCCAACGGGCCCTATCGCGGTGCGGCGTCGAAGGATCTGGAACTGGTCGAGTTCGCGGATTTCCAGTGCCCCCATTGCAAGGAGGCGCAGGCCAACATGGACAAGCTGGCGGTGGATTTTCCCAAGGCCCGCATCATCTTTGAGAACGACCCGATTGCCTCGATTCATCCGGAGTCTGTGACCGCCGCAGCTTATGGCGTTTGCGTGGCGAACCTGGGCGGCAGCACGGCGTTCTTCCAGTTTGCCGCGACGGCGTTCGAGGGCCAGGACGGCCTGGCGACCGCCGACGGCGCCACCCTGACCCTGAACAGCGCGGTGACCAAGGCGGGTCTTGATCCGGCCAAGGTTGCTGCCTGCGCCGGCACACCACAGACCAAGGCGGCCGTGGATGCCTCCGTGAAGCTGGCTGGCGATCTCGGCATCAACCAGGTGCCTACGCTGGTGATTAATGGGCGCCAGGTTCCGGCCAACGCGCCTTACGAGACACTGAAGAAGATCGTGGCGTTTCAGGCGAAGATGGACGGGGTAACGCTTTAAGACTCTCGAATGTGCACTGTGCCCCACGCTTGCGGCTTGTTTTGGCCGTTACAGCGGTTTCGATTCTGCTCTTTACAGAAACGTAGACGCCAAGGGTCATTTTTCTCAAGAAAATGACCCCTCGCATGATCTTCAAATGGCAGCACTTGAATCGAAACCGCTCTAGCGTGGGGTTTTCATTTGCATACGCTGCTGCGCCTGCCCACAGGCATCTTCTACGCGCAGGGAGTCAAAGCAAATGTGCTCTTCTTTGACCGCCGCGTAGCCAGCGAGAAGCCCTGGACCAAGAAGCTCTGGATCTACGACTTCCGAACCAACGAGCATTTCACTCTGAAGACGAATCCGCTACGCCGCGAAAATCTCGATGAATTCGTTGCCTGCTACCACGCCGAAAATCGCCACAAGCGCAAGGAGACCGACCGCTTCCACGCCTTCGCCTACGACGATTTGGTCAAGCGGGACAAAGCCAGCCTCGACCTCTTCTGGCTAAAGGACGACAGCCTGGAAGACGCCGCCAACTTCCCCGCCCCCGACGTAATCGCCGCCGAAATCGTCGAAGACCTGCAAGCAGCTCTCGAAGAGTTCGCGTTGATTGCCGAAGACCTGCGCAAGGGTTCCAAGACGCCGTTGCGGGCATCAAGCCCTACCGCGGCGGGAACGACCTTCTCTTCGGACTGCACAAACTCGATTTGGCGGACAAACATCAGTTGCTCATCACGCCCGTCATCTGTGTCGGGAAGATCGGCATGAACGTATCGGCCGAATACGTCGAACGAGAGTTCAAGGGATTCATCCGCTTTTCCGATCCGAACGCCATTCCACCACAAACCATCTGGTTCGACGCCCCTCACCGGCCTGATTTTCCGCTTGCCCTTAAGCAGGGTGCACCAATCCTTTCCGTAGCCGGCGACCGCCAAACCCGCAAAGATGTCACAGTGATATTCGACATCGGGCTAGCGGAGCCCGACATCTTCCGAAACCGAGCAGCGTCCGCCACGCTGAATGAGATCGCTAATGAGGTAGAAAGGGTCTTGAACTTGCTGGTGGAAACTTTCTGAGGAGGCGGAAGCGAGCGAATCAGACGCTCTACACAATCAGGCAGTCCAACAGCTCCTCATGGCCTGAGAGCAAACGGGAGGGCTTTACAATTCCTGATCCCAAGCCGAAAGCCTCACAGACCGCAGTCACACTGCTCGGAAACGGTTCGGTAGCGTAAGGAGACACGTGGACTTGAGAAGACTGGCGCAGAGGAAACCGCTGTGCAGATTTGACCAGACCTGCGTGGGGACGCGGGGTACTCTTGTCGGCGTTGTGCCAAAGCTCTTCCTCCGCCCATGATAAGTCGACTCTCATTGCAGGGCAGGCACGAAAGAACAAGGAGGTTTTTCTCATGCAACTGTTCCGCACTGCGCGTTGGCTTTTGCTGGCACTGCTTATCTCTGTCATTCCCGCTTCTTCGCACGCACAAATCGTCATAAGTGTGGGTTTCGCTCCGCCCGAGCTGCCCGTTTATGAGCAGCCCTTCTGTCCTCAGCCCAACTTGATGTGGGTTCCAGGCTACTGGGCCTACGGCGAGGGAGACTACTACTGGGTTCCCGGCGCTTGGGTTCCGGCTCCCTATGAAGGAGCTCTGTGGACGCCCTACTACTGGGACTGGTACCGCGGCAGATACAGGTTCCATCGGGGCTACTGGGGCCGCCACGTCGGCTACTACGGCGGCGTGAACTACGGCTTTGGGTACGGGGGCATTGGTTTCACGGGCGGAGAATGGCGCGGCCGCGAGTTTGCTTACAACACCGCGGTCATGCGCGTGAATCAGAGCGTCGTTCGCACTACTTACAACGACCCGGCGATTGTGCAGAGAAACACGATCGCCAACCGCAGCCGCATTTCCTATAACGGCGGCCCGGGCGGAATTCAGCACGCTGCCACCCCAGAGGACCGGGTTGCCGAGCGCGATCAGCATGCGGCTCCGACCAGGCTCCAGGCGCAACACGAGGGGACCGCAAAGGCCGACAGAACATCGTTTGCCAAGGCGAACGGCGGACACCCGCAGAACGCGGTTGCAGCCAAGCCACTGGGCGAGGAGAAGCACGCTGCGCCGACTGGGGCGAAGACAGAAGCCAGGCCAGAGGTAAGGACCGCGCCGAAGGCTGAGCCCCAATCGCATGCTGCTCCTGCGAAACGCGCTGCGCCACAGCAACACGCCGCACCGCAGCAACACGCTGCACCGCAGCAACGCGCTGCGCCACAGCAACACGCCGCACCGCAGCAACACGCTGCACCGCAGCAACACGCTGCACCCCAGCAACACGCTGCACCCCAGCAACACGCTGCACCTCAGCAACACGCTGCACCGCAGCAACATGCTGCACCGCAGCAACACGCCGAACCGCAGCAACACGCTGCACCACAGCAACATGCTGCACCGCAGCAACATGCTGCACCGCAGGAGAGGTCCAATCCAAAGGGCTTGTAGCGCTGAAGCCTGGTTCTTAAAGACAGAGGCCAACGGTCAGCCCGGGGCCTCTGTGCTCCCCAGCTAGACCACGCTTAGACGTCTTTGCGACTACGGCGAGCGTAGCGCAATGACCGTTTTTTCTCTGCCTTTCCTTCTCATGGACCCGGGGCTAGCTCGTAGCACTGCCTAGGTGCCAGTTTGGCGGCTTCCACCAAGGCCCGCTGAATGTGGTGATTGCGTTGCTTGGAAAGTGGCGTGCGCACACCAAATGATGGGAACCTCCTTTTTCAGTACCGATTCTCACGAACCGTACCGCTCGTGGGCCGGTTTCGAAAGATCCGGCCATGCGAAGCCAGCAATGACCAGATGCCCCACCCCGGCGGACACAAACACCAAGGACCTGCCCTCCAGATCTCCGATAGAACTCCATTTATTCCCAACCTGAGCAATGTTGAACAGCCTTCCCGACCCGCACAACTTCACACTCCGGTAAGTTCGCTGCTGCCGCGACAATGTCCTCTCTGACAGTTGCGGATATACAGTGCCTAGGAGAACGCGATGTTCCATCTCTCGAATGCCATCCTCCTCGTTGGTGCCTTTGTCCTCATCCTCGGTGTCGGCCTTGTTGTCAGAGCGTTTCTTGGAAATCGCAGAGGGGACTCTGCGCCTTTCCGGGATTATTTCGGCCCCGAGTACGACCGCGACCTCCTGCAGCAGAGCACATTCAGCGAAACTGAAGACTGGCAGGCCGATCGTCACGCCCGCTTTTCCCCTTTCCGTCTCCGCGAGCCAGGAACCGGCAAGCGAAGATGAGAAGTCAGTAGGGCAACGCGGCGGAATCGCGAATCGATTTGATCCAGGGGCCGCTTACGCCTAAAGGCCGGATGGTCTTCAACCACAATCGTCCGACCGGATTCCCATCAAAGACACACTCTAAGCGATTCTTAGGAGCCCTCTGAACCGCCGCCAGTTTTCACATTCAGAACGAGCAATTCAGGGCATCTTTCACCCGCCTCGCCGCTCATGATCGATTGAGTAGTCGCTCTCTTGGTACGGAAACTTCCACCATCAACCTCTTGCAGTCGCGGTCAATTCCGCTTGGGAGAAAGCAATGAATTATCACATCTTCATGGGGCACTACTTCACAAATCAGGAGCTCATCGTTGCCGCGGTTATACTCGTCGTTCTCATCGCCGTCGCGATTGGTGTTTTCATCCAAAGACGCGGAGCGCGTACCTTGGCTTTCCGCAATCGTTTCGGGTCGGAATACGAACGCGCCGTTCTCACGCATGGCTCCGCGCGCGAAGCCGAAGCAAAACTGGCTGACCGGGAAACTCGCGTGGAAGCTCTGAAGATCCGCGAACTCGGCGTGACCGAGCGGGAGCGCTTTGTTACCGAGTGGCATACCGTTCAATCCCGTTTTGTCGATCACCCCAGGGCTGCCGTCACCGAAGCCGACGACCTTATCAATGCGCTCCTCGAGGCACGCGGCTATCCCCAGGCCAGCTTTGAGCAGCGGGCCGCCGATGTCTCAGTCCGCTATCCCCGAGTCATGGAAAACTACCGTGTCGCGCACTCCATTGCCGTCCGTCCTGGGCAGGCCGAGGCCACAACCGAAGAGCTACGCACTGCAATGATCCAATATCGCGCCATCTTCGATGACCTCCTCCAGGCTCAAGAATCCACTGCAACAAGAACCGCCGCATAGCTTCAAGTTTGCGGCGCGAAGGGGCCTAACCAGGACCCGAGCCATGTGAACAGGCCCTGATGCGGATCCCCAGGAGGGTCGGAAAATGGGACAACTCACAATTGCAACTAGATACGCTAGGCATCTGTCGGGCATAGCGATCATCCCGGCATGATCCGTGCCCTCCAGAGCATAGCGGGAACCTGAGCCGTTCGTTGAAATCCGATGATCTGGTCTCATTCCCGCTCTGTAAGAGTTGTTTCCGGTTGGCACTACCCTTTTCCCGCCGATTTATGTCATTTGCATTGCCCAGCCAGCCCGGAAGAGTTTCAACAGGTTCCGGAAAGCGCAGCATGACTGACGCATGGTCCGGGGAAATCAATGATCCGATTACTGGAATGTCAAATTGTAATTCCACTTGAAAAGCAGCGAGGCGGCAACAGCTACAAAATCGACTACAGCGCTGTAGCAGTAAAAAGCAGATGCGTGGCTGGAATCGTCAATATCGCTTGTAATATCAATAATTTACGATGGTCGGGGCGGAGGGATTCGAACCCCCGACCCTCTGCTCCCAAAGCAGATGCGCTACCAGGCTGCGCTACGCCCCGACGTACAGTTTCGATTGTATCGCGAAAGGGATTGTGGGGGGTTGCAGGCTGAAATTCAACGGCCCAAGAGCCATGTGAGCAGCCAGAGTAGGAGGATGACGGGGATGGCAAAGACCAGCGCCAGGCCCGCTGCGAGCAGGAGAAGAAAACACCAGTCGCGACCGCTGTGACGCCGGGGCTCGCCGAGGTGGCGCTGGAGCAGGAGGTAGTTGCGGCGATTGGGCTTCCAGGCGATGTAAAAAAGGTCGCCGAAAAAGGGAATTGTGCCTACCAGTACGCCGATGCCGAGATTTGCGGCCATGCGCACGAGGGTTACGTATGGGACGCCGCGAATCCATGCGGCGAGGGGGATGACGACCGAGAGGAGTCCGGCGAGCACGTCGCCGAGACCCGGAACCAGACCGATGATGCCGTCGAGGCCATACCGAATCTGGGTGCCGGGGATGGGGAAGGCCTCGTCGAGAAGGATCTCGAGAGCGTGGAGAGTGCGGTCACGGAAGAGCCATGCGCCGCGATTCCAGCGTGCGGCGTTCGGAGCATCGACGGTCGCACTGGCTGCCGCGGAGCTGGCTTCGTGGCTCTTCATCGGCGATTCTCCCCGTGGCGGCCTCTCGGCGGTGACGCTTTGGTGGCTCCTCATTCGATGGTACAATCGAAAGGGTACATGGCGGCTATAGTTCAGTGGCAGAACGCCTGTCTGTGGCACAGGATGTCGTGGGTTCGATCCCCACTAGCCGCCCCAATCTAAATCCCTATTATCCATAACAGTTTACATATTTCACTAGACTTCCATCGGACAATATCGGACAATCCTGCACGGGTTTGGCGCTTTATCGCCGCCACCGTTGCGACATTCGACATCGGGAAGCGCCTCAAGGGGAATGACGTCTTTCTGCGCATGCACAAGACTAAACGGCCCCTGTTCACATGGATCCCAGATTGGCTCGTCGAGCGCCTTCGTGCGCGGGAGAAGGTCAATGGCCCGCTCATCTTTGCGGCTGGCGTCACGCAAACCTGTGCCTGGTTGAGCGGACTCAACAGTATTAGCGTTAGAGGAGTGCGGACGCCTGGAAGAACTGTACGGTTAGCGCCTGGTTTCCGTTACTGTCCTGGGCTTGAATCTGCCAACCGTACACCGCTTTGTCGGTCAGACCGAATCCTGGCGCGAGATCGTTGTTTGCATCGGTTGGATCGATGCCCCAGCCGAGTGAAGTGACCGAACTTGTGAAGCCAATCGAATTGGAATTGGCGCCAGGTATCTGCCAGACCGTGCTCCCGTTGTTGTCGGCTAGGTAGAACGAGAAGATGTCGCTGCTGTCCACCTGGGGAACAGTCCAAGTGAAGCTTGGGTGGAGGCTGTCTTGGTCGTTCGGCATGAGGTTGGTGGCCAGATTGCCCGACCCCACCAATGAGGTCGTGCCGTTCCATCCTGTTACCGACGGGGTGAGCGTTTCTGTATCGCTGCTGGAATCGCTGTACGTTACCTTGAAGCTGTATGTATCCCCTACAGTTGGCACATCGGGATTGATGGGAACCTGGTACTGGAACTGCACGCTTCCGCAGCCCTGACAATAGTTGCCGATGTCCACCGGGTTGATCACGTTTGGTCCGGAGAGCAGCGTGACCGCCACCGGCAGCTTGTTGCCTTCGCGCACATCGAAGTTGAGGTTGTAACCGCTGGAACTGGAACTGCTGGCTTGGCCAGTGATTTGATAGTACTGAACTCCCACTGTGGCCGTGCTGTTGGTGGTGGGCAGCGTCAGGTTTTGTCCAGTGAGCGGTCCGCTGATGGCAATGCCACTGGAGTTATTGTTCCTCGTGTTGGTCACATCTCCAGCGTCGATGAGGCCATCGTTATTCTGATCGAGAATCCCAAACAGGACGTAGTCGTTATTGGAATCGGTGGGCACGTAGACCGTGAAGGCGTTGGAGCTTCCAGGGCTGGCAATGCGCGTTCCGTATACGGTGTTCGTGCTCTGGTTGTAGTAGCCCACATACAACGGTCCGGTGGGCGTAATGCCTGAGGGAATGGTGACGGTGCCCTGCACCTGATTGCCGGTGGTGGATGCGCCGATGGTGACTCCGATGGGCGTGCTGCTGCTGTCGCTGTAAACGGTCCAACCGGAAGCCGGGCCTGCCGCATTGCGCGCACGTGCCTCGAAGTAGTAAGTCTGGCCGTTTGTGAAGGGGCTGCCGCTGAGGCCGTAGGTGCTGTTGTTCAAGATCCAGACATTGGAGCCGGTCCCGATCGCTTTCAGATTGAACATTGCGGTGGATGTGGCAAAGGTTGAACTGGTGCTCCACTGGATGTCGTACGAAGTAGCCGCCTCAACGCCGCTGCTTTTGACTGCCTTGTAGCTGACGGTTACGCCCTGGTCGGTTGGTGCGATGGCGTTGATGACGGGATTCGCGCTGGGCACGCTTGCCGGCGTGTTATCGGTGAGCGTGACGCTGGCGCCGGTCACGTTCGCGGCAGTGACTGTTACAGGCGTGCTGCCCGATGGGTCGGAGGTGTTCTGCGCGCCGTTGGCCAGTGCGGAGAGATCCATCCATGCCTGCAATGTGTAGGTGCCTGGCGGTACGCCGCGAATAGTGAATGAACCCGGCGCGAAGACGCCTGTTCCCAGTGCGCCCGAGCCGCAATTGCTCGACGTAAGCAGCGAAAGGTAGATCTGTCCGGTGTTCGATCCGCCGTAGTTTACTGTGCCGGAGATCGTATAGCCGAGCGCCACGTTGAAGCTTTCTCCGCTCAGGTCTGCGTCGTGCACGGTGATGCTCTGGGTTGCCGGATAGAACATCGAACTCGGTCCGGCGATCGATGGAGCGATGGTGTAGCTCCCGTTGTGAACGCCTGTGAATGTGAAATTCCCGCTTGTGTCGGTAGTTACGGTTTTCACAACGGTTCCGCCCGGGCTGGTGAGCAGGGCGACGGTAATGGCCGGCACGGAAGGACTGCCGCAGGCGCCGTTGAGGGAGATTTTGCCAATCACCTGCGAGATGCCGCCGACGTCGATCGTGTAGGAGTTGGTCTGGGTCGAGCTCAGATAGTCCGTTACCTTGACGTTGGTCAGGCTAACGATTTGAACCACGGTGGGAGTTCCACCGACAGAGAGAATGTTGCTGCCGTTGCTGGAAACCGAGATGCCGTCCGCAATGGCAACGGCCGCGCCCGTGTTCGGAATGGAGACGCCGTTGACCGACCAGGTGTACGGAGGCACGCCGCCCAATGCGCTGATTGACCCGGCATAGAGCTCGGTAATTGTTGCCGATGGTAATGAGTCTGGGTTAGGCGTGGGCAACGTCAGCGGCGCTGGAGTGCCGATAGTGATGCTGTAGCCGCTCTGTGTAATGGAGGCGTTGGTTGAGGAGTCAGACAACGTCACGTTGAACGTGATCGTGGCCGGAGTTGCCGCTGGCGTTCCGCCGATGGTGAGCGTGCCGCCGCTTGGTGCAGCAGTCAGGTTGTCGGAGAGACCCGTCACCTGCCAGGAATAGTTGCCACTGCCGCCTGTAGCGCCGATGGTTCCTGTGTACGGCACGCTTGTGTAGCCAGCTGGGAGCGAAGTTGGATTGGGCGTGGGAAGAGCC
>Ga0182027_10003057_pt1 | contig 26806 bp, 18 predicted proteins | sample 712E1DmetaG_FD_121300 | JGI IMG/M metagenome (GOLD analysis project Ga0182027, IMG submission 121300) | Permafrost microbial communities from Stordalen Mire, Sweden - 712E1D metaG (Illumina Assembly) | ecosystem: Environmental > Terrestrial > Soil > Wetlands > Permafrost | place: Sweden...
AGTCTTGGAGAAAGATGCGATTTCAGAAATTGAACCGGAAATTTATGCTTTGAGAGCACTATATTCCTCTTCGACAGGCATAGTAGATTCACATTCCCTAATGAAACAATATGAGACTAACACAATAAATAATGGTGGTCAGATTGTATATGGAAGTGAAGTCACAGGAATAAGGAGAATAAACAATGGTTACGAGATCACACTGCTCGATTCCGACAGGACAATATACTCTTTTACTACAAGGATTTTAATTAACTCTGCCGGACTTACTTCAGACAAGATCTCTGAGATGGCCGGAATGACTGATGATAAACTTAAAATCTTTTTCTGCAAGGGAGAATACTTCAGGCTTAAGCCTCCAAAAAACAAGTTGATAAAGAGATTAATTTATCCTGTTCCACTACATAACCTGGAAGGAATAGGAATTCATGTCACGATTGATATGGGAGGAGGGGTGAAACTTGGACCAGATGTAACATGGCTTGAATCAAATACTTACGATTATAAGGTTGATGCCACAAAACAGGAGGTTTTTTTCAGATCAGCTAAAAAATTTCTGCCGTTTCTCCTGAAAGATGACATCGTTCCGGAGATGGCCGGAATAAGACCTAAAATCCAGAAGCCTGGTGAGCCAGTAAGAGATTTTTATATAAGGGAAGAATCTGAAAGAGGTTACCCCGGATTTATTAATCTTATCGGTATAGAATCTCCAGGCTTGACCTCTTCAATTGCTATCGCGAATTACGTGAGAAGTCTGATAGTCAATTCCGAAAATTCAGAATGATTTTTTCGATGTAACCTATACCAGTTCAGTCTCTTAGTGCTTTGTGGCCAGAAGATTCTGAAGTTCGGCCATTTCATCCCTGAATCGCGCAGCCTCAATAAAATCAAGTTCTGAAGCTGCTTTTTCCATTGCTTTTCTGGTCCTCTCGATAGCCTTTTCAAGTGCCTCCCTGTTCATATATTTTATAACAGGATCAGCTGCTATATCGATTTTATCTGGTTCTATATAAGCCTTAAAGTTTATTCCTTTCTTGCTTAATCCTTTAAAAATCGATCCGCTTTTCTTGAAGATCTGGGTCGGTGTGATCCCCATTTCAGTATTATATTTAAGTTGCTTCTCCCTACGCCTGTTAGTCTCATTTATAGTCTGTTGCATACTTCTGGTAATATTATCGGCATACATAATCACCTTCCCGTTTAGGTTACGAGCAGCCCTACCTGCAGTTTGGGTAAGTGAACGCGATGATCTCAGAAATCCCTCTTTATCTGCGTCCAGAATGGCAACGAGTGAAACTTCCGGCAGATCCAGTCCTTCACGGAGCAGGTTCACTCCTATCAGAACATCAAAAACGCCATCTCGCAGTCCTTCCATAATTTCAACCCTTTCGAGAGTATCAATATCCGAATGAATATACCTGCATTTTATATCAAACCTCTGGAGATAAGTTGTAAGTTCTTCAGCCATTCTTTTTGTCAACGTTGTCACCAGAGTTCTCTCGCGTGCAGCTGTTCTTCGCCTGATTTCAGCCATCAGGTCATCGACCTGGTTGAGGCTGGGTCTGATTTCTATGGGTGGATCAAGAAGTCCGGTAGGTCTTATTACCTGGTCAACAAATACACCTTCACTTTTTTCAAGTTCATAGTCAGCAGGTGTGGCGCTCATGAAAATAGTCTGACCAGTAAGCGATTCAAATTCCTCAATCCTCATTGGTCGGTTATCCAGAGCAGCCGGAAGTCTGAAACCATATTCAACAAGAGTCTGTTTACGAGAATGATCACCTCCGAACATAGCTCTTACCTGTGGCAAGCTGACATGACTCTCATCTATTACAGTTATGAAATTATCAGGGAAATAATCAAGCAGGCAGAATGGCCTGGTTCCTGCTTTACGACCATCAAAGTACCTTGAATAATTCTCAATTCCGCTGCAATATCCAAGTTCCTTGATCATTTCAAGATCATACAACACTCTCTGTTCCAGCCTCTTTGCCTCTTCTTTCTTACCAATATCATTAAAATGAGTGATCTGTCTTACCAGATCATCCTGAATTGAACTTATTGCCTGGTTAATCCTCTCCCTTGTAGTGACAAAAATGTTAGCAGGATAAACAATATATTCATTCATATCATCAATCTTGCGACCATCTAATGGATCAAATGAATGGATTTCTTCGACCATATCTCCCAGAAAAACTATCCTGATCGCAATGTCTGCGTAGGCTGGAAAAACATCAACTGTATCTCCCCTGACCCTGAAAGTGCCTCGTTTGAACTCAAGTTCATTTCTGGAATAAAGGCTGTCTACAAGCTTTCTCAGGAAATGGTTGCGTGTAATTTTCTGATCTCTGATAACATGAACAGTATTAGAATGGAAATCTTCAGGATTTCCTATACCATAAAGACAAGAAACTGACGAGACTACAATTACATCATGCCGTCCTGAAAGAAGAGATGAAGTGGTACTAAGACGAAGTTTTTCAATCTCTTCATTTATTGAAAGATCCTTCTCAATATATGTATCTGTAACAGGCAGGTATGCTTCAGGCTGATAATAATCGTAATATGAAACAAAATATTCAACTGCATTTTCAGGAAAAAACTGTTTGAACTCACCATATAACTGAGCTGCAAGGGTTTTGTTATGACTAAGTACAAGAACAGGTCTCTGCACTTTTTCTATCACATTGGCAATTGTAAATGTCTTGCCTGAACCTGTCACACCGAGCAGGGTCTGATATGGAACGCCATTATTTAAACCTTCTACAAGCTGTTTAATTGCATCAGGCTGATCGCCGGTCGGCTGAAAATCAGAAATAAGTCTGAAATCCATTATTATTTTGAGTCTTTTTTCAGGATAATATACACAGGAAGATGGCTGCTTACACCACCTAAATAGGAATTGCCATTATAAGTTCTGTTAGGGCGGGTTAGTTTTGTCAGAGGATCAGTTATGATCACATCTTCTCCTTTATAAACCTTCCCGGCATCAAAAGCGAGATAATATCCGGAGTCTTTATTGAACAAAGCCGGGGTTACTATTATCTGGTCAAACATTACCCATCCTGAATTTGACATAGTTGATCCTTCGTTGCCCTCATTATGAGGATCGTACATCAGGTTGTAAAGGTCGCGGTAGTTCAGATTCTTTCTTTTATTTGATGCATTGAGGATCTGCATTACACTTTTATTTGTCGGTTCATCATTGAAATCACCCATAATAATAATGCGAGCGTTATTCTCAAAATTTAAAATTTTGTCTATCTCTTTCCTGAGTGCAACAGCGGCGGATATCCTTTTTATTTCAGTATCCTGTTCATTGGGAGACCTTAAAGGCCATTGAGTTACGAAAATGTGATAAGTAATATCATCCTTTATTTTGCATTTGACATATAGGATATTTCTTGTAACATCCTTAATATCAAATCCAAATTCGACCGGAATAGATTTAGAATCAACTATTTCAATTTCATCTTTTTTATAAAGAAGAGCTGTTTCTAGTCCTTTTTCATCTTTGGTGTCGAAGAGAATTATACCATATTTTCCATGTTTGAGTTTTGATGAAGAGGCTATATCTTCAACTACCTTCTGATTCTCAACCTCAACCAGTCCGATAATTGCCGGAAGCTCATTTTCATTAATTACTGAAAGAACTTTAGCTACATCGGTTATCTTCTTTTTGTACCTTTCCTCTGTCCACTGCTTCTGTCCAGCAGGAAGGAAATCATCATCATATGGTTTTGGATCGTTGACAGCATCGAAAAGTTTACCTACATTATAAAAGACGACCGTACGGCTGTCTTTTGCTGAAGGAAGATCCTGCCCTTTTAAATAACAAGAGACTGTAAATAAAATGATTACAATAAATATCCTATTCATGATATTCTGATTTTGTGAACTACAAACCTACATAATTTCGGGCAGATTATTGTATTGACAGATTCCTGAAAAAGATAAAAGGGACATGCACCAGCATATCCCTTTTATAAATATATAATCATTTTTCTATCCCAGATACCCCTTCAGCAACCTGCTTCTTGAAGTATGTCTTAACCTGCGGATAGCTTTCTCTTTAATCTGCCTTACTCTTTCACGCGTGAGGCCGAATTTTTCACCGATCTCTTCAAGAGTCATCTCCTGGCAGCCTATTCCAAAAAAGAATCTTATTATGTCCCGTTCCCTCTCAGTAAGGGTTGCAAGCGCTCTGCTGATCTCCTTGGAAAGAGACTCATCAAGCAGAAGTTTGTCTGCTACAGGCGAATCAGTATTAGGAAGCACATCAAGAAGGCTGTTATCCTCTCCTTCGATAAAAGGTGCGTCGACTGAAACATGACGACCTGAAACTTTAAGAGTATCAGTGACTTTCTCCTTAGGAAGTTCAAGCACATCAGCAAGTTCTTCCGGTGAAGGAGTCCTTTCATATTCCTGCTCAAATTTCGAGAATGCTTTATTGATTTTATTGAGGGAACCAACCTGGTTCAATGGCAACCTCACTATTCTCGATTGTTCAGCAAGGGCCTGAAGAATTGACTGTCTTATCCACCATACCGCATAGGAGATGAACTTGAAACCTCTGGTTTCGTCGAACTTCTCTGCAGCCTTAATAAGGCCGAGATTACCTTCATTTATAAGATCCGGAAGACTTAATCCCTGATTCTGATACTGTTTTGCAACAGATACAACAAAACGCAGATTTGCTTTGGTTAGTTTCTCTAGAGCAGCTCTGTCCCCTTTCTTAATTCTTTGGGCTAGTTCAACTTCTTCTTCTACCGATATCAACTCCTCCTTACCAATCTCCTGCAGATACTTGTCTAATGATGCACTTTCTCTGTTGGTGATGGATTTGGTAATCTTAAGTTGTCTCATTATGCCTTTTAAAAAATTTTCGCAAAGATATTCCTTTATTATGTAATAACAAAAATTATTTGTTATTGTTGTAAACAGGAAGTTCATTTTATTAAACTCCCTGTATTTCAATTAATTAAATATTGAGTACTTATCTTCCGGACTGCCAGCTGAATATTGAACCATTTGGTTGGAGAACTTCAATTGATGTAAGACTCTGTCCATTGTTAGTAAATTCTCTCACGTCATCAGTAGCTTTTACCTTTTTCCGATTTACTGTCAGAATTATATATCCTTTCTTTATTCCAAGCTCTTTGAATCTGCCATCACTAAGTTCTGTTACTTTTACTCCATAATCTATCCTGTACATACCTTTTTCCTCCGAGCTAAGAACTTCGAGACGCGCACCAAATATTTCTCCGACTCCTTCGCCTGGAGCAACAAATTTTGTCGTATTATCGGAATTTTTTAATACCAATGTAACAGTGCTTTCCTTACCATTCCTGACATAAGTAATATCTGTTTTATCACCTGGACGATATTTACCGACCTGCTCCTGCAACTCAGTAACTGTGCCTACATTTATACCATTAAATTTTATAATAACATCCTTTTCTTTCAGTCCGGCATCAGCAGCAGAACTACCACTGAGAATTTCACCAAGGAATACTCCTTTTACTGCATCAAGTTTAAGGTTTTGTTTTTCAATAAGTTCAGAAGTCACATCTTCAATTTTCCTGACGCCAATAAAAGCTCTTTGAACCTCGCCATATTGTCTAAGGTCTTCCACAACTTTTTTTACCAGATTGACAGGGATTGCGAAAGAGTTTCCGGAATAAGCGCCATTGGGTGAAACAATTGCCGAAGTTATTCCAACCAGAAGCCCTTTAGTATTTACAAGTGCTCCTCCGCTATTCCCCATATTGAGAGCAGCATCAGTCTGAATAAATGATTCAATCTTGTAGCTATTATAATTTTCATCCTCAGGAAAACTCAGGTTCCTGCCTTTAGCGCTGACAATACCTGCTGTAACCGTGGAAGTAAGGTTAAATGGATTTCCGACAGCGAGAACCCATTCTCCGAGCCTTAATTGATCAGAATCACCATATTTGATAAACGGGAGGTTTTCAGCTTTGACTTTCAAAAGTGCAATGTCAGTATTCGGATCCCTTCCAATAACCTGTGCTTTGAATTCACGGTTATCATTTAGTTTAACAGTAACTTCCTCAGCATTTTCCACTACATGGTTATTAGTAATAATATAACCATCTGCAGAGACAATCACACCTGAACCATAGCCTCTGACCACGCGTGACTTTGAATAGGATTCACCATAAAAAAACTCCATAATCGGGTTATACTGGTTTGACATGGTTGATGTAGTCCTGACATGGACAACTCCATGAACCGTTTGTTCGGCGGCAAAGGTCAAATCCACCAGACCATCCTGCTGTGGTAAAGATGTCAGTATAGGTTGTGCCTCAGCCACCCTCAGACTTGCTGTATCTTTACCAGCTTTTTCCAATGGTTTGTCAATTAGCCGTGTATATACAAATAGGGCAATAAAGGCACCGATTACAGCCATCACCAATGCACCGAATAAAAACTTTCCTTTCATGATCCCGTTGTTTTGATTAATCTGTTCCATAATTGTACGTTTTTCACTAATTCTCTTTATTAAAAGATTCATATCTTTACAACCATTTTATTTTGATTTTGTTTTACAAAGATCATGCATTTTTTACATGGTCTTTAATATATTAGAAAGATTTAACAACTATTTAACTCAGATGCAAATACCTTTTAACAAATATCACGGAACTGGTAATGATTTCATTATCATAGACAATCGGGAAGGCATTTTTAATCCATCCGACACTATTCTGATTAACAAGTTATGCCACCGCCGTTTTGGTATTGGGGCTGATGGTCTCATTCTCGTCTCCCTGCATAAGCAGTTTAATTTTGAAATGAAATATTTTAATTCAGATGGTAATGAAGGGTCAATGTGTGGGAACGGTGGAAGATGCGCTGCCGCTTTTGCTGTCAGAGCTGGAATTGCAGGCAGGAAGCAGAAATTCTTTGCATTCGATGGACCACATGAAGCTGAAATCGGAGATGAGAATATCAGGCTTCAGATGAGTGATGTTACATCAATTTCTAAAGTCAAAGGGAACTATTTTATTAACACCGGTTCTCCACATTATATTCGTTTTGTTAAGAATGTACAGGAATTTGATGTATTCAATGAAGGTAAAAAATTAAGATGGTCAGACGATTTTAAGCCTGGCGGAACAAACGTGGACTTTGTCGAATTGACAGATAATGGCATTTTTGTGAGAACATTTGAAAGAGGTGTCGAAGATGAAACATTATCATGCGGAACAGGTGTCACTGCTTCTGCCATTGCTTCAGTTCTGGCAGGACATTTTGACACAAATATCATCAAGGTTAAAACACCAGGAGGCAACCTTTCAGTTGAATTTAAACCTGGAAATGGTAAAGTTACAGGTATAAGACTCAGTGGACCTGCCACTTTTGTCTTTGAAGGGAAGATTGAGGTGTGAGAAAGATAAAAGACAAAAGTCTAAAGACAAAAGGATTTTTGATAACAAACTTACAGGTTGCTGCCTATTATCTGCTGCCTGACGCCTGATGCTTTAAAATAATGCAGAAAGAAAAACTATACGGTAAGACTCTCGGTGAGTTGATTTCTGTAACTAAGCGATTAAATTTACCCGGGTTTGCAGCAAAACAGATCGCCGACTGGCTTTATAAAAAGGAGATTGATTCTATTGAAGCCATGTCTAACCTTTCCAGAAAAGCCAGAGAACTACTTTCCAAGCATTATGTTTATGGACTTTCTGCCCCTGTCAGTTATTCAGAAAGCTCCGACGGAACTAAAAAATACCTCTATAACATTCTGATCGACAAATACATAGAAACTGCGTATATACCTGATAAAGAGCGTGCTACAATTTGTGTCTCTTCTCAGGCAGGTTGTAAAATGGGTTGCCTGTTCTGTATGACAGGCAGACAGGGATTTCAGGGCAACCTCTCATCAAATGAAATTCTTAACCAGTTCAGAAGCCTTCCGGAATTCAGAAGCCTTACCAATATAGTTTTTATGGGTATGGGTGAACCACTCGACAACATTATTGAGCTTTTAAAAAGTCTTGATATTCTAACGGCTGATTGGGGCTATAGATGGAGCCCGACTCGTATTACGGTCAGCACAGTCGGTCTTGTCGCTAACATTACTGAATTCCTTGAAAAAAGCCGTTGTCATCTGGCCGTTAGCCTGCATTCCCCGTTCGATGAAGAGCGACACGAACTTATGCCTATCCAGAGAACCAATTCAATAATAGATGTTTTGCATGCCATCAGATCATTCGACTTCAACAGTCAGAGAAGAATCTCTTTCGAATATATTCTTTTTAAAGGTCTGAATGATTCTCCCCGCCACATTAAAGAGTTGGCAAGGATTCTGAATGGAATTAAGTGCCGGATCAATATCATACGTTTTCACTCTATTCCCGGCTCATCTTATGAAAGCCCTGATAATGAAACAACTATAAGGTTCAAAGATAGACTTAATGAAAAAGGAATTCTTACAACTATCAGGGTAAGCCGCGGCGAAGATATTCAGGCAGCTTGCGGATTGCTGTCAACACTTGAGCAGAATAAATCCGGGAAATGATGGTCAGATTTAAGTTAGGATTCTATCTGCTGCTTATTTCTTTTATCTCTTATGGTCAAAAGAACCAGATCGAGAAATTCCTTTCCGATTCTTCAATGATTCATTCCTCTGTATCGATGGTAATAGCTGATGCAGTATCAGGAAGCATAATTTTTCAGTATAATCCTGAAAAAAGTTTAATCCAGGCTTCAATTCTAAAATTGATAACTTCAGCTGTTGCTCTTGAGAAGCTTGGAAAAGATTATACTTTCAAAACTTCAATCGGCTATTCCGGAAAAATCAGAAAGAGAACAGGCTCGCTTGAAGGAAATCTTATCATTAAAGGAGGTGGCGATCCGACTCTCGGTTCTCAGAATTTCCCTGAATTTTATAATGGATTCATTGACAAATGGATAAATGACATAAAAGCTCTGGGAATAAAGAATATAACAGGAAGAATTATTGCAGACGACTCATATTATGATTATCAGCCTGTACCCGGAGGCTGGAACTGGGAAGATATAGGTAACTATTATGGAGCGGGTGCTTATGGTTTATCTGTATTTGACAACATACTTCAAATCCACTTTAAAACATCTGCAAAAGGTTCAATGCCTGTCATCACAAGGATTCTTCCTGTCAATTCAGGAATAGAATACACAAATTTTTTAACTACCTCAGGTACAGACGACAACGGCTATATTTTTTCAGTCCCGTATAGCAATAGAGGATGGATAGCAGGTACTATTCCAGAGAATAAAGAAGACTTTATATTAAAGGGCTCGATACCCGATCCTCCTCTATTCCTGGCAAAAACTCTTCATCAGAAGCTGAGCGAGACCGGAATAAAAATCGAAGGAAAACCTCTAACAACCAGGCTTATGGCAAATGATAAAGCTGAAGGCTTTACAGTAGTTTCAGAGACAATTTCTCCTCCTCTTTCAGCAATAATTGAAGTATTAAATAAGAAGAGCGTTAATCTGTACGCTGAACATCTACTTAAGGAATTGGGTAAAGTATTCAGAAACAGCGGCTCGACTACTGCAGGGATTGAAGTTGTTAAAGAATTTCTGGACGATTCAGGTATTAAAACTGAAGGGATATTTATGGAGGATGGAAGTGGCCTCTCCTCAAGAGATGCAGTCAATTCAGCTGCGATGGTAAGATTCCTTTATTATATGAAAAAAAATGGGCGATTTTTTGATGAATATCTCAAATCTTTGCCAGAACCCGGAAATGAAGGAACACTTAAAAACTACTTCATGGATCCGGTTTTTAAATCGAGATTATGGGCTAAGAGCGGATCTATGGCAAGAGTAAGAAGCTATGCAGGTTACGTTAAAACAACTTCAGGTAAAGAGATGTTATTTTGTATCATAGTCAATAATTTCAATGGATCTGCAAGAAATGTTGTTTCGGGAATCGAAGAAATTATCAAAGAGGCAATTATAAATAATTAGAATCTAAGATCTTTTGCTGTCTGATTGTCTGGCAGTCTTGTTGTCTTCCTGTCAAAATGAAGTAAGTTCAAAAGTCAATTTAGCTTTTATAATTAATTCTATTTAAGATAATTTTATATTTGCACATTTTATTAATTGATTGAGAAACTGGGACGATTTATGAATAATAAAATAGCCATCAGAAAATGCGAAGAGTACGATCTTCATCAGATTTACGATCTGATTTCTGATATATATAAAACAACAGGCGGACCTGAGGTCGCTGGGAAAAAGGTTCTTGTAAAGCCAAATATATTAACAGATGACGATCCGGTGAAATGCATCAGTACAAATCCTGTTGTTGTAGAGGCAATGATAAGATTTCTTCAGGCAAACGGGGCTGTTGTTTTTGTCGGAGATTCCCCGGCCGTTCATAATCAGAAATTCAGGGGTGAAAAATCAGGCATTTTTAGTGTTTGTGAAAAGACCGGGGCTATATGGGTTGATTTCATGAAAAACCCGATAGAGAGAAAACTCCGCAAAGGGAAAATCAGAATTGCTTCAATTGTTGAAGAGGTTGATCTTATTATCTCAATGTCCAAATTCAAGAATCATGAGCTTGTTTATTTCACCGGGGCTATCAAGAACACTTTGGGCCTGGTTCCTGGATTCTCTAAAGCAAAACAACATGCAATTCATCAGAATCGAAGAATCTTTGGCGAGTTTCTTGTTGATCTGAATGAAGCAGTAACTCCGGACTATTTTTTAATGGATGCCATTATGGGAATGGAGGGACCTGGTCCGGGCAGAGGCTTACCTGTAAAAATAGGATTATTGCTTGGATCAACAAATCCTTTGATTCTTGACCTGAATGCGAGTAGAATTGCCGGATACGAACCTTTAGTTATTCCAACCTCAAAAACCGCATTTTTCAGGAAGAAGTGGCTTCAGTCAGAGGATGATATTATATATGATGGACCTGACATTAACACTCTGATTAAGAAAGATTTCAAGAAGATTCCTATTACAGGTAACAGGAATATTGCGTTGCAGTTTATAATGAAAAGGATCAAACCGTTGCGTAAGCTTGAGAGACGTCCTGTATTTATTCATGAACAATGCACCGGATGTCTTAAATGTGTCAAGATTTGCCCTGTCAATGCAATTGAATCACATCCGGTGAAGAATAATTACATCGTGCTCACGGACTCCAAGTGCATCAGATGCTTTTGTTGCAGTGAAGTTTGCACAGATAATGCAGTAATAATAAGAAGGAAGATCTTTGGGGTTTAAATAGGAGTCGTGACTTCTAAATTGGGATTTTAAAGATTAAAAAAATCAATCAAATATATCAGCGAGGCTGAAGCTGCGTTTCCCAATTGAAATTCCCTGCAGTTGACCTGTTCGAAGGTATCATTTGCCGAATGATGGTAATAGAAATATCTTTGTGCCTCAGGAACAGAGCCAATTAATACAGTTCCAAGAGATTTAAGTGGTGAAATATCAGATCCTCCACCACCCTTATCGAAATCCCTAATATTATATGGTACGAAAAAAGATGATAGAGCAATCAGCTTCTGGAGCCTTTCACCTTCGGCATCAAAACTGAATCCACGCGGAGTCATTACACCGCGATCAGCTTCAAGTGCAACATATTGGATCTCCCCTTTTCTTTTGGCTTCTTCAGCATATGCTCTTCCTCCTGTACCTGTCATCTCCTCATTCATGAACATCACAGCTCTAACTGTTCGTTTTGGTCTGATTCCCAGCTTCTTGAATATTCGTATCATTTCAATTGCCTGAATACATCCTCCTCCATCATCAATAGCCCCTTCTCCAATATCCCATGCATCAAGGTGACCCCCCACGGAGAAATATTCATTCGGTTTCTGTGTACCACGAATTTCTCCTATAACATTATATGACCAGATATCAGGCAAATTTCTGCATGTGGATATTAGATGAATAGTAAGTTCAGAATCAGATTTAAGCCATTGGCTCAGCATCTCAGCACCAATGGTTGAGACAGCAACTGCAGGGATTTTTGTTACATTTTCTTCATAACTGTTTACTCCGGTATGAGGAAAATTATCGAGTGCCTGAGTAGCTGATCTCACGATAACAGCTACAGCACCATATTTTGAAGCTTCGGAAGCTCCCTGAGTCCGTTGGTTTACAGCGCCTGCATACCCTGCGAATGAATTTATAAGTTTATCATCTGCTGGCCTGTTAAAAAAAACGATTTTACCTTCTACATTTTTCCTTCCAATTTTCTTAAGTTCCTCGAAATCATGGACTTCAATAACTTTAGAAATTATACCTTCCGGAGCAGTGCCTACAGATAAACCAAGCGCGGTAATATTCAGATCTTCAGATCCTAGTTTTGCGGATACTATACTGCATTTCTCAAAACCACGTTCCCAGTGTGGAACTGATACCTTCTGAAGCCAGACGCTATCAGCACCAACTTTTATAAGGGCTTGCCTTGTGTATTCAACTGCTTCAGCGGCAGCCGCTGAACCAGGGATCCGGCCTTTCGTATTTTTGCAGAGGTACTCCAGCTGACTGAAAGCAGTTCGGTCTGTAAGTGCTTCATCAAATATTGATCTGACGGTTTTCTCGGCTTCCTGGGAAAGGAGTGATAGGGAAAGAATAAATGTCATTATGACACTTATTATATATTTCATTATCTTTATATTATGCATCTATCTTAGCATATTTGGCATGTGTCTCAATGAATTCACGGCGTGGTGGCACTTCATCCCCCATAAGCATTGAGAAAATATGATCTGCTTCAGCTGCACTTTCAATTGTAACCTGACGCAGGGTGCGAGTTTCAGGATTCATAGTTGTACTCCATAACTGCTCTGCATTCATTTCACCAAGACCTTTGTATCTTTGAATATTAACTGAAGAATCTTTTCCCTGCCCCAGTTCAGTAACGATATCGTTGCGTTCATCTTCCGTCCAGCAATACCGCTCTGTCTTTCCTTTCTTTATAAGGTATAAAGGAGGGGTTGCAATATATATGTTACCACCTTTAATCAGATCTTGCATATATCTGAAAAAGAATGTCATAATTAAGGTTGTGATATGAGATCCATCAACATCGGCATCGGTCATTATTATTACTTTGTGATAGCGCAGACCTTCTATGTTGAGTGCTTTGCTATCGTCATCCGTACCGATATTCACACCCAGAGCAGTGAAGATATTTTTAATCTCCTCACTATCATATATTTTATGCTGCATCGCCTTTTCAACATTCAGGATCTTACCCCTGAGTGGCAGAATTGCCTGAAAGCTACGATCACGACCCTGTTTTGCTGTTCCGCCAGCAGAATCACCTTCCACAAGATAAATCTCACATTTAGAAGGATCCCTGTCTGCGCAGTCGGCCAGTTTACCGGGAAGGCCTGAACCAGATAAAACATTTTTACGCTGAACCAGTTCCCTCGCTTTTCTTGCAGCATGTCTTGCTGTAGCAGCCAGGATTACCTTCTGTACAATCAGTCTGGCATCTTTAGGGTTCTCTTCAAGATAGTTAGAAAGCATTGTACTGACAGCCTGATCTACCGCTCCTATAACTTCAGAGTTACCCAGTTTTGTTTTTGTCTGTCCTTCAAATTGCGGTTCAGCAACCTTAACTGATATAATCGCTGTCAACCCTTCACGGAAATCATCGCCGTTGATGTCAAACTTAAGTTTAGTGGTAGCACCAGAGTCTTCCGCGTACTTTTTAAGGGTACGGGTCAATCCTCTTCTGAATCCTGCCAGGTGTGTTCCACCCTCGATTGTATTTATGTTATTTACGTAAGAATGAACATTTTCCGAAAAAGAGGTATTATACTGAAGCGCGATTTCAACAGGAACATCAGTTTTATCGCTAGAAATATATATCGGCCTTTCAATCAATCGTTCCCTGTTATCGTCGAGATAAGCAACAAACTCTCTTAGACCCTCCTCAGAATGAAACTCTTCATAACGTTGTTTACCACCATTTCCATCCTCAACTATTTCACGCATATCTTTAATTGTGAGGAGAATACCTTTATTAAGGAAAGCTAATTCCCTTAGACGGGCAGATAGTATTTCAAAATTAAATTCGGTGGTCTGGAAAATAGTTTCATCGGGTCTGAAGGTAACAATTGTTCCTGTTTTGTCAGATTTTCCCATCTCCTCAACTTCAGTTACAGGCTTCCCCTTTTCATATTCCTGTTTGAATATTTTTCCTTCACGCATCACAACTACCTTAAGATGAGCTGAAAGCCCATTAACGCAAGATACTCCAACTCCATGAAGTCCTCCTGATACCTTGTAAGAATCTTTATCAAACTTTCCACCTGCGTGAAGAACAGTCATAACCACCTCCAGAGCTGATTTATGTTCTTTCTCAATAATACCGGTAGGGATACCCCTGCCATTATCAATCACAGTGACTGAATCATCCTCGTGAATAATTACATCTATCTGCGTACAAAAACCGCCCATGGCCTCGTCAATGGAGTTATCAATTACCTCATATACAAGATGGTGCAACCCTTTAATACCTATATCACCAATATACATTGCAGGTCTTTTTCTAACCGCCTCAAGTCCTTCAAGTACCTGAATATTATCCGCAGAATAATCAATACTATCCTGTGCTTTTTTTTCAATCTCTGTCATTATTCTTTTTTTTAAACTAAAATCATGGGTTTCAGATCAGCAAATAAAAGGTGAAAGGAGACTTAAAATAGTTTTCCCTGAAAGATATTTTTTAAACTATTTTGTAAGGAAAATTAATCTATTTTTTACAATCCTTTCCGCCATCTCAACCAACCGCTCTTTCCCCTATATAAATAATTGATTATATGAATATTATTTAACTATGCAAAGTTACATATTTTTAATGGTTTTTTATTAAATATATGTTAAAATAAATAAGGCTTTTTTTAACAAAAAATGAACAGAAAAACAAGTACTGAATATCTGGCTCCCGATACCCTGGATTGAAATATACTAACTACATTTAACTAGCAACTGATTTCTTGTTAATCTATTTCCTAATCATTCAGTCTCCCATCTTAAATCTAAAGACTATAGGTAAATCCGACCAGGCACATAAATCTCTGCGAAGGATAAAAAGCCCATTCATAATAGTGGTTAAAAGAAATATTGTTCAATTTTAACCAGAATGACAAGACCTTGGTATATCTGTATTCTGCGCTAAGGTTAAGAGTGAAATATGAAGGTAAATCAACTGTTTTAGAGGTAAATCCGACAGAATTAATATCTTCTGTGGTGACCAGCGCTTTACGATCACCCACAGCATTAAGATTTGCTCCTGCAATTATCTTATTCATAAGATTGTACCTTAGACCCAATGAAGCCTCCCATCCAGGCTTATTCCACGCAAACTCATTTTGGGAAAGCGAGTACTTGTAGAAATTGGCTTCAGTATTGAATGTAAGAGATTCAGCGATTCTACCACTTATTTCACCATGAATATTAAATATCTCAGCGTCATCTGAAAGAGGGACGAAAAAATTACCCCTGCTGATCGGTGGTAATACACCATCTGTCAATACATTATTCTTAAACATCAGTAAATTGTTAACGACTGAGTATGAAGCGGATAATTGATATATTCCATCAATTCCAGTACTTCCTGACAATCCAGATTTTATTATCAGGGAATAATCTGTATTAGGTATTTTGAAAAGTGAATTATCAGGAAAAATGAATGGATTCTCTCCTATTGAATTAATTGGTTCATTCTTTACAAGTTTCCCATACATATCAGCAAAAAAACCAACATATGACGGAACTATGTTAAAGCCGAAATTCAGATCAGGATAGAAATGAAATTTTGCCGCCCCGGTTATATCATTATCAATCAGCGCCTGGAACCCTAGTTTGACAGACCATTGATCTGTTCTCTTTTTAATGAACGGACTCAAAGAGGCTATATATCTGGGATGAGAATAAACAGAATCGGAATAACTGAAATAATCAAATTCAAGTCCCGATCCAGCATAAAAACCTTTGTAGGATTTTGCCATCAGACCTTTAAAATCGACATTGTGCTGATAGAGTGTCGGGTTATAATAAAAAAGTTTGTATGCGAGATCAAAATCATAAGAAAAACTTAAAGAATCCAGTTTTGCCGATGCAAGACCCATTCTGGCCCCTGTATTAAAGTAGCTAAGCCGTATATTTTTTTTTGCCGGATTATAATCCTTAAAAATTGTATCATAACCGTAGGCATAACGTGTTTTCTGGCTTAAATCAACAGAACCGTCTAATACACTGTTATTTAGAAATTTTTTACCGTAGAGAGATACATCGTTATCCATATAACCGGCAAAAGCTTTTTTATTATTCTGAAGTTCAAGATTGCCATTTGTTGAAAAATGTCTGGCATCGATCCCGATCGCTCCTTTTTTTGAACGCCCGTTAGAAATGCTGATTTCTGCCAAAGGGGTAAGGTAATTTCCCAGTCCAATCTCGACGTAGCTTTGATATAGTTTAGGGAGTGGATCCGGTAAAAGTGATGCAGGTTTAATTGGAGTGATAGTGTAAGCAGGCATAAATGGTTCAGTGCGGATATCATACTTAAAAACCGGCTTGACTATGGAAGTATCGTTCATTTCAGGAAGGAAGCTTTTCTTGGTAACATCCTGAAGCGAAGGTTTGTATGGATTATAAAGCGTCACTTCTCTCTTCAGTACGGTATCCTGCTGTTTCTTCTGTGCAAGAAGAGGTAGCGTAGTCAGAGATATAATAATTATTGCAATAAAAGTCTTTTTCATCTTTGTTCTGAATTTCATTTTGAATTATTTCCTGATAATTACAGAAGTGTCAGATCTATTTTTTAAAGTCTCAGAGGGAACCAGATTCCCTGAATTTAAAGAATCGAGTTTTGCCTTCACCTCATCGAGAATACCATCTGAATCGATTGGATAATTATCTTTCAATCCACGCAATGTTGCGACTGCCTGAAGTGAGTCCCCCTTTCTGATGCTGATATCGGATAAAAGGAGAAACATTCTTGCCATCCAGAACTGATGAGGAGTGTTCTTATCAATAAACTCATTTATAACTTTTTCCGCTTCAGCAGTCCGCCCCTTTTTATTGAGTATTTCAGCTACCCTATAATTAGCTTCTGCTCCTTCCTCACTGGTAACTTCAGAAGAAACCTTTTTGAAATCATTCAGCGCCTCATCGTATTCATTCTGACTGTAATGGGCTTTCCCCCGCATAAAAGTAGATTCTCGCAAAAGTTCTTCAGGAACATTAGCTGCATTCGAGATTTTATCTGCTATCAATATAGTCTTTTGCGCATCACCAATCTGATAGGCTGAACGAAGCTGACCTTTTAATGCAATAACCTTATATTCAGGGTTCTCTGAAACATTTTCAAGCTCTTCATAATATGCAAGGGATTTCTGATAATCCTCTTTCCCATATAGTATTGCTGATGCTGCAACAAGTGACTGTTCCACAAAAGCATTATTAGGAGCCTGGATTATATCGAGATAATATTTCAAAGCTTCCTCTTTATTTCCATTTGAACTGGCGCAATCTGCAAGGTAGTACTGGGCATTAATTCTGAAGCTTCCATCCTTGAATTCATCGAGATAGTTCCTGAATATCTCGGAAGCTTTTCCACAATTACCTGACATATAGAGCTTTTCCCCCGAACCGTACAGAAGTGAATCTTTCTCAGCCATATTGACATCGGCATATCCCTGAAGGGTTTTTACATAAGCAAAATAGGTTTCCACATCATTCATCTCGACATAAGTGTTCTTAAGACCGGTCAGTGCATATCTGGCCTCAGATGTCGATTTATAATTCTCAATTACTTTTTTAAATTCTGTCACAGCGCCCTGATTATCACCCATATCGAAATACAATAAACCAAGCTGAACAATAGCTCTCGGGACATACGGACTTTTCTGATAGGAGTTGATGACCAGGTTAAAGTCAGCTTCACCTTTCTTCATCTCTTTCATCATCATATTTGCACGACCGCGTTCAAAGACAGCCCCGGCAATATAAGATGATACAGGATATCCTGTGATAAGCGATGTAAGTACCGAAACTTTTCCTTTCTGATCATTTATAAGTCCTAGTGCAAAACCTTTCTGATACATTGCATAATCGGCATCGACTTTTCCATATTCGATTACTTTGTCATAATAACTTATTGCAAGCTGATAATTTGTGGTTATATAATAGCAGTCTGCAATTCTGTTTTGAGCATCGGCAAGTACTTCCGGTCTGGCTTTGCTTGTTTCAGATTCGAATGTTTTAAAATAGGTCAATGCATTTGTGTAATCTTTTGAATTATAGAATGCGTAACCAAGATTATATCTGACCAGGTTATATTCTGAAAGCGACATTGAACCAGGAATACTCATGAATTCTTCATATGCGGCAATTGCCTTATCGTATTGGCCAAGTCTGTACCATGCCTCTCCTCTCCAATATATAGCCCTGGCACGTATCGTACGGTTGTATTTCCCATATTTTAGCGACTTATCAAACATATCGGCAGATGCCTCAATCTGCACATTTTTAAAGAGTTCCAGCCCCCTGAAGAAGGCAATCCGCTGATATGCCTCTTCAAGCTTGCTGTCTTTCTTACTAATTTTATCAAGCGAAGAAATGGCAGCCTTATAATTCTTCAGCTGCATATAAGTTGCTACAAGATAATTATAAACCTCTTCAATTTTGTCTGAACCGGGATAAAGGTCGATATACTCCTGGAATGCTCCGATTGCTTCTCCGAAAGGTGAATTAGAAGTTTCAAAAGTCAGTTTGGCATAATTGAAAAGAGATTCTTCTCTGATTTTGTTATCAAAACTGAGTTTAGATGCTTGCCCGAATGAGAGCTGTGCACTTTTTTTGTCGCCTTTCTGGAGATAACAGTCACCAAGAAGGTACCAAATATTCTGGCTCAGAAGATCCGCTTGTGAGTTAATTTCAAGATATAGCTTAATTGCTTTATCAATCTCTCCATTCTTATAATAACAATATCCGAGCTGATATTGGTCTTCCCTGCTTGTTGTTTTAGCTCCTGCAAAGTATTTTTCAAGATAACCCGCAGCCTCTTTATAATTTCCTTTTGTATACCAGGCATCTCCTATGAATCTGTAAAGTTCAACAGATCTTTCCTTTCCGGCATATTTAAGCAGATCAGGCACAATTTTCAGAATGCCGTCATAGTCTTTCTGAAGATAAAGTATCTGAGCTATGTAAAAGGGAACGACTGGCCCGAATGTTTCATCGGCTTTTAACCTCATAAATCCATCAAGCGCAATCTGATACATCTTTTGTTCATAAGCAATATGGGAAAAATAATACAAAGCCGGAGGGGTAAAATCAGTATCAATATCTTTTATTTCAGAGAACAGTTGAAGTGCTTTCTGGTGATCACCTTTCATAAATTGTGAATACCCGTACCTGAAATAGTATTTTGGAAGTTTCTCAGGGGAAAGCTCCAGTTTGTTAACTGATTCATAATATGTTATTGCTTTCTTGTAATTTTTGTTTTGATAGAAATAGTCTCCAAGGACAAGCCATGCTTCATTAATTTTTGAACTCTCCGGATGGCTTTTAATGAAGTGCATCATCCTGTACTCACCATCGGGATTAAATAATGTCAGGGCAGCGATTGAGCTAAAATATTCAGCATCTGATTTTTGTGAAAGGGTTCCGTTGTTTCCACTTTTCAAAAATAAATCAAAATATTTTATCGCTGCAGGATACTTTTCCTTGTTGAAGAACTCCATGCCCCTGAGAAAATCTGAATGAAGCTCATTGCCAGTAAAGGAGATCTGCGCAGGAAGCCGGGATGCAACAAGGGTGATAACAAAAAATATTAAAACGGTTTTGTTTCTGTTCATAACTATTTTTTTACGGTTAGATAACAAAAACGCCTGTTACAGGGTTTCATTTTATTAAAATATTGTAACACGCTCGTTATAAACCATATATAACATAAAATCAAAATCCAGAATTATGTGTAAAATTACAACTATTAAACGCTGACGCCGGGGCTTTATTACTGTATTTATCAACATCCAAATGTTAATTATCAATTCTTTCTTTAATTTGTAGATAAATAGATTAATTATGTCGGAAAATCAATCACTTGATACCATTATAGAATTTACAAATTGTTCGATCTGGCAGCAGGATCACCTGGTACTTTCAGATGTAAACTTTAAAGTTGATAAGGGCGAATTCATTTACCTGGTCGGTAAAGTTGGAAGTGGGAAATCGAGTCTGATAAAAACTATGAGTGCGCAGATTCCTCTTAAAGAAGGTGATGCGATTGTAGCAGGACATAAACTTGCCGGGATAAGGAACAGGGAAGTGCCAATGTTACGCAGAAAACTCGGGATTGTATTTCAGGATTTTCAGCTTTTGATTGACCGGCCGGTATACGACAATCTTGAATTTGTTCTCAAAGCCACAGGCTGGAAGAACAAGAAAGAGATAGAAATCAGGATAGCTGAAGTTCTTGAGAAAGTTGGGCTTGGTCCAAAAGGTCATAAAATGCCACATCAGCTATCAGGTGGTGAACAACAACGAGTTGTAATCGGAAGAGCATTGCTTAATGACCCCGATATAATTCTTGCTGACGAGCCTACTGGCAACCTCGATCCCGAAACCTCTGAAGGAATCGTGGGGCTATTGCAGGATATCAGCAAAAACGGAAGGGCAATTGTGGTAGCTACACACAATTACACACTTCTCAAGAAGTTTCATGCAAGAACCCTTAAATGTGAAGATGGGAAACTTGCAGAGGTAAAGGATGAAGAAGAAATAGTGCTGTTATAAGCCAGGTTACTTACTGTCCACCATCACCGGCAGGTTTTTTCCATTAGTCATAAAAATAAGCTTGGCGTTGGGCGAAGCAGAAATAGCTTTAATCATCTCGTACTGTAACAACCTGTCACTCAATCCGGTGCTTAATATTTTCTGATAATCGGCAATTCCCTGAGCTTCGACTCTTTTTCGTTCGGCTTCCTGTCTTTCTTTCTGAAGAACAAAGGTCATTTTCTGCGCATCCTGTTCAGCATTTATTTTTGATTCAATACTTGCCTTTACAGAAGCGGGAAGTGTAATATTCCTGACCAACAGCTGTTCAAGGAGCAAACCTCTTTCCTTAAAATTTGTTTCAATAGTTGAAAATATCCTGGACTGAAACTCATCTCTTTTGGTGGAGTATAAAGCAACTGCATCATAATATACTGCATTATCCCTGATCTTTGTTCTGCAAATCGGACGGACAAGAACGTTTCTGTAATCAGTTCCAACTTCCTTGAGAATACGTGGGGCTTCAGCGGGTATGACCCTGTACAAAACAGTAAGATCTACAATTACTTCCAGTCCGTCAGCTGATAATACACGAATAGCATCATCTCCCTGCTTTGCACCTTCATCAAGAACACCAGACATGGTATAATTTTCTGTCCGGACATCGAACATAACAACCTTAACCAGCGGATTAACAACATTCAAGCCGCTTTCGAGAATATTATTATTCACTTTACCAAATAGTTTTTGAACGCCTACCTGCCCGGGTTCAACCTGAACGATACATGAAATAGATATCCCGATCAGGATGACAATAATTCCTGCCGTTCCAAGCATAGTTTTGTAGTTTCTCAAAGGAGGATCGGATTTTGCAGCAAGGAAAGCTATTATCACAATTATAATCCCAATTACTATTACTGTCATAATTCAATTGTTTTTTAGTTAATAAATTTATTTTTTGGAAGTATCAAAGATAATCAGAAAAACGATAACATAGTGATATCTAAAATACGGCTTAAAGGCATAACAGCATAAAGGCGAAACGGCTCAACCAATTCAAAATTTATAATTCTCTTATTGAATGATACAAGGTACCTCATTTCAACATTCTTATAGGCCATGGAAGATGGTTACGGTAGATGCGGTAATAAGGGACATTTTTACTACCGAAAGACTCAATGAATGATGCAATTGAGGGTATTGAAGAACCTGCGAAATCTAGTACTGTCTGTGTTGAAGCTGTCTCTTTTATAATCTCATTTATAACAAAATAACCTGTACGCCGTTCACGGCTTTCAGGTGTATTTGCAGTAAAAAGAATAGTGACTGACCCTTTTATCTGAACAAGAAACACTCCGAAAATCAGTTTTTTTCTCGAAGTTCTGACACCTATTATCTTGCCTTTCTTATTTTTAATGCAGAAGTTCATTAACCCTTTAAGACGTTCATAATCACGAATTTTTATCCCTTTAAGTTCCAGTCCTTTGTTCCATACAAAAAGGTTAATTAGCTCTTCAGGGGTCACCTCACAAGTAATCTCAGGTTTCTTTTTTTCAGCCAATTGAATATTTCTCCGGCAATCTGAAGAGAAACCATCCCAAAGCTTCTCGTAAGACAAAGATAGATTAAGTTCATAGTTTGATCTTTCGGTGGTTTTATAACCCTTATAATTTACTTTCTGACCTAAGCAAAGATCGACGAATTTGTAAAACTTTGGCATGTAATCTATGAACTCATAAATTACCTGATTAGCAGGATTATCCGGAGAAAATGCGCCAAGCTGCTGTAAAAAATTCGGAGTTGCTACATATTGTATCCCAAACTTACTGAATCCGGGAACCGGAAAAACAGAGTCATAATCATCATCCACAAGAGCTTCCCAGCCAGGCGCCATAATATCGAGATACCATGAAAAAGCGAACGGTTTGAAAGAAGGAGATGCTGAAATGCAGTTATCCCATTGCTCCCTGTCTATTTCCGAATTTTTCAGGTAAACTATCATGCTGTCTGAAGTTTTAACATGAGCTCAAAAGCATTTCTCAGTCTCTTGCCTTCTGCGTCTTCAAGCAGTGAGGTGTTATGCCATATACTTACAAAAAGACCTCCCATCTTCTTTGTCTCATTAATCATTCCTGATATAAGTTCCGCAGAAGCTTCAGGCGTCATACCTTTATACTGAGATAAGGTTCCATCCATTACCTGAAAAGGTATGATCTTTAGTCTGTATTTTTTATCTTCCAATATATCATAAAAATAGAATGGTCTTGAGATCCCAGCTCTGAATCCCGGCTCTTCAGGATAACCCATTGAATAATCTTCATTGATCCTGGCTTTTATGAGATTTCTGTAGGAATCTGGAAAACGTATTTTTATAAAATGAAACCTGCTCAATGTAATATCCTTCGAAACAATTCTCTGCAGACGCTGCTTTTCATCCGACAGTTTTTCTGAGCCATCAGAGGCAAGAAAAGAAGGGTGCAATCCAACGGTGTATTTTTGTCCAATTCGTATAATAAGCCTCCTGTAATCTTCATTCTGCCATGAGGGATTTTTATCGTATAAAGAACGATTGCCGGTCGGAATGAAAAAACGTATATCAGTTCCATTTTTTTCAACCATTTCAAAGATATAGTCAAATACATCGAATGGATCTTTTTCACCTTTTGCAACCGTCCGATATCTTTCACCAGCTTTACCAGCTTTGTGTCTTACATCCTGAAGTAAGCCGCCAACAGATCTGAAAAAATCTTTGCCCAGATAGGCAAATGGCTGATCAATATCTATGGTAAGAATAGAACTGAAGACGTTACGTTTAAAAGTCATATTCTGAAATCTTGAAAGAAGCGATTTAGCTAACTCTCTGGTCCATAATTCTATAACGGGTTTGGAAAGAAAGTTATTCCTATAGGCTAAACTTTGTGAAGCTTTGAATCTTCCAAACTGATCAGGCTCAAACCCAAGGTACTCCTCATACCGGCTTACCAGAAAAAATGATGCTGCAAAAATATCAAAGGGGATATCGGATCCGGCCGGGGATTGAAAATAGACTGGTAACCCTTTCCAATCACTTACTTCGGGTTTTGGATCATTTAATCCGGTTTCGGACAGAAGTCCATGCGGATAAATCTTAAATGCTCCGTTTAAATCTTCTCCGGAATAGTTTATAACAGGATGCTTGCCTAGCTTACGTTTGTCAGTTACAATCTCCCAGGAAAGGCCAAGGATGTCTCCAAGAATGATTTCAGCAATATACTGCAACCTTGGTACATCCCTGATAGTAAATATTTTAACTGGTCCGGAATCCATATTCACAAATTTAAATAATTTAGATGTGAAATAATATAGATATTCTCATTCATTTAAAATATTTCTAAAAAATGGTCTTATTGTCTTAATTGTCTTGCCCCCGATAAGAAGTCTTCACCTCTTTCTTCCGCCCCTCTGTCACTTCATGACATCTCCCCTAAAGAGGGAGGAAAAAAAGTGTTATATATCTGAATTACAATAGCATATGACAAGATTAATCCTCCATTATGGGGGCTGGAGGTAAAAAACTGGGTTGTGTTAGATGCATCTCCCCGCAGTAGGTTGCAAGACATAATTACTGCAATTCCAATAAATTGACTATCTTTGCAGTCTTATTAACAGGTGATTTAGGCGCAGCGTAAATTAAAATCAGCCCCGCAGTATTTGAGTTCATTTCGACCGGGACAATAGATCGACCGCTCCCGGAAACACAAAATTATATAATAAAAATGTCAAAATTTGAAGAGATGGGATTCACTCCCGGTATTCTCAAAGCCATTGAAATTCTTGGTTTTGAACAACCTATGCCGGTGCAGGAGAAGGTAATCCCACTGATGCTTGGTACTGATTCGGATATTATAGCCCTGGCACAAACAGGCACAGGGAAAACAGCTGCATTTGGTCTTCCACTAGTGCAAACAACCGATACGGAATTTAACAAGACTCAGGCATTGATTTTATGTCCTACCCGTGAACTTTGCATGCAGATTACGGGAGATATTATGGATTACTCGAAGTTTACAGGGAAGCTGAAAATACTTGCCGTCTATGGCGGAGCTAGTATCGATAACCAGATCAGAGGATTAAGAAAAGGTGTCCATATTATTATTGCCACACCCGGCCGTCTGATTGACCTTGTGAACCGTGGTGCAGCAGATCTTTCAACAGTCACGACCCTGGTTCTTGATGAAGCAGATGAAATGCTGAATATGGGTTTCCTTGATAGCATCAAAGAGATACTTGAAGAGCTGCCTGCAACCAGGAGAACATTGCTTTTCTCAGCGACAATGCCTTCTGAAATTGATGCGATAGCAAGAAAATACATGAATCAACCAGAAGAGGTCACTATCGGGACAAAGAATTCATCTGCAGAGAATGTGAGCCACGCTTATTACCTTGTTCATGCAAAAGATAAATATAAGGTACTGAAGAGAATAGCAGACTTTGAACCGGATATTTATGGCATTATTTTCTGCCGCACAAGAAAAGACACGCAGGAGATTGCAACAAAATTAATGAACGATGGATATAATGCCGATGCGCTTCATGGTGATCTTTCTCAGGCTCAAAGAGATGCAGTAATGAATAAATTCAGATTGAGGAATCTGCAGCTTCTTGTTGCAACTGATGTAGCAGCTCGAGGGCTTGATGTAGATGATCTGACTCACATTATAAATTTCAGTCTGCCTGAAGATCCTGAAGTATATACGCACAGGAGTGGCAGAACAGGAAGAGCTGGTAAGACAGGGATATCTATTTCATTAGTCCATTTAAAGGAGAAACATCTCCTGCAGCAGATCGAACGGAAGATAAAGAAAAAGTTTAAAGTAATTCCTGTACCATCAGGAAGTGATATATGCGGAAGGCAGCTGTTTCACTGGGTTGAAAAGCTTGAAAAAATATCGACTGATCACCGCGAGATAGAAAAACTCCTTCCTGAGATTAAGAATAAACTCGAAGGACTTGACAGGGAAGAACTTCTGAAAAGAGTTGTGGCTCTGGAGTTTGACAGGTTTCTCGACGATTACAGGTATGATGATGACCTGATAGCTCCTGTTCCGGAGAAAGAGTTCTCATTCAGAGATTCAGGGAGAGGCCGGTACTTGGAAAGAGGAAGTGGCAAATACACCAGGTTGTTCATCAATCTTGGTAAAAAAGATGGATTCTATCCGGAACATTTAATAGACCTGATCAATAAAAACACAAGTGGAAAGAAGATTCCACTCGGAAAGATTGATCTTATGAAAAGCTTTTCCTTTTTTGAAGTCGAAGATAATTATACGACAAAGCTTCTTGATGCGCTCAAAGATGTGCAATATATGAACAGGAAAGTTATTCTTGAAATTGCCCAGGAAAAGCAGAAAGATGATAATGACAGAAGCAGTTACAGAAGAGATAAAGGGTTTAAGAAAGGTTATCAGGAAAAGGGTTTCCGCAACGAGAGAAAGAAAAAGGTAAAGTGGTAGAAATTTTAAAAAAATAAAGCCAGGAGATCTTCCTGGCTTTTTTATCTTTTAAAGCAAAATCAGTCAACTTTTTTTACTTTAATGGCCACTGGTCCTTTTTCTCTTTGTTCGATTTCGAATTCAACAGTTTGGCCTGCTTCGAGTTCGGTATGAGATACTTCTAATCCAGAGCGATGGATAAAGATATCCTTATTGTCTTCAGTCTGAAGGAATCCATAACCTTTTACTCTGTCATACCATTTAACAGTACCTTTCATAGTTTTGATTTTTTTTGATACTACCTGTAATTGTCTCTTCTGTTTCCGCCGCCACCACCTCTGCGGTCGTTATCTCCGCCTCTGAAATTTCTTCTTTCAGGTCTTTCGATGGATTCGTTAACGATGATGTTCCTTCCGCTAACTTCAGCGCCATTTAGCTCTTCAATAGCTTTTTTTGCTTCAGCGTCATTTGGCATTTCAACAAAACCAAAACCTTTACTTTTACCAGAGTATTTATCAATAATGATTTTTGCGGATGTTACTTCGCCATACTCTTCA
>Ga0182027_10003058_pt1 | contig 26799 bp, 28 predicted proteins | sample 712E1DmetaG_FD_121300 | JGI IMG/M metagenome (GOLD analysis project Ga0182027, IMG submission 121300) | Permafrost microbial communities from Stordalen Mire, Sweden - 712E1D metaG (Illumina Assembly) | ecosystem: Environmental > Terrestrial > Soil > Wetlands > Permafrost | place: Sweden...
GACGGTGAGCGGGACCGGCTTTGTCCCCGGCGCGACGAGCGCGCTGTTCGGGACGACCACCGCAATAGTCCACAGCTGCACGACGACCTCGTGTGTCGTCACCTCGCCGGGTTCTGCCGAGGGCGTCGTCGACGTCGTCCTCACGACCGCAGGTGGGACCTCGGCGACCAACAACGCCGACCAGTTCAACTACGAGACCGTGCCGACAGTGAGTGCCGTCAACCCGTCGTCCGGTCTTCTTGCCGGTGGCACAACGGTGACGGTGAGCGGGACCGGCTTTGTCCCCGGCGCGACGAGCGCGCTGTTCGGGACGACCACCGCCACCGTCCAGAGTTGCACGACGACCTCGTGTGTCGTCACCTCGCCAGCTGAGAAGGCCGGTGTCGTCGACGTCAGGCTCGCAACCATCGGCGGCACCTCGGCGATCGGTTCAGGCGATGAGTTCACCTTCGCTGCAGCCTCGCCGCCGACGCTACGCCCGACCGTAGTGGCACTAGGCACCCACGAGGGCCCGATCGCCGGTGGGACGGTCGTTCAGATCACCGGCACGGGCTTTGTCGTTGGGTCGCGCACGGTGAGATTCGGCGCGAACATGGCGTCTGCGGTGAGCTGTTCTTCTGCCACTTCGTGCACCGCGACCTCACCAGCTGAGGCCGTCGGGACAGTAGCGCTCAGCGTCACGACCCTAGGCGGGACCTCTGCCGCCTCGGCCGCCAGCACGTTCACCTATGCCGCCCAGGGCTACTGGGCCATCACGGCCAAAGGCGCGGTCAACGGTTTCGGCTACGCGTCAACGACCGGTCTGTCGACCGCCTCGGCGCCCGGCACGGTGATCAAAGGAACCGTGAGCGGGATCGCGGTCGCGCCGCGGGGCGCGGCGAGCGCGAGCGGCGGCTACTGGGTGGCGACTGGCACCGGGAAGGTCTACGCCTTCGGCACAGCAAAGCCCCTCGGCTCTCCGGCCAAGCCCGCGTCACCGATCGTCGGCATCGCCGCCGCACCGTCAGGCATCGGCTACTGGCTCGTCACCTCCAAGGGTGTCGTCTATGCCTACGGCTCGGCAAAGTCTCAAGGGAGCGAGAAGAACCCGACTTCTGCGATCGTGGGCATCGCGGCCAGTCCGCAAGGAAACGGCTACTGGCTCGTCGAGAAGAACGGCACTGTCACAGCCTTCGGCTCGGCCAAGTCGGAAGGCTCGGTGGCCTCGCCGTCCGGTTCAGTGGTGGGCATCGCCGCAAACACCTCGGGCATGGGCTACTGGATCGTCACCTCGACGGGCGTCGTTTATGCCCGGGGCTCGGCGAAGTCCTATGGAGACGACACCAAGGCCCCCTCGTCGGCCGTCGTCGGGATCTCGGCAGCACCGGGCGGGAAGGGCTACTGGATCATCGGCAAGAACGGCACGGTCTCGCACTTCGGCTCGGCAAAGGCGCTCGGCGTGATGGGTGTCCCGTCGTCGCCCCTGATCGGCATCGTGACCGACGCCGGCGCCACCGCGCCTTAAGGGTCGTGACATTCCGCTGTCGCAGTTCACTGAATGTGGGTCGATGGCTTCCTGCGCGAGCCAACACGGAGTCCGAGCATCGCCTACGGAACCCGGACACTCCGATTAATCCCCAAGGCCCTCGCGGCCACCCTCGACCGATGAACTGCTCGCGGTTCGTAGTGCCTCGCCGGTAGGGGAGCGGTCCGCCTTGGTGGCGCGCCGGGGCTAACTTCCAAGCTATTCTCGGCCAGGTTCTTCTCGGTCCTCTGGGGTGTCCAGCTGGAACCAGACCTTTTCCCTTCACGTGTTTGGACAACGCCCCACGATGACGCGAGTGATTCGACAATGAGCATGCCCCGGCCGCGACTGTCCCTTGGCTCTGGCGAACGCAAAAGTGGTGGTGTCGGTGACCTGTCCGGGACAGACATTACAGCCGGTCATGCCGAGCCCTCGTGACCCGGCCGGGCTGGCCATCGGAGCCTGCGAAGACGTGATGCAGCCTGCTCTCCTCCAGTTCGGGACCAGTCGAACACAGCCCCGATTGCGCCTGAGTCCCTACTCGCCGATTGGGGAGTTGACACGATCTTCGGGCTACCCGGTGACGGCATCAACTGGATCATGGATCGTTCGATAAGCACTTCGGCTGCAATCTTGGCGATACCTGTGCTCCGATGCTCGACCGGGTGATCCCATAATGCGCGGCCGCCTCAGCTTTCCTACCTAAGTCCTTCAGCCGGTGATCCGGGCTAGGCGCCAAGCGGCCGAATGTTTCAACGGCCCAAGCAGCGGGTGACACCCGCTCGTGAACGAACCGCGTGACGTCTCTTTGCCGTCGGGACAGCTCGCGGCCATGTTCACCAAGAGTGAGTTTTGACGGGGTTCCGCCAAGGGCCATCTCCGGAGGATCTCGGCGGTCGGTCTCGTAGGCTTCTCCTGGGTTCGCAGCCCGGAGCGAAGCCGGTCCATCACCACGAGGAGTCGGCTGCGTTCATGGCGACAGCGCATGCAAAGTCCATTGGATGGCTCGGAGTTTGCCGCTCTACTCCGGGCTTTGGGGCGATCCGCTTACTGAATGGTCTCTATGACGCCAAACTGGACCCCGCGCCGGTGCTCGCCTTGACCGGTAAGCATGAGTCCATTCGTAGCAGCCGACGACGGCGTTCCGATGTGCCCGCCCAAACGCCTTTCAGGGAAGGAGTTGCGATGGCAAAGCTCAAGTACTCATTGGCCACCACGCACTTTGTGCAGATCATCGTTGCCGGCTTGAGGCTTGCGGCCGCGGGTGGAAAGAACTGCTCAACATCCATGTTTCGACATGTGGCCTCGGACTGCCAGGAAGAACGGAAGAGAAGATCTTGCAATCCGCTAGGGTCTCGGCCGAGGAGATCAGAGCCTCGGTCATCAAAGTCACGTACATCTCACCGGTCGTTGGCTTCGTTTACATTGCGCCCCGAAGCGTCATGTGAAACACGCAAGCTCTCTTGACAAAGTCCGCTGAGCTGTTCAGTGTTGAGCAAGCCACCGGGTGTACGACAGGAGACAGATCATGGATGCGGAGGCCATTCAGCGCGCATACGTGCCTTCCGTGTCAGCACTGCGGCAAGGCGGCTTCGCTGTGCCGAGCGACTTTGGCCGGCAGAACTCCTGGCGGCGCATGTGAGCCGCAACAACGATCTCATATCCGATGCAGTAGAGCGGATCGTCGCTGGTGAAAGGCCTTTCTACGACAATGGCGCAGCTGTCGATGACGCCGAGTTGCGTTCCTATGCTGACCTTGTCGGTGGTTTTCTCGGCCTGGCCGATGCCGTCGAGTCCTCCGCTCGGCGACTGGCCGGCGCGTGGGCGGCCCTCGGCGAGACCAACGGGAGCTATCTGCTGCCGGCAGTTATCCGAGACGCTGGCAATGTCGTGAACGACGGGCCGGTACCCATCCGCAGGTTCATCGAGGGGAACGCCTCGGTTCACCCCGACCTGCATCTCGAGCAGCAGTCTTGAGGTGGTGACGACCGAAGGCCACGACGCCACACCGACGGGGGAGCCACCAGCAGAGTTCGCCACCTACCGCGCCTTCGGTGCCGTAGGTGTCGTCGTCGTCGTGAACACGAGCAGTACGATCTGAAGGGGGTCGCGTGCCGGCTGTCTCTGTCGAGCATCTCGCAAAGTCCTACGAAGGGGCCGAAGCAGTCAAGGACGTCGCCTTCGAGGTGGACGAGGGCGAGGTGTTCGCTCTGCTCGGGCCGAACGGCGCCGGCAAGACCACGATCATCGAGATCCTCGAAGGTTTTCGCAAGCGTGATAGTGGTCAGGTCGACGTGCTCGGTTACGATCCGGCAGACCCGGCGACCAGCCGTGAGCTGCGCGAACGCATGGGGGTCGTACTCCAGGAGCTCGCCGTCGAACCGTTCCTGTCGGTTCGCCAAGCGCTCGCCCGCAACGCCGGGTACTACCCGAACCCACGGTCAGTTGATGAGGTGATCCAGCTCGTTGGCCTCGCAGAGAAGGCAGACGACAGGGTGAAGTCGCTCTCCGGTGGTCAACAGCGCCGCCTGGATCTCGGGCTCGGCATCGTCGGGAACCCGAGCCTTCTGTTTCTCGACGAGCCCACGACGGGTTTCGATCCCTCGGCGCGACGAGGAGCTTGGGAGGTAGTCCGTGCACTCACGGGTGGAGGGACGACGGTAGTCCTCACGACCCATTACATGGACGAAGCCGAAGCACTAGCGGATCGTGTCGCGGTGATCAACGCCGGCCGGATTGTCGCCGAGGGCGCTACAGAATCACTGGGGGGCCGCGACGTGGGCGAGTCGACCATCCGTTTCCGGATCAAGGCAGGCGCCACGTCGAGCCTTCCCGTCCCGGCGAAGGTCTTGCAGAACGGCGTCTACGAGATCAAGACGGATAGGGAGATCGAGGTGCTGGCCGCCCTTACGAACTGGGCCCTCCGGGAGAACGTGGACGTGGTGGGCTTAACCGTCGAGCGCCTCACCCTAGAAGACGTCTACCTGCGGCTGACCGGATTCGAGCCCGACGCCGAGGCTCCCTCACTCGGGACTGGGAACACGTGATCGAGGGTCGGACTCCTTCGCGCCGCTTCCGCGGGGTCGGCGACTTGAGGCTCGCGGGTCGCCAGGTCTATTACGAGCAGCTCAATTTCTGGCTGAACCCGATCGGCGCGGTCTTCACCGTCGGGTTCTCCGTCGTCTTCCTCGTCCTAGTCGGCTCCAGCGCCGGCCACCAACGCAGCAGTGCCATTGGTGGTGGCTTTCTCATCGAGTACTACGTCCCCGGGTTCATCGCGTACGGAGTCATGGCCGCCTGCTTCAACATGTTGACCATCAATCTTGTCGTGAGGCGGGAGATGGGGCTGTTGAAACGCGTTCGCCTTTCGCCACTGCCCACCTGGGCAATGATGGCCGCGGTCTCGGCCAATGCGCTGATCATCTCCCTCGTCCAAGTGGTTCTCGTGTTGTTGATCGGGCGGTTCGGATACAGCGTCCCCTTCCCGCACAACCTCCCCGCTCTCATCGTCGTCCTCGTGGTCGGAGCGGCCTCGTTCACCGCTCTCGGTCTCGGAGTTAGCACCTTGATTCCGAACCAGGAAGCCGGGGCACCGGTCACGAGCATCGTCTTTTTCGTCCTCCTGTTCTTGTCCGGACTGTGGTTCCCCTTGGCCGCGAAGTCGGGACTTGCGCAGTTCTCGTCCTATCTGCCCGTCCGGCACATGATCGTCGCTGTCTACGAAGCGTCGATCGCAGAGAAGGGGGTGTCGAGCTGGCCGTGGCACGACCTCTTCGTCATGGCGATTTGGGGTGTCGGCGCTGGTCTCGTGGCAGCGCGGCGCTGGAGTTGGGCTCCGCGCCAGGCCAGACGCGGCCGCGCGCGGGGCTTGTCAAGCTTCGGCATGATCAGCCGTCATCGCCCCGACTGAGCAGCAACCGGGGCGAGCCTCGGGCGCCGGAGGCTCGTGGGGCAAGAGCGCGTCGACGACCTCTTGATGGCTCGCCGCGAGATCGAGCGCGATCGTCGCCCTCCACTTGAACCGAAGATACGTGCATATTCAAAGCCGTTCGACTCAATGACCGCGATCTTTTAGCCCGTCTCACGCCGGGCGCGCTCGGCATCTAATTCTTCTAGACCTGAGCCGAAATCGCGAGTCCTGTCGGATTGCTCAGCGGTCTCTAGAGGCCCATCTGGCTCGTGCACGAAAGGGAGGGGCGAAGATCCTGCGCGGCATTCGCCAGACCGGATATCGGGCCTACGAAGCCGAGGACCTTGGAGCGTATCTCTGGGTCTTCGCGCAGGCTCGACCCCGACAAACCTGACTCCTTGCGGCTGATGCAGATCTCGTAGGTCCTTGTGACTCAACCGAAACTATGAGGACGTCCGTTGTTCTTGCCCTCAATGACTGCGGCGATGGACCGTTCCCAGTCGCTCAGGAACGGCTCGTAGTTCGCCGCGAACACGTCGAGCTCAGCGTTCGATTCGCCGTTCAGTGCCGTGAGGTCGTAGGTGACCGTCACTCTCGTTCCTTCTTCGGAGGGTTCGCAGGCGACACCGACGAGGCCGCAACGTTTTGCCGGTATTGCCACTGCGTAGACGATCGAGCGACCGGCCTCGCAGCGGACCACCGTCCATGTCGACTCTTGGTCCGCGTGAACGGTGCGAAAGACGGTGCCGGGCTCGGTTTCGTCCGCACTGGGACTTGGAAAGATGGGATCCCAGCCGTGTGCCCAGATCCGTTCGCCGGTTGGGGTGAACATTACGAAGGCTTGTTCAGTAGGCAAGGCAATCGTGAACGAGCCGGTCAAGCGCACGCGTCTACACGGCACAAGGGACATCAGACATGGCCGCCTTCGTCGTGTGCTTCGTGCAGGTGGTGGCTGTCTGCGGCCGTCAAGTTCAAGCCGTAAACCTCCTTGAGCCTCTCAACGGTGGCGACCGTCGCGTCGTCGAAAGGCAGCTTCTGCTCGAAGGCATGCAGCACGATGCCTTCGAGCAGGTCTCCGAGGGAGACGTCGAGGTACTCGGCGAGGCCCTTCAGGACCTTCAGTAGTCGACGCTCCATTCGGACACCCGATTGAACTCGCTCAACGGGTACCATGGTAATATGGTACATCTACCAGAGAGTAGAGGTGCGGACCGAGGGGGCGCAAGCTTACGTTTGTGACGGGGTCAGACAGCTACCAGCGCGCATAGCCGAAGCCGCGCGCTGGGGCCGGAGCCTTGCCGGTTCGCCGTCGGTTCGAGGAAGTGCTCGAGCTTTCTCTCGTCGGTCAGCGGTTGAATCGGTGGGACCTAGGGGATCTTCAGCCCGTAGTCGATGCAGATCTCTTCAGCTCGACTTCGACGAACACAACCTCGCCTTCGGTCGTGCTTGTGACGTTGTGGAGAGCACCAGCGGAGCGGAAGTACGGGACACCGAGTTGCTGGGTCATCTCGGCGATCTCTCCGCCGGGACTCGTCACATCAAAGGTGCCACCCGTCACCGGAACGACCACATAGTCGAGTTCGTGGCGATGCTGGCCGGTCGAGTCGCCCAAGGCAAAGCTCCACATCGTGATGCGCACGCGCTCGTCGTCGGCGAGGCGAGAGTTTCTTGCTTCTGCCACGGTCTGTCCTCTCAGATGACGGGCCGAGGAGTGTCGGGTTACGACGAGGCGCGTCGTCGAACGCGGCAACTCCGAATGCGGCTCAAGTATTCGTCCCCGACGGTAGTCCGTAGCGGGACTGGACGCAGTGGGCGCCTTGTTGAGGCTGATCGTGGACGACTGCTCAGGCACTTCGACCGAGCGCGCAGCTGCTGAAGGCGAATCTGCTCCAGCGGCCATACGCGTGGAGACGTCTCGATTCCCGGATTTCACGATGACGCAAGAGCGACGTGACGTTGACCAAGAGGAGCAAGAGTCGAGGACAGACAAGACCCGCGTCCTTGTCGGCGCACCGATCTGTAGTCGCTTTCGTTCACCACGCGACCGGCCGACACATCGCCTCAGATGGCGCTCAGAGCTCGATCCTTGTCACTCATAGTCAGCTGGAACACAATCGACTTGACAAACCTCCCGCGGCCGCCAAAACGTGGAGGAGAAATGTGCGGTTCGCACGCCGAGTGGCCACAATTCAACACGCGGCGATGCTTGCCAGCCATCGGTGCGAGAAGGAGATAGACGTGGTTCAGACTGAAGAACCGGTACGCGTCGCCGTCGTTACCGGAGCGGCCAGCGGCATCGGACGCGCGGCAGCGATTCGTCTCGGCAGAGATGGGTTTGCGGTCGTTTGTGCCGACATCGACGAAGCCGGCGCCGCGAGCGTCGCCGACGAAGTTCATCGGGCAGGTGCCGTCGGTGTCGGATGGCGCCTCGACGTGTCATCGGAGCACGACGTGACGACCGCCTTCTCCCGTATCTGCGCTGAGCTCGGCCCACTGAGTGCGTTGGTTCACTCAGCCGGTGTCCTGTGGGTGCAGTCGGCTCTCGAGCTCGATGCCAAGCAGTGGCGTCGGGTGTTGGAAGTCAACCTCACCGGTACTTTCCTTTGTGACCAGGCGGCTGCTCGGCTCATGGTCGAAGCTGGTTGTGGAGGTCATATCGTCAACATCGCGTCGGTGCACTCGCAGGCGCCCGGGCTCGGTCTAAGTTCTTATGACGCAAGCAAAGGCGGTATATGGATGCTGACGCGCAACCTCGCCTTGGAGTTGGCGCCCCATGGGATCACCGTCAACGCCATCGGGCCGGGCCTCGTCGTCCACACCCGGTTAGGCGGAGGAACATCCCAGCAGTATCTCGACTCGGTCGTTCCCACGATCCCGCTTGGGAGGGCGGCCGAGCCGGAAGACATTTCGGGGCCGGTGTCCTTCCTGTGTTCGGACGACTCCGCCTATGTCACGGGTGCAATGCTGTTTGTCGACGGCGGGATGCTGTTGACAGCGCGCACGTGACCGTCGCCAGATGAACTGGACCCTTGGCATCGTTGAGGTCGGTGTAATTCCTGGTCTCCCAATGAATCTCTACCTGCCCGACGCACCGCCGGATCAATTCATCGACCCGCCTTGCTACAGCTATGTGCTGTCTGATGGCGAACGGGCCGTGATCGTCGACACCGGCCCCGATCGACTGCGCGCGCGAGCAGAAGGCCTGGAAACCGTGGGCGACACCGCACAGCTTCTGGTCGCCGGCCTGAACACATGCGGCCTCAAGCCCTCGGACATCGCGTGCATAGTCCACACGCATCTCCACCACGACCACATGCAGAACGATCTCATGTTTCCAAACGCCGTCGTTTCCGTCCAACGAGCCGAGGTTGATTGGGTGAGCGGCCCGAACGACGACCAGTTCTACTTTGGTGCCCGCGAGTTGCTCATCGCGCTCGGCGACCGTTTGCGCTTGGTCGATGGCGATGCCGAGCTTTACGGTGGCCTTCGTGTCGTGCTCAACGCGGGCCACACACCGGGCCACCAGTCCGTGCTCGTCGACACGGCGGTGGGCGTCGTTTGCATCTGCGGGGACATCGTGTCGCTGTTCGAGAATGTCGACATCGTCGGGTCCATCTGTCCAAACGTCGATCAGACAACGGCCTTTCTAGAGCGTGCCCGGACCGCAGGTTGGGAGATGGTGCCCAGCCACGACCCGAGGCTCCGAGGTCATCGCTGGTACGTCCCGCCGCCCAGTGGCGAGTCCGTCGCATCGTTCCAGCCCGAGACGAAAGGTGGCCAGCTTCCATGAGCTCACTTGTCGGTCAGAATCCCAAAGAAGGCGCCGACCTGCTCGTGCTCGGTGGTGACCTCGTAACGATGGACGCTGACAGGCCGGTCATCCGCGGCGGGGCTCTAGCGGTCCGCGACGGGACGATCACCTGGATTGGCGCTGCTGGCGACGGACGGCAGCGCTTCGAGGCGCGTCGGATCATCGACGCTGGTGATCGAATCGTCCTCCCCGGCCTTGTCGACACTCATTTCCATACCGGACAGCAGCTCCTCCGCGGAAAGATCGCGGAGCTCGGCAGACGCCGCCAGCTCAAGCTACCCATCTGGCGGAACTACCTGATCCCTTTCGAGTCGGTGCTCTCCGAGGAGGACATGTACCTCTCTGGGCAGGTCGCTTATGCGAACTTGTTGCGGGTGGGCACGACCTGCTTTACCGACGCAGGAGGTCCACATCCTCACGAGATGGCCCGCGCCGCCGTCGACCTCGGGATCCGGGGCCTAGTGGCTCAGTCCACGATGGACCTTGGAGATGGGTTGCCTCGTTCAATGAGGTTCACCACTCAGGAGGCGATCGACCGCAATCTTGCGCTGATCAAGGCGTGGGGTGTCTCGGCTACCGAGAAGCGGGTGGGCGCGTGGTTGTCTCTTCGCCAGCTCCTGGTGTGCACTCGGGAGTTGTGGGAGGCGTTTCGAGACCTAGCCGACGAGTCGGGCTCCCGGGTGCACATCCATCTCGCGGAAGGAAGCTATGAGGTCGACTATGCCGCCGAACACTGGGGAATGCGCCCCGCGGAATACCTCGACACCATCGGTTTTCTCGGCTCACGTACCCACGCGGCACACTCGATCTTGCTTTCGGCCGCGGAGATCGATCTGTACGCCGAGCGAGGAGTCACTGTCGCGCACTGTCCAATGGGCAACTTCATCATCGGACCGCCCAAGGTGCCTGAGATGCGGCGCCGCGGAGTGAAAGTCGGACTCGGGACCGACGGAGCTGCCACCGGGAGTCTGGACCTGTTCGAGGCTGCCCACGTGTCGTGGGTGACGTTGCAGAGTCAGTACGGCACACCCTGGCACGACAGGTCAGTGCTCCCGGTTGAGGATCTCTTGCACATGTCGACCCTCGGTGGGGCACAGGCACTCGGCATGGATGGTCAGATCGGAAGCCTCGAGGTGGGAAAACGGGCCGACTTCGTTGTCGCGAATCCACGCTCCTGGGACCTGCAACCGGTCTATGACCCCTTGTTCACAGCGGCGCGCGGGCTGACCGGACGCGATGTGGAAACTGTTGTAGTCGACGGCCAAACCGTTGTCGACGGTGGTGTAGTTCTGACCGTGGACGAGGAGGGGCTACGGGCTCGCTTGGCCGAGCGCTGGCCCGCGATAATGGATCGATTCGAGTCGACGACCAACTGAGACCGACAAAGCGCGCCGACCGCGGGTCGCCTTCGATCGACGAGCCCGAGACGAGGACTAGTCCGTCGCCCGATTACTGCCCCACGTCGGTGATTTGCGATCTGGTACTGGGAGCGCCAACGTCGACCAGCCGGTCCGGGTCATAGCTTCGGCGCAGCCCCACAGAAGCAGCCAATGCCCAGCAAGCTGGGCCGTTGGAGAAGTTTCCCGACGGTAACAGGCCGCGAATGACAAGGGGCCCGGGCGCCACATCTGTCCGAGGCGGGACGAGATGGCGGCACACCTGACGGCAAGGTCCCGCGGTCGTTCGTACGCCCGTTGTCGGCTGTCGGAGTGATACCTCGATACCCAGGCACGGGTAGCTCGGACCTTGCCAAGCGCGTCCGAACCCGAGCGTCGTGTCCTTTACCGGCCCCGAGCATTGCGCTCTTCCCAGCTCCGCGCTCTGGCACCAAAATGAGGTGCCACGGATCAGGGCTCCTTCGGACACCGGCAAACGTCGTGCTCTTCGTGAGGTCGACTGGCGGGTCGTCGACCTGTTCGCCCTGGCAAAGCCAGATTCCGCCCTTAGCGTGTTCAGGGGCCTTCGCCCTGTGCGGACAGGGTCCTTCGACCCTGATCGAATGCGACTAACCTCAATTATTCTGAGTTGAGCATCTCATCTCAGGTCCCAATTTCTCTTTTCGAGGTGGTCTTTATGCCTGTTTCACGTCGGGTGTTTCTGGTGCGTTCCGGGCAAGCTGCCGGATTGGTCGCTGCCTCAGGAGGCCTCGGTGCACTGTTGGAGGCAGGTGCCAGCCCGGCATTTGCAAGCTCCGATGCAAAGGCGCTCACGCCGGTGACCTACCAGCTTGGGTGGCTGCCGAACGTCGAGAACGCCGGCGAGTTCGTCGCCGCTGCTAAAGGATTCTTTGCTTCTGAAGGAATCAAGGTCAACCTGTTGCCGGGCGGCCCTACGACGACCGTAGAGCCCGAGCTCGTCAGTCACAAGTGTCTTGTAGGACTTTCCGAGACCGATACGACGGCCCGCGCGAACCAACAAGGGGCGAAGCTGAAGACGGTGGCCGCGACGCTTCAGACAACTCCGCTGGGCGTGATGTCCCTGGCAAAGAAGCCGATCCTTACCCCCCACGATCTGTACGGCAAGAAGCTGGGAGTCCAGGCCTTCCAGGTCGAGGTGTTCGACGCCTTCTTCAAGATGATAAAGCTCGACGTCAGCAAGATCACAATCATACCTGCCAGTGGCGACCCATCCATCCTTCCTGCGGGCGAGGTCGACGCTTTGTCGGTGTTGGTCACAAATGAGCCAATAACCCTCGCTCTTCAGGGTATAAAGACGCACACCTGGACGCTCGGTCAGTACGGATGGAGTGTCTTCGGTGACACCATCGAGGTCGCTGCTTCCTCGTTGACCAACTCGAAGACTCGGGAAGTAATCGTGCACACTGTGCGGGCCGCCATTCGCGGCTGGCAGTCAGCCCTTGCCAATCCCTCTATGGCGACATCGTTGGTCGTCAACAACTACGGCAAGAGCCTGAAGCTGAATTCCCGCCAGCAGTTGTTGTCGCTCGAGGCCTTCAAGGGTGTAATCGCGACTCCTTACACGAAGGCCCACGGCCTTCTCAACATGAGCCCTGCTGACATCGAGACCAACCTGAAGTCGATCGCCTCAGAGGGGATCAAGGTCACCGAGTCCAGTCTGTTCGACAGGTCTGTCCTCAAGGATGCCTTCGACGGGAAGACGGTCATCAGCTGAGCCTTCTTACCCGCACAGTTGTGCCTAGCACTTCCGCACCCGGTCTTGGGGACCGGGTGCGGTGGACGCTTGGTTGGGCTGCATTGTGTCGCGAGCTCGATGCGATGCGCGAGGCGAGCCTGGTATTCAAAGCCAGTAAGATCACTGTTTGGTCAGGTTCGCAGCCGCGCACGGGGCTCGCCTAGAGTCGCAAGAGACAGACAGCAGACTGATCCCCTTCGCGTTGGCATGTGGGAGTTTCTATGGGAGGTGCCCAGTGGCCGAGACCGTAACCCCGATTCCGGAAGGGCGGGGCAAGGTCCCCGCATTTACTGAAGACCCATGGACAAGAGTTGAGAGCTTGCATGGCTTGCCAGGCGACGAGCTGCGATCCGCGCTTCAAAAGTCGATTCGACGTGGCCTGCTCGAGAATGCCTTGCTGGTCGGATACGAGCTGTTCCAAACCGGGCCGGAAGCGGAACGATTGTTATGGGAGAGGCTGCAGGTCATCTCGGTCGAGGACGTCGGCTTTGGTCGGATCGAAGCCCCTGTTCTCCTAGATGCTCTGCACCGCATGCACGAGCAATTTCCGTGGCCGAGCGGCGAACGGTTCCTATTCGCTGCTCATGGCATCAGGTTGCTCGTAACGAGCCCGAAGGATCGCACGACGGACGAGCTGGTCAACTGGATCTCTCACCTGGTCGATGACGAGGACGCCCGGCCCGAGATCCCCGATGTGGCGCTCGATGTGCATACCCGTCGCGGGCAGCTCATGGGCCGGGGGCTCGTCCATTTCCTGGCAGATGGCGCTCAGGTCCAAAACGAGATGCCGGACCGGGACCTCACCTACCGCAAGCGATTGCTTGCTCTTTACGGCATCGCCGAGGAGCGCGCGTGAGTCTCTCCAGTCACCAACCTGGGGACCTGGTGCCGCCCGAGAAGCCAGGCGGAGGCCGTTCACGCGGTGTCGACATCGTCGTGGACGGCGTGAACAAGGTGTTCAAGATAGGTCGGAAGAGCCTGGAGGCCCTGCACGACGTCAGCATGCGGGCTGACCCCGGCTCGTTCACGGCGTTGCTCGGTTCATCCGGGTGCGGAAAGTCGACCCTGCTGCGCATCTTGGCGGATCTCGAGGTGCCGAGCTCCGGCTCGGTGCTTATCGGAGGCAGCAAGCCGCACGATCTGCGGATGGCACACCGGGTCGGGGTTGCCTTCCAGGACGCGGCGTTGTTGCCCTGGCGGTCCGTTACCACCAACATTCGCCTGCCCGCGGAGATCGCCCACGTCACTCTCGACAACTCGACGGTTCCAGATCTCGTGAAGCTGGTGGGCCTTGCGGGCTTCGAATCGGCCCGCCCGGCGCAGCTCTCCGGCGGTATGCGCCAGCGTGTTGCAATAGCACGCACGCTCTTGCTTGACCCGGACTTGCTCCTGCTCGACGAGCCTTTCGGAGCGCTGGACGAGATGACCCGACAGCGCTTGAACCTCGAGCTCCAACGAATTTGGCTCGCACGCAAGACGACCACGTTGCTCGTCACCCACTCGATTCCGGAGGCTGTCTTCCTCTCGGACCGTGTCCTCGTGATGACCCAGAGGCCTGGTCACGTCGAGTACGTCGTAGAGGTTGACATCGAGCGCCCCCGCACGCTCGACATTCTTCGGACGCCGGAGTTCCACAAGTACTGTGACCAACTGAGCGATCTTCTCTTCACCCAACAAGTGGACCCGGCGGTCGAGTCGGCATGAATCGCCGTCACCTACGGCAACCGACCAGAGAAAGCTTGGGCAAGTCGGTCGGCAGCGTCGTTGGTGTGGTGGCCGTCATCCTGGTGTGGGAACTAGGGGCGCATCTCCTGGCCGGGAGGCACATACTCCCGACGCCGCAGCAGGTGGTCATCGAGATGTGGCACGACAAGACCTATTACTGGCCCAACATGCTCGTCACGCTGAGGGAAGCGAGCAAGGGGTACCTGGCGGGCAACGTCCTTGCGGTCTTGTTCGCGATCGCCTTTGTTCAGGTGCCTATTCTCGAGCGACTTCTGATGCGCCTCGCGATCGCGAGCTACTGCGTACCGCTGGTGGCAATCGCTCCGATCCTGATCGTGGTGACGTCCGGGGACACCCCCAAAGCAGCGCTGGCCGCCATAGCCGTATTCTTCACAACCCTCATCGCGACCTTGCTCGGGCTCCGATCGGTGGACAAGTCCGCCCTGGACCTCGTCAAGTCTTGCGGCGGCGGCTCCTGGATGACTCTCCGCAAGGTCCGGCTGCAGGCAGCGCTCCCAAGCCTTTTTGCCGGGCTTCGCATCGCGGCGCCCTCGGCGTTGCTGGGCGCCATCATCGGTGAGTACCTCGGATCCAACTCAGGCTTAGGAGCAGCGCTGATCCAGTCGCAGACCTCCTTCCAGGTGACCGAGACGTGGGGTCTCGCCGTCTTCATCGCAGCACTCGCAGGAATTGTGTACGCACTCACCTCGGTCGCGGCGCGTGTTTTGTTACCCTGGTCCGCCAAGGGCTCGACCGTGGTTGTAGGTGCCGCGGAACGCCAGGACCTCGGACAGCCCCGACTCGTGAGAGCCGGCCTCGCCACCTTCTACCTCGTGCTGTCGGTCGCGTTGATCATCGGTCTGTGGTATCTGGTCATCTGGGTGCTGAACCTGAACGACTTCTTCGCGAAGACTCCTGCGGACGTGTGGAACTATCTCTTCTCAGGCCCGACGGCGGCGTCGGACCGGAGCCTTGTGTTTGGCCAGTTGGGCGAGACAATCGACGACGCGGTGCTCGGCTACATAGCGGGAACGGCGGTCGCCATCATTGCCGCTGTCGGCATGGTCGCAAACCGCTCGATCGAGCAGACCCTCATGCCCATAGCCATCGCTCTGCGCTCGATACCGCTCGTGGCGATGACCCCCTTCCTTATGCTCATTTTCGGCCGCGGCCCGATCGGGGTGTCAGTGGTCGTCGGCATCGTGGTGTTCTTCCCAACCTTGGTGAATCTCATCGTCGGAATGCGCACGGCGCCCGAGCAAGCTGTCGACATGATCTCCTCCTACGGGGGATCGACCATGAGGGCAATCCGAACAGTTCGCTTCCCGTATGCTCTTCCTGCCCTCTTCGCGTCTGCTCGCATCGCCGTACCAGCCGCGATCGCCGGCGCAACACTGGCGGAATGGCTCGCAACCGGTAGGGGACTGGGCAACCTCATCGTCGTGTCTTACAGCAACTCTGAGTTCGGGACCCTGTGGGCTTCGACCGTGATCATCGTCGTTGTGGCCGTATTTGTGTACGCGCTGGTTGGCATGCTGGAGACACTGGTTCGCAGCCGATTCGGGCCCGCGCCGGAATCGGACTGACCGTCTGAGCGAGCTCCGAGATGCGAGATTGCCGCAAGGTGCGGTGGCATCGAGCTGCGACGTCATGAGATGACAAGAGCGCGGCACTCGCGGCGCCCACTCTTACGAAGACGGGGCCGGAGCCTCTCGATGCAACAGAGGTGCTGTGCTCTTGTGGGCGTCCGGCACAGCATCGAGCGACACCTCCCATTCCCGTGCAACCGGGTAATGGGCGAAGCTTGCGCCGAAGGCCCGCCCCGAAGTCTTCGCATGCACTGCGGAGCTCGCCCCGAGCCCATGGCCTTACAACTCGTGGCTCGCCAACTGACAAAGGAGAGTGCTGTGAACGCGACATCTGATCCCAACGCTTTGAGCGCGGACTTGCTCGTGCGTGACGCCGATGTCCTGGTGACGATGACCGGTCAAGAGGTTCCTGGAGGTTGGGTCGCGATAACCGACGGCCTGGTCAGTGGTGTCGGGAGGCCGGGGGGCGAGCCGGCCGCGGCCGAGGTCATCTCGGCCAGCGGGTCACTGGTCACCCCTGGGCTCATCAACACCCATCACCACATCTACCAGAACCTGACGCGGGCACTTGCACCGATCATCAACGCTGACTTCTGGGAGTGGCTCACGACTCTGTACAAGATCTGGACGCGACTCGACGAGGAGGCGGTGTATGTATCTACGGTGGTCGGGCTGACAGAGCTCGCACTCGGCGGGTGCACAACGACGACGGACCATCTGTACGTGCATCCTCGTGCGAACCTGATCGACGCGGAGATCAAGGCGGCGCAAGAGGTGGGATTCCGTTTTCACCCCACACGGGGATCCATGAGCCTGTCCGAGAAGGACGGAGGATTACCTCCCGAGGAGATCGTGCAGGACGACGATGAAATCCTTGCCGACTCCGAGCGGTTGGTGAAGACATATCACGACGCCGGTGCTAACTCCATGTTGAGGATTGCGCTCGCGCCGTGCTCGCCGTTCTCGGTCACTCCGGGCTTGATGCAACGGACTGCCGAACTTGCCGAAAGGCTGGACGTGCGTCTCCACACCCATCTGCTCGAGGACCCCGGAGAGCTCACGTACTGCCAAAGCACTTTCGGGCGTAGTTCGATGGAGCACTTCGAAGAGGTCGGATGGGGCACTGACCGCGCGTGGGTTGCGCACTGCGTCTATCCAACCGAGCCGGAGGTCGCCAAACTCGGCGAGTGGCACACAGGAATCGCTCACTGCCCAAGCGCGAACTCCCTTTACAGCAAGTCGATCGCGCCCATCCGAGCACTTAGAGGCGCAGGAGCAAAGGTCGGCCTGGGCTGCGACGGGTCTTCTTCCGCTGATCACATGTCGCTGTGGCTCGAGGCGCGAATGGCCCTGTTGCTGGCCCGCGTAAAGGATGGTCCGAGCGCTATGACCGCCCGCGACGTACTTGAGATCGCGACGACCGGATCGGCCGCCTGCCTGGGCCGCGAGGATGGCCTCGGGACCCTGCGACCAGGAGCGCCGGGGGACGTCGTTGTGTGGAGCCTCGACGAGGTTGCTTTTGCCGGGGCTCACACTGACCTAGTCGAGGCTTGGCTGCGGTGCGGACCAGTCCGGGCTCGCGACACGATCGTGAACGGCCGCGTTCTCGTTCGGCAAGGAGTCCCTCAGTTCGACAAGCTCCACGACGCCCTGGCCGGCCACAGGCGTATCTCGCGCGAGTGGCAGCGCTCCGTGGCACCACTGATAGGGGCGTGAGCTTGCCTGCAGGGAGGCCATTCGCCGAAGAGGGCGCCTGAGCCAAAGAGACGGGCCTGTTGGCCTACCCACTGCCGGGGGAGCGCTACGCGGAGGCGGTTGGACGATTCGCCGAGGACCAACGCAAAGAGGGCGGGGCTTTTAGCTGGAAGTTCGCGCCGCGAGCGGCAAGGTCCTATGGCCCTATCCACCGTGACCGGGCCGAGCGCAAGATGGCTCTATGCCCGGCATAGCGCGTCGTGTCGTAATTCTGGGAGCCGGAGGTCGCGACTTTCACAACTTCAACACCGTGTTTCGTCATGATGACTCGGCGACCGTTGTGGCTTTCACTGCTGCTCAGATTCCTGGCATCGAAGGCCGCTCGTACCCGCCGTCGCTTGCTGGGCCGCTGTATCCCAACGGCATCCCCATCGTGGCTGAGGAGGAACTGGCGGATCTGATAGCCCGCGAGCACGTTGACGAAGCGATCCTCGCCTACTCGGACCTGTCTCATGTCGACGTGATGCACAAGGCATCGGCCATCTTGGCAGCGGGGGCGGACTTCCGCCTTCTCGGGCCGCATGCCACGATGCTGCCCAGCATCAAGCCGGTCGTGGCCATCTGCGCGGTGAGGACCGGGTGTGGCAAGAGCCAGACCACGCGTCGAGTAGGCCAGACCCTTCTCCAAGCGGGACTACGGGTCGCCCTCGTGCGTCACCCGATGCCCTACGGCGACCTCGAGGCCATGAAAGTGCAGCGCTTCGCGTCGGTGGCAGACATCGACGCCTCACACCCGAGCCTGGAGGAGCGGGAGGAGTACGAGGAGCCCGTCCGCATGGGCATGGTGATGTACGCGGGAGTCGATTACGAGCAGATCCTGCGCCAAGCAGAAGCAGAGTGCGACGTCGTCATCTGGGACGGAGGAAACAACGACTTTCCGTTCTTCGTTCCGAACCTCATGATCACCGTCGTCGACCCGTTGCGTCCCGGCCACGAGCTCGCGTACTACCCGGGGGAGACCTGCCTGCTGATGGCCGATGTCGTGGTCGTCAACAAGATCGACTCGGCTGTGCTCGCTGATGTCGCCACAGTTGTGGCCAATGTGCAGAAGCTCAACCCGCGGGCACGGGTAATCCGGGCGGCTTCGGCGGTCACGCTCGAGGATGGCCCGCCGCTGGCTGGCAAGCGGGTCCTTGTCATCGAGGACGGCCCGACCATCACCCACGGCGGCATGCCCTTCGGCGCCGGCACCGTGGCGGCTCACCACGACGGAGCCACGGAGCTTGTCGACCCACGCCCGTATGCAGTCGGCTCGATCGCCGCGACCTATGCCCGATACCCCGGCATCGGTGCCGTGCTGCCCGCAATGGGGTACGGAGACGAGCAGCTGGCGGAGCTCGGCGCCACGGTGCGCCAGGCGGACTGCGACGCGGTCGTAATAGGCACCCCGATGGATCTCGCGCGGTTGGTCGACCTCGGCCACCCCTCGCGGCGCGTCTTTTACGAGCTGCAGGAAATTGGTTCGCCGACTCTGAAGGACGTGCTCGACCCTCTCGCCCAGCTCTGGGGGTCGGTGGCGCACCCCGGGAGCTAGGGTGCTCAGGCCGCGAGCGTCTACGCAGGCCTGACCTGATCCCAAATCCGATCCGAAAGACTACGCGCACGGCCCTCGCCATTCGCCAGGCTCCTTTCTGAGTGTCGCCCGAAGTCGTCGACCCTGTGCGCCCAGCTGCACGGGTCGGCGGCAGGGCTCTCAACCGCCCGCGATCACCTTCGGCCCCCTTCGCCACGAGACGTACCTCCACGCCCAGTTCAAAAGGACAGAGGTCCTGTTGCGCACGCCGACGAGGAAGACGATGTGCAAACCGAGCCAAGCCAGCCATGCCGGCGTTCCCTTCAGGCGGATACCACTCGGCAGCTCGGCTACGGCAGCCCTGCGGCCGATCGTCGCCATGATCCCCTTGTCCCTGTAACGGAAGGGGATCGTCGCCTCGCCGTCGAGCAACCGTCGGATCTGGCTCGCCACAAACCGACCTTCTTGAATTGCCGGCTGCGCCAGCTGCGGCAATGGTCGTGGTTCTCCCACTGACCGTGCTGCTGCCATGTCTCCGATGGCAAAGACGTCTTCGAAGCCCGTAACGCGGAGGTCATCGCCGACCTCAACGCGACCACGAATCTTCGCGAGCTCCAGCGCCTCGGTCAGAGCGCATGGGCCGACCCCGGCCGCCCAGATCACGAGCCGGGATGCGATCACCTCGCCCGATCCGAGCATGGCCCGATCCGCTTGCACCTCCTTTACGCTCTCGTTGCAGCGGATCTCTACCCCGCGGCGCTCGAGCACGCGAAGGGCGTAGGCGCTCAGGTTCGGGTGAAACGCGCCAAGAAGACGATCCTGTTGTTCCACCAATAGGATTCGTGACAGTGAAGGGTCGAGCTCACCGTATCGGGTGCTGAACTGCATCTGGCGCAGGTCGGCGAGTGCTCCAGCCATCTCCACACCCGTCGGTCCTCCACCGACGACGACTACGGTCAGGTCTCCATCTCGTGGGCCATGGGAGGAGGCTCGTTCAACGCTCGCCAAGGCCATATCGCGCACGGCGATAGCGTCTTCCATCGTGTAGATGGCTTTGGCGTGCTCGTTGGCTCCCGCAACACCGAAGTACGTGGTTCCCGCCCCTGCCGCGAGAACAAGAACGTCGTATGCGAGGGGAGGAACCTCGGAGAATAAGACTGTGCGGGAGGAGAAATCAACGGTCGCGACCTCGTCCCGGCGGAAGCGTACGTTCGGGTGGAGCCCTGTGTACGCCCTGACCAGATAAGCGGCGCTTCGGAAGTTAGGGGGGCCTGGGGTCCCTCGATGAAAGGCGGGGGCCCGCCAATCTGAAGGTGTCTAACGCCATCAGAGTGGAGAGCCCCCGTGAATCCCCAGACTATTTGCAACCGGTGCGTGTCACTGGTTGGCCTGCCTGACGTCGCGATCCTGGATGTCGAAGACATTCCCGGTGCCGCCCTGCGGGTGCACGTGGAGCTCACCCAATCTCCACAGGGCTGCCCCCGATGTGGGGTGGTCGCCCACGTGAAAGACCGGCGTCGTGTCGAGCTGGTCGACTTGTCCATGGGCGGACGTCCGATGCGCGTGATCTGGCGGAAGCGCAGGTTCCGCTGCCCGGAGCCGAGCTGTCCGGTGGGGTCCTGGACCGAGGACGATCCCCGGATCGCCTCGAAGCGTCTGATGATGACCGACCTGGCCGGTCGGTGGTTCCTACCCTGCCCGTCACCGGGACGATCGGAGTGGAAAGTCAATGTTGCCGGCTATCGCTAAAGAGTGACTGCTGAGAATCGGCCTCTCCGCCGGATTGGCTCACCCCGGGGTAGACCGTTTTGCTCGACGTGTTCGCGGCTCTCTCTCGAGTGTGAGTACTCGGACGAACGCGCCCTGAGTGTCGTCCACCAAGGTGTGAGGGTTGTTGCCGAGAGCTTTGGCAGTTTGGCAGCAGGCCAGGGCGACTTGTGCAGCGAAGATGGCGGTGGATTCGTCAGTCCCGCGATGGATGAGCACCTGGCTCAGCTTGTCGCCCAACTGCTGTACCTTTGCAGCCTCGCGACCCTGCAGATCTAAGCTTTGCTCGATGATTTGGAAATGGCGGACATAGCTGTCAGGGTCGACGGTTACAAGGGCCAAGATGGCTAGGACGATCGGGCGGAGTTGCTCGATGGCCTCGAATGCGTTTCGGGCGGGTGCGATGTCGACTAAGTCCTGAGCCGCCGCAATAGTCGCCAGTTGTTCCTGGTTCTTGGAAAACAGGACCTCCTGCTTGTCGCCAAAGTGGCGGAAAAAAGTGGTGCGGCCGACTTCAGCTCGCTCGGCGATTTCGCTGACCGAGACGTTGTTGAAGCCGCTTGCAAGGAATAGTTCCTCTGCGACCTCAACGATGCGCTGACGCGCTTGGCGTTGCTTGCGCTCCACGAGGGTCATGCGTCAAGCCTACAGGATCTAGATCTCTGCAGTACCAAGTGGTACTGCATCTGCTATGGTACTGAGTACCAGACGGAACTAAGATCGTCGACTGCCGAGGCGGGGACACGTCTTCGCCTGTTGATTCAAGTGAGGAGATCTCAATGCATGAGAAGCCCGTTGTCCTGGTCACCGGCGCGAACAAGGGAATTGGTCTTCAGATCGCCAAGGATCTTTCGATGCACGGCCTCACCGTGGTCATCGGGTCGCGCAGCCTCAAAGCCGGGGAATTCGCAGCGAAGAGCGTCGGAGACGATGCTCGTGCCGTCCAGCTCGACGTCACCGATCCGGCCTCCATCGCCGGAGCAGCGAACTGGATCCGCAACGAACTCGGCCGTCTCGATGTGCTCGTGAACAACGCGGGCATCTCGCGTGCGGACGTACCGGACAGGTCGTTCGATCAGGCCGCCGCCACAGACCCCCTAACCGTCGCCTCTCTCGACGAGGTTCGCACAGTGTTCGAGACGAACGTGTTCGGTGTGATTGCCGTCACACAAGCGATGCTGCCCCTCCTCCGCGAAGCCCCAGCGGGACGAGTCGTCAATATCGGCAGCTCCGCTGGCTCACTCACACTGAACTCGGATCCGGCACACCCACGACCTTGGATGTTCGGCGCCTACTCGGCGTCGAAGGCGGCGTCTCATGCCATCACCGTTGCCTTTGCCGCCGAGTTCGAATCGGCCGGCATCAAGGTCAATGCCGCATGTCCTGGCTTTACCTCCACGGATCTCAACGACTTCCGGGGCACGCGCACCGTCGGAGAAGCCGCCCATGAGCCCGTGCGGCTCGCACTGCTAGACGCCGACGGACCGACGGGAACGCTTTCGAACGAGGACGGTCCCGTCCCATGGTGATGTGGCATTCACTCGACGGCTTTCGGCATTCATCGTCCAAGCGGTCGAGGCGTCGAAAGATCGAGTCCACCACACCGTTTCCTCGAGGAGCTGATTGAGACTCCCCGGCTGAGTCTCAAGCCGCTAACCCACCTTCAACCAAAAATGACCCTCAACAACCAATGAAAGGACACACCATGTCAACTACCGCAAATCCCAACGAACTCCAGACATTCATCGTGGTCGGCACCACTCGCGATGATGCGAACTTCGCCGAAATGATGGCGCTGAGAGCTGACGAACATAAGCAGATCGCAGTATTGCAATCAGAAGGAAAGCTCGGGGTCGAGCACGTTGCCCCCTCCCGAGCGACGGCGTTTCTTGAGGTGTTCGCCCCCGACGAGGAGCATGTTCGGGAAACGCTGGCAACGCTGCCGTTCCATCCATTCTTCGTTGTCGACATCTTTCCGATCGAGCAGCCATGACTGAGTCGCTCGTCGTTACCCGGATCACCCACAGCTGTCACCTGATCAAGATCGGCGGCTTGACCGTGCTCACCGACCCTTGGTTCTCCGAGAAGATCTTTTACCATCCCGGCGAGCCGGTCGCACTCATGCCAGAGAACTTGCCGCATCTTGACGCCGTCGTGATCAGCCACCTCCACTACGACCACTGCGACTTCAATGCTTTCAGTCGCTACCCCAGGAAGGATGTCCCCATCCTGTGCGCCAATACGGTCCCCAAAGCGGCGAGAAAGGCGGGGTTCACCGATATCCGCGTGCTTGAACCTTGGCAGTCTGCCAGTGTCGGCGACTTGACGATCACCGCGGCCCCCGGCAAGCACGGTGTCTTCGAGGTCACGTTCGTGATAAGCGGGGACGGACGCAGTGTCTATTTCGCCGGAGACACGATGCTCATCCCGGAGTTGCGCACTCTGACCGATCGATATGGCCCCCTGGACGTCGCTCTACTTCCTGTCAACGGTCTGACGATCCGAATGGCAGGAAATAAGCAGGTCACAATGAACGCAGAGGAGGCCGCCGAGCTCGCCTCAGTCCTGCGGCCGAAACTGGCGCTGCCACACCACTACGCCTTCACCGGCGGCCCTGTCGGCGACAGACTCATTCTTAAGATGGACAAGAACCCTGACCATTTCGTCGAGGCGTTGCGCCGCTTAGTCCCGGACGTACCGGCCAAGGTCGTCAGCCCCGGTGAACCGGTGGAGATAGCCCCCTAACCCTGGCCGGCTCACCGGCAGCACGTCACGCATGTGCTCATCGAAGAAGGCCTTGGACGCGAGAGGCTCCCGAGCTGGGTGTGAGCTCACGTTCGGAGCCAGTTGAGTTGCGGGCAAATTGGAACAGCGCTCAATGGGTGACGTCAATTACGCGCCTTTAGGACCGAGTCCCGTGTCTGAAGCATGGTTCGAGCAGAGGAAAGTAATCGGAAGCACCGTGATCGACTCGTCGCCCGCCGCCGGCTCAGTTTTCGATGTCACCGGGATTCAGTCCTGCTGTCGCCACCTGGTAGAGCAATGGCTGGAAAGTGTTGTAGTTGTGACGATCGATGAGCACGATGTCGACGTCCGTCTTCGCCAACGTCTCACAGACGGCGAGTCCTCCGAATCCCGCCCCGATCACGACGACCCGACTTCGGCCCTCCACGATTCTCCTCCCGAAATGGCACATGCCAGTAGCTCACAGGATCCAGACGGTTCCAAGAACCAATCGGCCCAAAAAGAGGGCTCTACGCTTTGGAGTGGGGAAGAGCTGGTTCTGATCCTTGGTGGCAAGCCGGGAATCAGCGCCGTCAGCCGCTTGCGAAAGTAAGCACCCGATCCACAGGTGTGCAGGCGAGCGCCCCACCGTCCAAGCGATCTGGGTCACATCGGCGGCGGCCAGCTACAGCACCCCAGTGCTTTGCGAGCGATGAACTTCCGCTATTCGAGGCCTTCGACGATCCGGATCTCGCGGGTGACTCCACCGTCGAGCGCGGCGAGCGCTTCCTTGTAGGCAGCGCTCTCATGAGCCGCGTGCGCGGCCTCGACGTTCGCGAATTCGATTACGACGGTCCGCTCGAGCTTCCCGCTCTCAAAGGCGTAGGCGGCAGCACCTCGCGCGAGGAAGCGGCCACCGGCTGCTTCGATTGCCGGACCCGCGAGCACTGCGTAGGCAGCCAACTTGTCGGGGTCATGGACTTCGGAGTACTGAGCGATCCAGTAGGCCTTCGGCATATCGACACCTCGTAGAGCCTCGCTCGATGGATGGGAACTCACCAGAGGTATGTTCGCTCGCGCGGCCTACAAGGGCAACCCCAGTCCGCAGCGGCAGGGTTGGTCCAAGCCTTGGTCTGGGTAGGCCGGTCGCCAGCTTGGCGAATTTCGGGTCCCGCCACCGGCGGTCGGGGGCGGTGCTCTACGGGGTTTCACTCCTCGGAAGTAGATTGCCCCATCGCTGGAAGGTGAGGATCATGAGATGACGAAGTACCTGATCTCGTTCGATGATGGCGCGATGACCTTCCCCGAGGAGGAGCTGCCCGCAACAGACGAGGCCGCGCACGGGGTGGTCCGGGCGGCCCAGGAGGCAGGAGTGTGGGTCTTCGGCGGCGGGGTGGAGAGCCAGCGGGCGAGCATCGTGGCTACCGACGGGATGGTCACCGACGGCCCGTATCCGGAGACCAAGGCTGTTGTCGGCGGGTTCGCGATCGTCGATGTCCCCTCACGCGAAGAGGCACTGGGGTGGGCTGCCAAGTTCGCCGTCGCCTGCCGCTGCGCACAGGAGGTCCGGGAGATCATGTCCGACCCACTCGTCTGATCAAAGGAAACTCGCCCCGGCCAGAGCAATACTTGCCTTCGACTGCTCCAAACTGAACGTCCCCGAAGTGGATTCGTTACACGGGCAGGCAACTATCGCGAGCGCGGGCGGCCTGCCGAGGTTCGGATTGCCAGACACTTCCCTGGTGACGCTCCCCAGTTCAACGCGAAGAGCCCAAGAAAGCGCCGAGCCGCGCGCAGCTCCGAGCGCTCGGGAACTCGCGACGCCGGACTCAGAGCTCCTAGTTGTCGCGCGGGTCGGGTCGCACCGCAGCGACCTCAGCCGGGGTACCAGGTCACGCGGGGGTCATCGGGGGATCGCCGGTAATCCCAGGCGGCATCGGTCAGCCTCGCCATGTCGTATTGAGGTCGCCACCCGAGCAGGAACTTTGCCTTTGTATTGTCGAGCCAGGTCGAGAAGTACGGCGTCGCTATTCCTACCGAGGGCAGGCCGCGAGTCTCGCGAAGATACGCTGCGAGCTCGCCGTAGTCGACAGGCGCGTCCATGCAGACGTTGAACGTCTCCCTGTGTGCCTCTGGGCAATCTATGACAGCGAGAATTGCGCTGACCAGATCGTCAATGTGGACGAAGTTCCGTTTGACCGGACGACCTTCTGGGTCGAGCATGACCGGGATCGTCTGGCTTTGGACGTAGCGGTCAGCTCGCTCGGCTCCGACAAGATCTCGCCAACGGGGGCCGCCGAAGACGTCTTCTCCGAACGACAGCTGGAACCGGAAATCGTCCTTTTCCATGATCCAGGGCGCACGCAGGCAACAACCGTTCAGGTTGTACTGAATGCCGTACTGTTCGATCATTACCTCTTCGAGAACCTTGGATAAGGCATAGCAGCCTGGGTACGCCGTGTGTCGTTGGGTCTCTGTCACTGGAGCGGGGTGCGGGTAGAAGAAGTGGCCGACTCCGGCGTCGCCTCCGACGAGGACGAACTGCTCGAAAGTGGGGCTGGACCGGCATTCTTCGAGCAGCCAGAACATTCCCTTTACAGCTACATCCATGACCGAGTCGGGTGTCTCTTTGCTGGTTGCGAGGTGCAAGACGTGGGTTGCGCCGTCGACCGCCCGCCGGACGTCCTCGCGGTGTTCGATGGACCCGGTTTCCACCTCGAGGCTGGGGCCGGGGATCAGCTGGCGATTGTGGCAAAGCGCTCTCACGACAAATCTGGCCAAGCGCATGTCTTTCTCACCTAGCAATCTGGCTATGAGCGCTTGGCCGACCTTGCCGGTCGCGCCGGTTACCAGAATCCGTTTGAGATCACGCACAATCCCTTCACCCTAACAACAGCGGATCGCAAGCAGCCCGATGTGTAAGTGGCACCGCGTCGCCCTCGCGAGCTTGGCCCCATCCTTGAGAGCGGCGGTTCGGCTATCACCGACTACGTTGTGACGCCCTGGTTTGCACTTCGGCACAGGTAGCGGAGGTTCGACTCGATAACCACTGCCGAGGCCATCAGCGGCCTGATTCCTGGGAGCGCCCACGGCTTCAGCGCTCGACGCTTTTGGTACGGCCGCCGGCGAGCTCCTCGGTCGCCATCGTCGCCACGGGGACATCGACGACGGTTCTCGGGCTGTCTGCGGTAGGGGTCACCTACCGCCACGAGAGGCCGAGGAACCGGGCGGACTACGGATGCACGAACTCCCGACAATGAGCCATGCCGCGGCTCTTGCAAAGCGTTAGCTTCGCGCCGGAGCCTGTGGCACAAGACGGCCGACGAGATATTCGACAGTCTCGCGCCA
>Ga0182027_10003061_pt1 | contig 26783 bp, 28 predicted proteins | sample 712E1DmetaG_FD_121300 | JGI IMG/M metagenome (GOLD analysis project Ga0182027, IMG submission 121300) | Permafrost microbial communities from Stordalen Mire, Sweden - 712E1D metaG (Illumina Assembly) | ecosystem: Environmental > Terrestrial > Soil > Wetlands > Permafrost | place: Sweden...
CTGGTCGAGGCCCTGCTCAGTCGGCTTCGCCACCAGTGCCACACCGTGAAGATCGAGGGCCCCTCGCTGCGCACGCCGTCCCCGACCTGATCCCACCCCGGGACACCGTAAAAATGAGCTCCAGCTCGGCCCACCTCCCGTCCAGCATCGCCTCCATCGTGATCCCTGCCATGACGCCTGTCGAGGCCGAGAGGCTGATCGATCTGCTTGGTCAGTTGCAGGCTGCGCTCTGGCAGGCCCACGGTGAGGCCATCCTCGCCGCTGCCGACGATCCCCTGCAAGACCAAGACATCGACAAGCATCCCAGCCCGTCCCCGGACGACGACTCGCCTTTCTGACCTTGCGCAGGCCGACCGTCGCATCGCCGCCAGACCTGCCCTGACGTTGATCGGTGCCTGGGCATTGGCTTGCCTGTGTCCGGCTTCAACCGAAATCGCAGTACGATTCCCCGCTTCGCCCCTGGCTCCCTTTGGCCGAGCAAAGGTGGTCTACTTCTGGTGAGCGGCGCAGATCTCTGGTGTTGACTATAAAGGGAGAGGTTGAACACACTCGGTATGAGAAGGTTGGGACAACGGAGAGTATGAAGAGGTTGGGACAGTATAGGTCTTGCGTTCTCTGCTCGACGACGATCCCAGCAAGAGGTAGCCCCGCCCCCTGTGGTACCCTACGTGGTGGACGTCGATCATGTGTCGGCATCAGAAAAACGCGCTCAGATCCGCTGAAAACACGGTCCGTTTGGCAGAATGGATTGCATCCTGGTCGATTTCTGTAGCGGTGGCCCCAGCCGCCACGCCGCGAGGGAAAGCTGATGGCGAAGACAAAACCGCGATTGGGACCGGACGGGGAACCCCTGAAGCAGATCAACTTTCGCGTGCCCAAGGATCTCGTGGAGGCGTTCGAGCAACTGCTTCGCGAGAGCACCAAGCGCTTTGGCTTGAAGACGTCGAAGACGTTCCTCTTCGCGGAGGTCTTGCGCCTGGGTATTCGGAAGAAGGAATACCTGCTCAAGAAGTTCAAGAAGGAGGAGAAGAAGAAGCGGGAGGGCGACGGGAATGCCGAGTAGCTCGTTCTTTCGCTCCCTGGCTAGCCAAAACTAGACAAGGATATTTCGACATGAGGGTAGCCTTGGCTAGCCAGCACAACTATGCGTGTCATTGGGAGAATTGCGCATCGCGCTTCGAGGCATGGATGCGTTGCGTTTGCCGCTGGCTTCCGTGGCTACCGCAACGTCCATGCTCGCACTCTTGTACACATCGACGCTCACGGACAAGGCGCTGTGTGTCGTAGGTAGGTTGCTGCGTCGCAAAGGAAATCGGCTCAAGCAGATCGTCACGGTATTGCGCTTTGTTGCAGGACATGACGCGGATATCATCAGGGCGGCGTCACAGTGGTCGTGGCCATGCCTATTGACAAGGAGGGCATGGCAACCTGATGCGTCTTTCGGAGGGACGCGATCTATGCTTGACTTTCGCCGACAGGCGGCCATTACTGCCAAGGCTTAGAGCGACTTTTTGGCAGGCAAAGCCTGCCGCGTCCGCAGCCCGAGAAACCCACATCGTCGCCAAGTCAGGGGAAGTCTCTGCCTTGCGCTAGACGATAGGACCGTGTGCTGCGCCTGTTCTGATCCTCGGGACCGGCAAGGTTGGTCGGCATTGGCGGCTTTTCACCGCCATGCCTCATCACTTGCCGAGGGTAGAACAGGAACGGTCCGTGAAAATAGGGAAATCGAAACCGTCGACGTCAACGTGCGTGTGGCCAAGCTGTGCGAGGCCATCGTTTGTCAGGGTTTGTGTCCGCACTAGCGGGCACATCATGGCTGCTCCCTCCTGCGACTGGGGCTCGCCATGAGGGATACGGCACCAACAAAGGAAGCAGCAGACCCAATCGTCCGGCCCCTGCTCGACGTGAATGAAGCGGCGACGATGCTCCATATTTCCGTCCGCTATGTGCGAGCCCTCCTTTCGAGGGGAGATTTGCCCGTCGTCAGACTGGGCCGGCGCACCTTGGTTCGCCGAGCAGATCTCGAAGCGGTCATCGCCCGTGGTGGGCTGGAGAAGGCGGGGTGAGGGAGGGTGGAAAGACCGGGAGCCAGGCAATTCGAGCGAACGAAGTACGTAGCGGACGGTCGATGGAGCGCAAGACGGGAGCGGAGGAGAGCTAGGGGGAGGAAATCGGAGGGCTCGGGGGATTGCGGGGCCCCCCCCGAGCCTTATGTAGCAGCAGCGACGCCCCCAAGGTCGTTCGCATTTGGTGTATACCAATGAACATCCATGTATGTCAGTAAATGCCAATGCATACCAAAGGTGTGCTCGCGAGGAAATCTCGACCATGACGAAGACAAAGATGACGCTAAAAGACAAGCCAACCCATCAGATCGCCGTGCGCCTGGATGCTGGCGTGATCGGGCGCCTCGACGCCATCGCCGCGAAGCTGACCCGGCCAGGATTGGCGGTGACCAGGACCGACGCAATCCGAATCGCTCTGCTGAGCGGCCTACAGACTATCGAGAAGGAGCGGTAGCGATGCCTCGCAGCTCTCGCCGAAAAGCAGAACCGCGCCGTGCGCGCAGGAACAGCTTTGGAACCATCATTGCCACCGGGACGTCGACGCACCCTCGGTTCTCAATCCGGTGGTGGGAGGGCAACCGTCGACGCAAGCAAGGCGGCTTCAAGAGCCGTACCGATGCACTTGAGGGGCTGGCCCGCGTGCGCGCCGGGCTTTCTGACGGCACCCTAATCACAAAGCGAGGCGCCAGCATCGGCTTCGACAAGGCGGCCGAGGAATGGCTCGACCTTCACAGCAAGCCCAACCTGCGCAGTCACGACGACAACGAAGAACGGTACAAGAGGCACGTCAAGCCGTTCTTCGGCACCGCGCCCCTTGCGGCCATCACGCCGGCGCGAGTGCTGCAGCTTCGCGCCCATCTTCAGGGGAAGACACGGCCGATCCGGATTCCGTCGGCACCTGTGAAGGGTAGGCGGCCAGCGCCTCCGCCGAAATTTGAGCACCGCCCACTGTCCGCACGCACGGTGAATCTTGTGATGGCACTCGTCCGAAGCATCCTCCGTTTCGCGATGGCGAACGGGCATATCCTGGCATCACCTACGGATCGCATCGGTAGAGGCAAGCTCATGCTGGCGGTGAAGAAGACGAAGATCGATCCGCCCATTCGTTCGGCCGAGGAGGTTGGGAGATTTCTTGAGGCCGTGCGCATCCTGGGTGAAGAAACCCACCGCCCCGGACTACACGGGTTAGTCGCCACTCTGACCTACACTGGTCTACGTCGTGGAGAGGCATGCGGACTGCGTTGGTCCGACGTGGACCTTGAACGGCGCTTGATTACCGTACGTCGATCCTATTCCGGTCCCACGAAGTCCGGAAAAGATCGAATGGTCCCAATCTCGGCTGAACTCGTTCCCATTTTGAAGCAGCACAAACTAGCCGACCCATGGAAGAGCGATCTCGTTTTCCCTTGGGATGACGGCGAGATGATCTCTCCCGACGCCCGACTACGGGACATCGTGAACCAGGCATGTACCCGGTGCAACATCCCAAGGATCCGCACTCATGACCTCCGCCACGTCTTCGCCAGCTACTTCGTAATGGGTGGAGGGGACATATTCACCCTTCAACGCATCTTGGGTCACAGCACGCCGCAGATCACCAGCGACACCTACGCGCACCTCTCCCCGGGGCACCTAGCAGGTACGGCCGACCGGGTATCGTTTCCGGTACCCCAAACCGGGAAGGTACTTTCCATGAAGGACGAAAGCCGTGGCCGATAGTACCCGGATAGTACCCATGTGCTTCCAGGTGCCCAGATTGGGACGGAGTTCGAAGGTCGGTGAACTTGCGTAACTACCCTATACATAACGGTTTTTGTAGTGCCGGGGACGGGACTCGAACCCGTACGCCGCTTTCGCGACAGCGGATTTTAAGTCCGCGGCGTCTACCATTTCGCCACCCCGGCGGGCAGGCGCGATTCTACACTGACTTGCGTTTGGGGGAGCCTGCTGGCGTTGCTGTCGCGGCGTTGTTCGTGCGGGTGCCCCTCACCCACGCTTCGCTAACGCGGACGTTGGCGGCCTCTCCCCGATGGGGAGAGGGGCGGAGATCAGAGGGAGCGTAGGCGGGCGTCGGCTAGACCCGGCGGCGGTGCGACCCGCACACGCCGGCCCTCCGCGCTCACCTGTCCGCTGGCCACGGCGCGGACCACGGCGGGGAGTAGGCGGTGTTCTTCGCCGAGGATGCGCCTGCCCAGGGTGTCTTCGTCGTCGGTGGGCAGGACCGGGACCGCGGCTTGGGCGATGATGGGGCCGGTGTCCGTTCCCTTGTCCACAAAATGCACGGTGCAGCCGGCGAGCTTGACCCCGGAGTCGAGGGCTTGTTTTTGCGCGTGTACGCCGGGAAACGCGGGCAAAAGGGCAGGGTGGATGTTGATCACGCCCAGGGGAAAGGCGTCGAGGAATGCGCCGGTGAGCACGCGCATGAATCCGGCCAGCACGACCAGCTCGACGCCGCGCCCGCGTAGTTCGGCGGCCAGCGCGCGATCGAAATCCTCGCGCGTGGCGAATGACTTGTGCGAGAGCACGAAGGTGTCGATGCCGGCTTTCTGCGCGCGTTCGAGCGCGAGACAGCCGGGGATGTTGGCCCCGACGACGACCAACTCGGCGGGAGCCAGCGTACCGGCCTTCCAGGCTTCGATGAGCGCTTGCAGGTTGGTGCCGCTGCCTGAGGCCAGGACGCCGGTCTTCATGCGACGAATTCCACGGGCGCGTCGACCTCGTCCGAGCGCTGAACGGATCCGATGGTAAAGACCTTTTCGCCTTCGAGTTCGAGAATGGACTGGGCGGCGTCCGCGGCGCCCGCGGGCACGGCCACGATCATGCCGATGCCCATGTTGAAGGTGCGGCGCATTTCCGCGGGCTCGACGCGGCCAAGGCGGGCCAGCATGGCGAACAGAGGCGACGGTTGCCAGGTGCGCGGATCGATCTGCAGCTTCAGCTTGGCTCCCGCGGCGAACATGCGCGTGGGGTTGTCCACCAAGCCGCCACCGGTGATGTGGGCCGCGCCCTTCATCAGGCCCGAGGCCGACAGGCGACGCAAGGCCCTGACGTAGATGCGGGTCGGACAGAGCAGCGCTTCGCCGAGAGAGACGTTCAAATCGGCGGGCTTGCTGGCGAGATCCAGCTTGGCTTCGTCGAGAAAAACCTTCCGCACCAGCGAGTAGCCGTTGGAATGAAAGCCGGTTGAGCCGAGACCGAGCAGCACGTCGCCGGGTTCAAGCGCATTGCCATTGATGACCTTGTCCTTGTCCACCACGCCCACGCAGAAGCCGGCCAGGTCGTATTCGCCTTCGGCGTAGAAACCGGGCAGCTCGGCGGTTTCGCCGCCGATGAGGGCGCAACCCGCCTGCTTGCACCCGTCGGCGATGCCCGAGATGACTTGCTCGGCGACCCCGACTTCGAGGCGACCGGCGGCGAAGTAGTCGAGGAAGAGCAGGGGCTCGGCGCCGCACACGACCAGGTCGTTGGCGTTCATCGCCACCAAGTCGACGCCCACGGTGTCGTGCCTGTTCATCATGAACGCAAGCTTGAGCTTGGTGCCCACGCCGTCGGTGCACGCCACCAGCAGCGGGTTTTTGTAGCCCTTGGGCAGGCCGCACAGGCCCGCGAAGCCGCCCAGGCTGCTCAGCACCTCCGGGCGCATGGTGCGCTTGACGTGGCCCTTGATTCGCTCGACCAGCGAGTCGCCCGCGTCGATATCCACGCCGGCATCGCGGTAGGTAAGACCTTTTCTTGGCTTGTCAGAATCGCTCGACATGGCTCACTCCTTGCCCATCAACGTGGCGACCACGGTTCGGCTGCCGCCGTCGTCGCGATGCTCGCCCAGATAAACGCCTTGCCAGGTGCCGAGGAGCAGGCGTCCGTCGCGGACCGGAATGGTCTGCGACGTCCCATAGATGCCGGACTTGAGGTGCGCGGGCATATCGTCTGCCCCCTCCAGCCGGTGAACGAAGTAGCGTGCGCCATCGGGCATGGCCTGGTTGCTCCAGGTTTCGAAGTCGCGGCGCACGTCGGGATCTGCGTTCTCGTTCAAGAGCAACGAGGCCGAGGTGTGCTGCAGGAACAGGTGCAAGATCCCGGTGCCGACCTTGGAAATCTCGGGGATCGCGGCCAGGATTTCGCTGGTCACGAGGTGAAACCCGCGCGGGCGCGACTTGAGTCTGACGATGGCTTGATGGAAGAGCACGGTCGCTCGACTTTTCGCGCGTCCGTGGCCACTTTGTAAAGAGAGGAGTTGCGGGAAGAAATCATGCCGCTCGCCGGTTTTACGCATACGATCACTTCGCCGCGCCGCCTGCGTGGCGCGGCAACCAAAGGATGAAGACGATGCGCAAGACAACCGTGCTGTTTTCCATGGGACTGGGAATCATCGGTCTGGCCGCGGGCCTGGGCATTGGGCTGCGAGCCACGCCCAGGGCCGAGGCGCAGCCCCAGGCGGCCATCACGCCCAAGACTCAGGTGCCGCAAGAAGCACGATCGCTTTCCCAGGCGTTCGCCACGACGGCGCGCGCCCTTCGTCCCAGTGTGGTTCGGCTGGACATTGAAATGGAAGCCCCCAAGATGGGCGGCGGCAGGCATCTGCGCCGCGACGACGTACCGCCCGACATGGAGCGCTTCTTCGAGCACTTCTTCGGCGGCCAAGGGGACGGTTTCCCGATGCCCTCGACGCCCGGGCGGGGCACCGGTTCGGGCGTGGTGATGGACGGTAGCGGCAACATCATCACCAATAGCCACGTGGCCGAGCACGCGGCCAAGGTCACCGTCATCTTCGCCGACGGGCGGGAGTTCCCGGCCAAGGTTGTGGGCGCCGATCCCAAGACCGATATCGCCGTCGTGCGCATCGAAAACCCGCCGCCGGGTCTGGTCGCGGCTCGTCTCGGCGATTCGAGCAATCTCGAAGTCGGCGAGTGGGTGCTGGCCATCGGCAGCCCGCTCGGCCTCGATCAAAGCGTCACCGCCGGCATCATCAGCGGCAGAGGCAAGGTCACGCGCAACGTGCACATGTCGGGCGAGCGTATGCGCGAGTACATCCAAACCGACGCCAAGATCAATCCCGGCAACTCGGGTGGTCCGCTCGTCAACCTGCAAGGCGAGGTCATCGGCATCAACACGCTGATCAACGTGGGGCCGGGCGGCGCCTACGGCTTTGCCATCCCCATCAATCAGGCGCGCCAGATGGCCAAGGCCATCATCACCGATGGGCGGGTTCGCCACGCGTGGATGGGGGTTGGCATCGGCGACATCAAGAACGGGGTAAGGCTTGGCGACGACGGCGAGCCGGAACAAAAGCAGGAAAAGGCCAGCAAGGGATTGCCCGCCAAGGGCGCATGGGTCAGCCGCGTGATGCCAAGCAGTCCCGCCGACAAGGCGGGCGTTCACGTCGGGGACGTCATCACCCAGGTTGACGGACAGAAGATCGAAGGCGCGGCCGATGTCATCGACTACGTGGCCGGGCAAAAGGTCGGCGCGAAACTGACGGTTTCCCTGCTTCGCGATGGCAAGGCTTCGAAGTCGCAAGTGACCCTGGCGGAACTTCCGGCCAACCCGTACGCCCTGGCTGAACCCGAGGTCACGAAGGAGAAGATTGGCGTCCACCTGCAAACCCTGACGCCCGACATGGCGAGCGCACTTGGACTTGCGCCGGATGCCAAGGGCGCGGTCGTCACCGACGTCGAAGCCAACAGCATCGCGGCCAAATCAGGCCTTCAGCCCGAGGATTTGATCGTGGAAGTCGATCGCAAGTCGGTGGCTGGGGCCGAGGAAGCTGCCTCGGCGCTACACGCGAGCGGCAAAGCCAAGCATCTGCTTAAGGTCCTGCGCGCGGGCGCCTTCCTCTTCGTGACCGTGGCCGCGCAGTAGCGGGTGCTACTGTCGGGACGGTCTGTCTTCCGACGGCAGGGAAGTCGACGGCTTGTCTTCCGAGGGCAAGGTCGGAGAAGCCTTGGGCAGGTCAAGCGTGAAAATCACGCGCGCGTCGGCCCAGGTCGAAATGCCCAGGGTACCACCCATCATGCGTACCATCTCGCGTGCCGACCACAGCTGGACCGCCAATCGCTCATAGTCGGATTCGCCCGATGGACCATAGGCCAAGGCGCGCACGCGCTCGCCGCTGTCGGAAAGCGCGGGTGCGTGGGGCAGCATGAATTCGATGCGGACGCGCGCGAATTGCAGCAGATCATCGAGGCGTAAACGGATGCCCGCGTCGAATCCCTGTTCGCGCGCGGTGCGGATAAGCGAGTAGAACAATCGGGTGAGGCGAAGGCGATCCCAGGTGCCGGTGATTCGCCCGGCGCCTTCCAACACGATTTCGACTTTGTCGGACGCGCGATCCTCCTTGATCTCGGCGATGGCGGCACGAGCAACCTCCACGAGGTCGAGATCTTCGGGGCGCAAGACAACTTGCATCTGTAAGAAGCCGGCGATTTCGTCCAGTCCGTGCGATAGCCTAGTCAGCGCCGCGAGATGTTCATCGCAGGTTTGCAATTCGGCATGGCCGTGCTGAAATCGTTGGTCTTTCGCCAGATCCTCCAGGTGGGAGCACATGGCGGGCATGGGTCGTGACAGCCAGCGCGCGGCGGTGATGATGAGCCGATCGCGGGCCTCGACGGCGCGGCTGAGCGCGGCGATCTGCTGGCGATGTTCCACGTTGCGCCTGGCCGAGCGCGAGTTTTCCAGGATCAAGGCCGCGCTCTCGGCCTCAAGCAGCTCGCGGGATGTGGCTGTCTCAAGGATGTTGGCAATCATCCCCGCCGCCAAGTCTGGTCCAAAGGGCGAATGTTGGTCGCCATCGGGCGACTTGAGGTACGGGTTCGGACACACGCGCCCTTCGATGATTGCGATCTCGTGGGTCGCCAGCGCTACCTCTAGTGCAGTTGGGTCGGACGCGTTCTGATCGAAGGCGCATAGCCCCGTGGCGTGGAGATTGTCGTAGATCTGGGAGAGCGCGAATTCGATGGACGTGAGCTGTTCGCGATCGATGCCTGCTCTGGAATCCGGATCGTTCGCGACCCGCAATCCCGCATAGCCCTCGGAACAAGCGGATGCGACCGCTGTCCGAAGATCCGCAGACAGACCTTGTGCATCGTACGAATCCGAGAGGCCCTGTCTAGAATGTGCGAAGACCAACGTGCCACGTTCGCGCAGGGCGGAAGTCTGAACGCCCCTCTGTTCGAGCCAAGGCAATAGCGCGGCAAAGCCGGGCTCCTGTCCCCAGTAAACGCAGCGCTCGCCACGCAGGATTCCGTCGTGGACAAAGGCAGCGAAGGCCGCCTGCTTTTCCTCCTCACTCGTGTAGAGCAGACACACGTGACCGCCTGGCTTCAATGACGGAAAGTCATTTGGCGCTCCACTCATCCTCGCTCCCATGGTCCACAAACGACGCAGACACCCAATCTAGCTGCCGCGACAAGTCAGCGCGGCAATATGTCTGCCACTTCTATCGAGTATCACAAGGAGACGGGACTCGGGTCAATAGAAGACTTGGATTAGTCATCGGGCGGAGGCCGAAGCGCGAAAGGAGTCGCCGAGTGTTTTGGAGACGGACGGTACGTCGACAATCGTCAGGCGTTCCAGCCAAGGGCCGCCTGCCTCTTCGCTTTGGGCAAGGGCGGCCATGAAGTGGCGGACGGCGCGGTCCGGTCGAATGAGGTCGATGTCGCGGCCTGGAAGGGCCATGGCCACGGAACTTGCTCCGATCCCGCGCAGGGCTTGCAGGCTGCAATCGATGGTCGAGCGGAAAGCGTCCTCGTCAAAGGCGGTGCTCACGCCGACCCCCACGGCAAGGACGCGCCGCCAGGGAACCCGGCTCGTGACGAGCAGCAGTTTCTCGCGCGGAGCACCTGATACGCGGCCATCGCGAATCATCTGCGATAGCCGGCCGCACAGCCGCCAGTCGAGAAGTCCAGCCGCTCCGCGCAGGGGGCGCACGTCGCTCCACACCGGTACTACCAGGGCATCGCCGCCGGGGCCATGATCCCAGCGGGACAAATCAACGGGCAAAAAGCTGATAGGCGGCAACTGACCTGGCATGCGCGCGCTTTCGGCTAAGGCAACGGATGCTGGCCTAGAAGTTCCAGTGCGGAATCGAGCAGCCCGTTGACGAAGGCGGGCGCCTCTTCTGCCCCGAAGCGTTTGGCCAGTTCGATGGCTTCGCTCAAGGCCACGCGTGCCGGAGTTTCCTTGCGGTGACTGAGTTCGTAGATCCCCATGCGCAGGATGGTTCGATCCACGCGGGCCAAGCGTTCGACGCGCCACTTGCGCGACAGCTTGGTGAGCATCTCATCAATCTCGGTCCGATGTACGCACACGCCTCGAATCAGATCGATGGTCAGCTCTTCGTCGAAGGGCGCGATGGAGGCGGCTTCCTTCCCGATGGCGGCGTAGCTCGAAACCGGCTCGGGCGTCAGATCGGTTTCCTCCTCGGGTACGCCAAACTGATGCAGGTGTGAGGCCAGGGCCGCGCTCGGATCGAGCACGTCGCTGCCATCCAGGGCGTAGAGCACCTGCAAGGCAACGCATCGGGCGCGGCGGCGTGGGGTCATTTCTTTCGCGTTTTCGTTGCGTTGGCCGTGGCCGGCGCCTCGCCCTTGCTGTCGCCGGCGAGTGCGGCGTAGAGGTTTGCCATCTCGATGGCCGCCATGGTGGCGTCGGAGCCGCGATTACCGCCCTTGCTGCCCGAGCGTTCGATGGCCTGCTCGATGCTGTCGCAGGTGAGCACGCCGAATCCGATGGCCAGCTTGGCCTCGGCCGCGATGCTCGCGATCCCACGCGTGACCTGATTGACGATGACGTCGAAGTGCGGGGTCGCACCGCGGATGACCACGCCCAGGCACACCAGGGCGTCGAATTTTCCCGTATCGGCGACCTTGCGCGCGAGCCCGGTCAGCTCGAAGGCACCGGGGCAGCGGAAAACCTCGATGGCATCGTCGTCGGCCCCGGTCTTGGCCAAGGCATCGAGCGCGCCTTCGATGAGCTTGTCCGCGATGAACTCGTTCCAGCGCGAAGCGATGATGGCGAAACGCTTGCCCTTGGCGCTCCAGGTACCTTGATGGATGTGCGGCATTATTTGGCCTCTCTTTCGTGGAGCGAAACCACCTCTGCGGGTGGGCCGCTGGGGACGCATTCGACAACGTGTATACCGTAACCCTCGATGCCCGCCAGTCTTCGCGGGTTGTTGGTAAGCAGGCGGATGGAATGGATGCCCATCTGAACCAGAACCTGCGATCCCAGCCCGATGTCGCGCAGCGGGGCGCCCGCGGGCTCGTTCTCGACGGACGTGGCACCCAATTCGGATGCGAACGAGCGACCGCCGCGAGGCAAGATGTAGAGCATCACCCCGCGCTCCTCGCGCTCGATGCGCCTTAACCAATCGGTGGCCGGCATGGTGTCCCCCGCAAGGGTGAAGGAGAAAATGTCGCGCAGCGGGCTGGCGACTTGCACGCGGACCAGGACGGGGTCGCCGGCCGTGACATCGCCGAGCGACAGCGCCAGGTACTCCGCGTCCTCGACCTCACTGGCGTAGAGCGTGGCCTTGTAGGTCGCTTGCAGTCCGTGTCCGCGTGGCTTGATTTCGGTCTCGGTCACGCGGCGAACGAGGATTTCCTGCGCTAGCCGGTACTGGATGAGGTCCGCGATCTGCACGATGCCGAGATCGTGGCGAGCCGCGAAGTCCTCCAAATCGGCGACGCGCGCCATCTCGCCATCCTCGCGCATGATTTCGCAAATCACGCCCGCCGCGGTCCGGCCGGCCAGGCGAGCCAAATCCACGGCTCCTTCGGTGTGGCCCGAGCGCACGAGCACGCCGCCGCGCTTGGCCCGCAACGGGAAGATGTGTCCGGGCGTGACCAGATCTTCGGGTTTGGTCTTGGCGTCGACCGCCACGCGGATGGTATGCGCGCGTTCGCGGGCCGAGATGCCCGTGCTGATCCCAATCTTGGCATCGATGCTGACCGTGAACGCCGTGCCGTGGGGCGAGCGATTGTCGTGGGTCATCATCGGCAGGCGCAATTCCTCGACCCGATCTTCGGTGAGTGCCAGACAGATCAGTCCGCGGCCTTGGCTGGCCATGAAGTTTATGGCCTCGGGCGTGACCAGATCCGCGGCCATGGTGAGGTCGCCTTCGTTCTCCCGATCCTGGTCGTCGACGACGATGACCAGTTTGCCGGCGCGAATGTTTTCGATGGCCTGGGCTACCGAGATGTGGGGACTAGCGGGCATGGATCCTTTCGACGATGCGAGCGACTTGCTTGGCGATCATATCGGCTTCGAGATTGACACGGCTGCCGGCGCGAAGCTCGCTAAGGAGCGTGACTTCGAGAGTATGAGGAATGAGCAGAACCTCGAACGACGAGCCCTCGACCCGGTTGATGGTCAGGCTGACGCCGTCGATGGCGATGGAGCCCTTCTTGAAAAGATAGGTTGCAAGATCGTCGGGCGCGGTCACGCGCAGGGCGAGGGTGCCGGCCTGTTTGCGCGCGCTCTCCACGCGGCCGGTGCTGTCGACGTGGCCGCTCATCATATGGCCACCCAGGGAATCGCCGAGACGCAGCGCTGGTTCGAGGTGCACCCGATCCCCAGGGCGAAGGCCGCCAAGAGTGGTGCACGCGATAGTTTCCGGACCCACATCGGCCTGGAACGTCGACGGTCGGCCCGACCTGCGCGCCACGATGGTCAGGCACGCGCCGTTCACTGCGATGCTGGCGCCGATGGGCAGCTTGCCGACTTCAAGATTCGTCTTCACCGTCAGTCGGCACGCGGCGCCCGCGCCCACACGCAAGGACTCGACCTTCCCTATGCCTTCAACGATGCCGGTAAACACGGTGTACGACCTGATTGGATTGCTACGGACGACGGCGTTGTCCTCGGGTGACGACATCGGCAGTGAGCAGAAGATCTTCGCCCAACGCGCGGACCGAGATCGGGCCGAGCGTGGCTGGCTTGCGCCAGTCAAGACCCCGGCCTTCTACGACGGGGACACCGGATCCCACAAGGCGCGGCGCGAGAAACAGCGCCACCGAATCCACCAATCCCGCGGCGACGAAAGCGCCGTGAATCTTGCTGCCGCCCTCGACAAGCAAGGACTGCACTTTGCGCTCGGCCAGGTAGCGCAGAAGCGATGACAGCATCGGTCGGCCGTCGCGCGAGGCTGGGGCGAACCAGACTTCAGCGCCAGCAGCTTCGAGTTTCCGTTGCCGCGAGATCAGTCCGCGATCGGCCTTGCGCGGCTTGGCCACGACGATGAGCGGCGCCTTGGCTCGCGCTTCGCCCAAGATCGCTGCTGTCGGCGGTGTACGCAGACGGCTGTCGAGCACGATGCGCAGGGGACCGGGTTTCGCGGCCTGGCCGGTCAAGCGGATAGTGAGCCGTGGGTCGTCGGCGAGGATGGTTCCCACGCCGACCAGGATGGCATCGTGCTGCGCGCGCAGGGCATGGGCTGCCTCGCGTGCGCGTCTGCCCGTGATCCAGCGTTCGAGGCCGGCGCGAAGTTTCTCCCGGCGGTCGCCGATGCAACCATCGAGGGTGGAGGCAATCTTCATGGTGACCCAGGGGCGCTTGTTCTTGATCCAGGAAAAGAAGGCGCGATTTTGCCGCCGGCACTCGTCCTTGAGGCAGCCGGCCTCGACGCGCAAACCGACCCGCCGCAGGATTGCGATCCCGCGACCGCTCACGAGCGGATTTTCGTCGCAGCAGCCAACCACCACGCGACGGATCCCGGAATCTAGGATCTTCTTGGTGCAAGGTCCGGTACGGCCGTGATGGCAGCACGGCTCCAGTGTTACGTACAGTGTGGCGCCCGGTGCGCGCATGCCAAGCTGGGCCAGTGCTTCGATTTCCGCGTGGGGCAGGCCGGCGCGGCGGTGGAAGCCTCGGGCCATCACCTTGCCACCCTTGACCAAGACGGCGCCCACCACCGGATTCGGCCGAGTCGCGCCACGCCCTTGTTCGGCCAGGCGCATGGCCTGGCCCATGAAACGGCGATCGGCCTCGCTGAATCGATCTTTCAAGAGCCCTCCGTCTTCGACCGGATGAGGCGCTGCACTTCATGCATGATCTCGCCCGCGTCCTTGAATGGAAGATAGACGGAGGCGAAGCGCAAGTAGGCCACGTCGTCGATGTCGCGCAGGCGCGACAGCACGGCGTCGCCGATCTGAGACGATGGGATCTCCTTGTCACCGAGTTCGCGCAAGCTGCGTTCGATCTCGTCCGCGACTTGTTCGATGCGCGCCGCCGACACCGGACGCTTGTCGCAGGCCTTGTGCAGGCCGCTCAGCACCTTGGCGCGATCGAAGGGCTCGCGCCGCGAGTCCTTCTTGACCACCATGGGCATGGCCTCTTCCACCCGCTCGTAGGTCGTGAAGCGCCGGCCGCAACCGATGCACTCGCGCCGCCGCCTTATCAATTGCTCGTCTTCCGACGGCCGCGTGTCGACGACCTTGTCTTCGGTTGCTGAGCAAAAAGGGCAGCGCATGACGATGTTTCAGGTGGCTTTCTATCACCAAGATTCGCGAACTGCGCGCCGCTCGTCCAGCGCGACGTATCAATGGACGCTGAAAAGTAATCGCAAACTGCGCCAGCTATTTTCGTTTTGGCGATTACAAACGAGACATACATTGATGTGTGATCTCCGTCGCAGATCTGGAAATGCGGCAGATTTGTTGCGTCAATCAATGCATTGCCAAGACAGGCTGCGGCAGTTGCTGCAATGCTCGCGATGCTTGACAGAGATGTGAAGAAACGTACTCTGGCTTCTCGGGCACCTCAGACAATTCTGTTGGGGCGCGCCGTAATTAGGACAGTTCGTAGTAGTAGGAGGTTGTGCATGGCAACTGGCAAGGTGAAGTGGTTCAGTGACGCCAAGGGATATGGCTTCATTGCACGGGATGGGGAAGACGACGTCTTCGTCCATTACTCGGCAATCGATGCCGAAGGGTACCGGTCTCTGAGCCAGGGGCAGACAGTGGAGTTCGAGATCACCAAAGGGCCCAAGGGACTGCAAGCGACCAGCGTGAAAAGACAAGAGGCTCAGGCTCAGGCTCAGGCTCAGGCTCAGAGCTGAGCGAGGGGAAGCCGATCACGCGGCTGCAGCCAGAAGATCTCAATTCATCGAACGGCCGGTGCCTCAAGGGGGAGCCGGCCGTTCTGTTTTTCGCGGAGAACGGCGAGTATCGTTCGATCCGCTATCTGTTTTCAGCCTGCCAGGACATTTGGATGTCCGCGCCCAGTTCGGCCAGCACCTTTTCCCGGAACTGGTTCTTCAGCTTCTCCGCGATCTGGCCCATGCGCTGCTTCGAGACGCCGTAGCGCTCGCCAAGGGCGGCCAGGGCCACCGGCTCGGCAGAGGACGTGGCCAGGTGCTCGCGCCAGATCGCGCGCTCGCGCTCGTCGGAGAGATGGCTTTCGAAATTGTTCATGAGACGACGAACCGCCTCGGTCAGCTCGCTGCGCGCGGCCTGATCCTCGGGGGAAGGTTCGTGGCGGGAAATACGCTCGGCGAGGGAAACGCCCTCGTCGTCGGGACGCGGCTCGAACGAGACTTCGCGCGAGGCCAGGTGGCTCGACACTTCGATGAGGTCGGCTTCGCTGACGTCCAGCTTGGCGGCAAGCAACTTCGGTGTGGGATCGAACCCCGCGGAGAGCAGCTTTTGGCGCTCCCGTTCCAGACGAAAGAACAGTTTTCGGCCGGCGCGCGTGTTGCCGACGTGGATAAGGCGCGCGTTGGTCATGAGGAAGCGCAGGACGTAGGCGCGAATCCAGTATGCGGCGTACGAGCCGAAGCGCGTGCCCACCTCGGGATCCCAGCGCCTGACCGCCTCCATCAAGCCAACCGAACCTTCTTGAAACAGGTCGAGGACGTTGAGCCAGGCCTGCCGGTACTGGTAGGCGATGGCGACCACCAGTCGCAGGTTGTGCACCACAAGCCGGCGGGCGGCGTCGAGGTCGCCGCGCTCGCGAGACGCGTGCCCGAGCGCTCGTTCTTCGTTCTCTTCGAGGCGCGCGTAACGGCGGGCCTCCTCGACGAAGCGCCGCACCGGATCGCGGATGGTGACGAGGTGCTTTTCCGGCTCGGGCAGGATGCGTTCAAGCGCGGCTTCCTCGACGGCCGGCGGTAGGGCGGCGTCGGCGAGCAGATCTTCTTCGCCGGCTTCCTCGTCGGCATCCGGGCGCGCGGGTTTCGCGGCGCCAGGGGCTGGCGCCGGGGCGATTGTTTTCTTACCGCGCGGTCGCTTCATGGCTCTTAGCCAGGCAAAGCCGCAAGGAGGGCGTCGTTCTGCTCTGCCGTACCGATGGTGATGCGCAGTTTGTCGGCGAGACCGGGCTTGTCGAAGAAGCGCACCAGGATGCCGCGTGCCTTGAGCGCGAGATAGACCGCGGCGGCGTTTCCGTCGGGGCAGCGGGCGAGCACGAAATTGGCCTGCGACGGGATGACTTCGTAGCCGCGCTTGCCGAGTTCGCTCGAAAGTCGAGCGCGCTCGGCGCGAACTGCTTGCCACGAGCGCCGGGCATAGTCCTGGTCGCCGAGCGCGGCCGTTGCGGCGAGAATCGAAATCGCGTCGCAGTTGTAGCTGTCCTTGACCTTCATCATCTCGGCCACGACCGCTGGCGCGGCGATGGCATAGCCGAAGCGCAGGCCGGCCAGTGCGTAACCCTTGCTAAAGGTCCGGCACAGGATGACGTTGGGCAACTCGCGCACGAGATCCAGGCAGGATTCGTCGGCGAAATCCACGTAGGCCTCGTCGACCAGCAGCAGGCCAGCAAAGGCCAGGGCCAGCTCGCGCACGCGGGACTTCTTGACTAACGTGCCGGTGGGCGCGTTGGGGTTGGCGAAGAAGATGGCGCGCGCGCGAGTGGCTAGCAAAGCGTCGATAGGCAACTCCCAGTTCGCTTCCCAGGCCACCGTGCGCACGCGGTTTTCCCCCTCCTCGGCCAGCACAGGATAGAGTGAATACGTCGGGTCAGGGTAGGCGAGGGCGTCACCCGGGCCGAGGTAGGTGCGCATGACGATGGCCAGGATCTCGTCGCTGCCGTTGCCGGCGAGGATCATGTCGTCCGAAACACCGTGTACGCGCGCAGCGGTGGCGCGGAAGGCGTCGGCCTTAGGGCTCGGGTAGCGGCGCAGGTGCTCTGGATCGATTGTGCGGATGGCCTCCAGCACACGCGGACTCGGCGGGAAGGGGTTCTCGTTGGTGTTGAGCTTGATGACCTTTTCCCCAGGGCCAGGCTGTTCACCTGGCACGTAGGGCGCCATCTTGGCTACGTTGGATCGGGGAATGGGCAACTTCGGCTTATCGGGCATGGAATAGCCAGTATTTCGCACATCACCAGCCCCGCTGCCAGGCCCACTACTTGGCGAGGGATGGATCGAGAAAGGCGACCAGCGTCGCGGCGATGCGATCTTGCGCCGCCCGCGCTGCGATGGGCGACGGCACTTCGTTCATCAGGATGGAGAAGATGAGGGGCTTGCTCCCCGGCGCGCCGACAAGGCCGGACAGGCAACTCACGTTGGCCAGCGTGCCGGTCTTGGCGCGCACGTAGCGTTCGGAGGCGGAGCCGGCCATGCGGTGGGCCAGCGTGCCATCGGCGCCGCCCACGGCCAGCGACGCCAGAAACTCGCTGGCCATGCGGAAGTCGCGCATGGCCGCGCGCAGGACCAGCGCGATCTGCTCGGCTGAAAAGCGATTGGAATCGTAGAGCCCAGAGCCGTTCTTCATCACATAGGTGCCGCGAGGGATACCAGCACCTTCCAGGTAGCGGGCAACAGAGTCGAGTCCCTTTTGCCAGGTGCCTGGACGGCCTAGCGTTTCCGCGCCGATGGTGCGCAAAAGCTGTTCGGCGGCGAAGTTGCTGGAGCGCTTGCCCAGGTCGTGAACCACGACGGCCAAGGTCGGCGATTCGTGCGCGGCGAGCACGCGCATACCGTCCTTGGGCACGCTGCCCGTGCGCACGGGCTTATCGATGGTGATGCCACGCTTGGCGAGAACCTGCTTGAAGGTCTGGGCAAAATAGCTTTCGGGCTCGACCACGCGACGTTGGATCACGCGCGGCTCGGAGCCAAGCAAGATGCGGCCAGCGACGGTCACTCGGGTCTGTCCGCTGCCCGCGTCGCTGGTTTCGACCTCAAGCACGGCGGGGCCCTTGGTCGCCGTGGTCACGGTTCCGCTCAGCAAGACAGCGGCGGATGCGGGTTCCAGTACGACCCGTGCTGGCGCTCCCGCAGTCACGGCCGGCGTGACGGTGACGGTGACGACGTTGCCATTGAGCGAAGCAGCAGATGAGGGGGCGCGAAAGGCGGCGGAGTCGTTCTTTTGCTCGAAGGCTGGTGGCACCGTGGCTTCGTCGAAGGCGCCGGTGTCGATGACCAAGCCACCGCGCACCTTGCGCAGCCCGGTCGCGGCGAGGGTGGCGGCCATCCCATTCAAGTCCTGCGTTGACAGCGTTGGATCGCCCGAGGTCTTTGCGTAGAGATCGCCGCGCAACTCGCCTGCGGTGACCGCTTTGCCGCCCTCGGGTGGGACGGCGCCCAGCACCGTGGTTTTCCAGCGAAACTCCGGGCCGAGCAGTGCCAGTCCCGCGGCCTCGGTGACGATCTTCACGTTCGAGGCGGCGTTGAGTCCGAATTTTTCGTTCTTGGCGTAGAGGGACTTGCCGCTCTCGGGATCAACCACAACCACCGAAACCTTGGCGTGTGCGAGTGCCGGAACACCAAGGATCTCGTCGATGCGAGCCTTGAGCCACGTGCGCCGCGCCTCGGGATCCTTGGGTGGTGCGGGGATCGGCGCGGTGGCGACCGGATTTCCCGCGTCGATCGTCTGGGCCTCTGCCCCGGGCGGCGTTGTGAAGGCCACCAGCGTGACCCAGAAAAGGCGATGAAGGCGCATGTGCAAGCAGCGTCCACCGGAGCGGGGCGGACGTCAAATATACGTTGGCGGTGGCGGTCGGAACCGCCGATCCCTCTGTGAACTCTCAGCCTTCCTCTGTGCTCTCTCTGGTCCATAATGTGCCCGTGGATCTCTTTGCACGCGCGTCCGACAAGGACAGGCGAGGGCAGCCGCTCGCCGAGCGGATGCGGCCTGTCAGCCTGGCCGAGTATGTGGGGCAGGAACACCTGCTTGGTCCGGGGCGCTGGTTGCGGCGTGCCATCGATAGCCAGGCCTTGTCGTCGCTGATTTTGTGGGGGCCGCCGGGCACCGGGAAGACCACGCTGGGGCGTATCTTGGCTTTGGAAATCAAGGCAGGCTTTGTCGCGCTGTCGGCGGTCATGGCGGGCGTGAAAGAAGTGCGGGAAGCCGTGGCCGAGGCGGCGCAGCGACGAAACCTGCGCGGCGAGCGGTCGTTGCTTTTTATCGACGAGATCCACCGCTTCAACAAGGCCCAGCAGGATGCGCTCTTGCCGCACGTCGAGGCTGGCACGGTCATCCTCGTCGGAGCGACCACCGAGAATCCGTCCTTCGAGGTGAATGCCCCGCTGCTTTCGCGCGCCAAGGTCTTGGTGCTGAAACCGCTCGCCGAAGACAGCCTGCGCACCATCATCGACCGCGCGCTGGCCGACGTGCATCGTGGGCTCGGGCTTCTGCCCATCGATTGCCCAGATCGCATTCGCGATCAGCTGGCCCGCGAGGCCAGGGGCGACGCCCGGCGCGCCCTGTCCGCGCTGGAATCGGCGGCGGACATCGCGCTGCCCGGCGAGGACGGCCGAAGGCTCATCGACGAAAAGACGCTAGAAGAGGCCTTGCAGCGCAAGACGATCATGTACGACAAGGCCGGCGACGAGCACTACATGGTGGTCAGCGCCTTCATCAAGAGCATGCGCGGCAGCGACCCGGACGCGGCGGTGTACTGGATGGCGCGCATGCTGGAGGCTGGAGAAGAGCCGCTGTTCATCCTGCGCCGGATGGTGATCTTCGCGGCCGAGGACATCGGCAACGCCGACCCGAACGCCTTGCGCGTGGCCATGTCCGCAACCGACGCCGTTCGCTTCGTCGGCTTGCCCGAGGGCTATCTGCCCATGAGCCAGGCGGCCATCTATCTGGCGGTGGCGCCTAAGAGCAACACCGCGCTTACCACCTACGCCGCGGCCAAGCGCGACGTCGAGGAATTCGGTGCCTTGCCCGTGCCCCTGCACCTGCGCAACGCCAGTTCGGGGCTTGGCAAGTCGCTCGGCTTTGGTCAGGGCTACCAGTACCCGCACAACTTCGACGGCCACTACGTCGTCGAGAACTACCTGCCCGAGGAGTTGCGCGGCCGGCGCTACTACGAGCCGTCGAAGTCAGGGAGAGAGCGGGACATCGGCGAGTACCTGGCGAAGCTGCGCAAGGACGAGAAGTAGATTCGGATTCTTCAACACAGAGAACACGGAGGCCGGAGAAGAAGAACGGTTTTGTGTCTCTGTGGTTCAATTCTTCTCGTGCTTCTCGCCTGACGTTTGGTCGCCTACAGTCGCGGGCTGAGTTCCCCCGATCAGAAAATCGTAGAGGAATGCCTTCTCCTCCTCGGTGAGGCGAAGCCGGCGTTTGTGATTCCTGAGATATATTTCCCAGCGATCTGCCGCCAGGCTGTGTTCCTGGGGCGGAAGGTGGCACGCTGAGCACTTGGCCGGGGCGGCGCGATGATCGGCGGTCGTGGCGGATGCAGCCGGCTGGGTTTGGGCGCAGCCAGCAAGCAAGGCAGACGCGAGGACCGTGACGACGACAATTCTCGTCATGGCTCAGAAGGTGATGCCGAGGAGAGAGCGCACCTGGATCGCGGCGACGCTGCTTCGCTTTCCCAGTTGCCACTCCGACGCCAGCGTCCAGTAGAACGGCCCGGCCGCCACGCTCATGCCGGGCCCGAGGTAGCTCACGTAGTAGTCGACGTTCTCTTCCGCGATCTGCAGGCGGCCGACATATTCCAAGGTCAGAGCGAAGCCGGGCGATAAGTGATAGCCGACCCCGAGCGAAGGCGTGAGCAAGTACTCCCAATCCTTGTTGCCGAGCTCGAGCCCTTCCTCGACGGTGCCGTTGAAGGCGATTTCGACGTGGCCAAGAATTTTCGACAAGATGACCTTCTGTTCGATTTCGATCTCGTCGCCGAAGTAGCTGAATTCCAGGTAGGCGCCTACGTCGATAGGATGCACACCCGGATCGGCAAAGCGATAGCGCGAGCGCGCCTTGATCCCGTCGAAATGTAGCGTTCCGAATGGGTCTTGCACGAAGACGTTGTAGAAACCGAAGTCGAGCCGGTCGGTGATGCCGTACTCGAACTCGACCTGGTGCTGCCACGCGGGCTTGGTCCAGTCGCGCTCGACCGCGGGCGTGGCTGGGTTGTCCCAGTTGTTGAGGCCGAGGTCGAGGTAGTGCTCCAGCTCGAACGACCCCTTGGGCAAGGTCATGTACGGATAGGTGAAGGCAAAGATGCGGCGATCGGCCCGCGCTTCGCTGGCCAGCGCCGACATGGCGGCTAAGACAATAACGGACATGACGGCTCTTCTCATCGAGTGATCCTTCCTTGGGGGCGGGTTGCCCCAGAAATGCGCGAGCCCGGTGCGATGCGGATTTGCATCAGACCGGGCTCCGGGATCACTGTCCGCTGGCCGCTAAACTCAGCGCTGCTGTCTCAGAATTTCTTAGCACGAAAAGGCGCCCGTGCCGCGGATTCTTCTCCGTGCCCTCTTCCTTCTCCGTGCCCTCTCCTCAGTCGTAGTACTCGGCGCCCAGGTGGGTGATGAGCTCTTCGCCGTGCAAGTAGCGCAAGGTGTTTTTCAGCTTCATCAGCTGGATGAAGGTGTCGTGCTCGGGATACACGCCGGACGGGGTCATCGGGCTCTTCCAGTAGAACGACAGCCACTCCTGCACGCTCGAGAGGCCCGACCGTTGTGCGAGATCCATGAAGAGGGCCAGGTCGAGCACAATCGGCGCGGCCAGGATGGAATCGCGGCACAGAAAATTGATCTTGATCTGCATCGGGTAGCCCATCCACCCGAAGATGTCGATGTTGTCCCAGCCTTCTTTGTTGTCGCCGCGGGGCGGGTAGTAGTTGATGCGCACGACGTGGCACATCTTGCCGTAGAGGTCTGGATACAGCTTGGGCTGCATGATGTGTTCGAGGGCGCCGAGCTTGGACATCTCCTTGGTCTTGTGCGACTCGGGATCGTCGAGGACTTCGCCATCGCGGTTGCCCAGGATGTTGGTCGAGTACCAGCCGTCGATGCCGAGCAGACGCGCCTTGAGCCCCGGCGAGATGATGGTCTTCATGAAGGTCTGGCCGGTCTTGAAATCCTTGCCAGCGACGGGGACTTCATTCTTCTTGGCAAGTTCGAGCAGGGCAGGGGTGTCGACCGTCAAATTGGGCGCGCCGTTGGCGTAGGGTACGCGGCACTTGAGCGCGGCGTAGGCGTAGATCTGCGACGGCGCGATTTCGGGATCGCTCTCGCGCAGGCCCTTTTCGAAGCTTTCGACGGTGGCGTGCACGGGCGCGGTCTCGCGAAAGGCCTCTGTCGAACCACACCACACCATGACCAGTCGGTCGCATTTCTGCGTGGTGCGGAAGTTCTCGATGTCCGCGATGACCTGCTCGGCCAGATCCATCTTGGACTTGCCCTTCTTGGCGTGCGTGGCGGTCAAGCGCTTCACGTAGGACTGCTCGAAGACCGACGTCATGGGCTTGATGCTGGAGAGGAACTCCTTGCTCTGCGCAAGGTGCTCCTTGGTGAGCACGCCGGCCTTGCTCGCGGCCTGGAACGCATCGTCAGGGAAGAGATCCCAGCCGCCGAACACGATGTCGTCGAGCTTGGCGAGCGGGATGAAATCCTTGATCTGCGGCGACCGGTTCTCGGTGCGCTTGCCGAGCCGGATGGTGCCCATTTGCGTGAGCGAGCCGATGGGCTTGGCGAGTCCTCGGCGGATGGCATCAACGCCGGCCATGAAGGTGGTGGCGACCGCCCCCATTCCTGGCGTAAGGATTCCAAGTCTCCCAGTGGCGGGCTTGATTTCGACTGGCTTCGTAAGTGGCATCGTTCGGCTCCTTCCTTTTCGGAGGCATCGAATAGCAAGTCGCGGGCCGCGGGTCCATGCCTAATGAAATCGCAGGATTGTGCTTTCGTGGTTGGTGAAATGTGGTAAGAACCTGACTCCATTCAACACCACACGCTGACCGAGATGGCCGCGCGTGCCGGGCGAATCATCGACCGGTTACGGCCTTCGCAGACGGCAGCGGAGGAAAAAACGCGAAAGGAAAACATGGAAACCAATGAGACTGGCCTCCCGGCCACCGCAGCCCCTGCCGCAACTCCGACCGAGAATCCCGTGGCGGCAAACCCGATGGCGAATCCAATGGCGGCAATAGACACGCCCCTCACCATGCGCGACATGATGGAAGCCGGCGTTCACTTCGGCCACCAAACCACGCGCTGGAACCCGAAGATGAAACCCTACATCTTCGGCGCGCGCAACGGCATCCACATCATCGACCTCCAGCACTCGGTCAAGGCGTTCAAGCGCGCCTTCGATTTTCTGGTGCGCACCGTCGCCGAAGGCAAGCCGGTCCTTTTCGTGGGAACGAAGAAGCAGGCCCAGGACGTGGTTCGCGAGGAGTCCACCCGCTGTGGCCAGTTCTATGTCACCAACCGCTGGCTGGGTGGCACGCTCACCAATTTCCACACGGTCAAGCAATCGATCGAGCGCCTGCAGTCCATCGAGAAGATGTCGACAGACGGTACTTTCGAGCGCCTGACCAAGAAGGAAGTTATCCGCATCACGCGCGAGCAGGAGAAGCTGGAAAAGGCCCTGGGCGGTATCAAGTCCATGGGCGAGCTGCCCGGCGCGGTCTTCATCGTCGACGTGGTCAAAGAACACATCGCGGTCAGCGAGGCGCGCAAGTTGGAGATCCCCATCGTCGCCATCGTGGACACCAACTGCAATCCCGATCTGATCAACTACGCCATTCCAGGTAATGACGACGCCATCCGCGCCATTCGTCTGTTCGCCAACAAAGTGGCCGATGCTTGCATCATCGGACAGAAGGTTTCGCGCGAGCGCGCGGCCACGGCGCGCGCCTCGGCCGACAACGAGGGCGAGTCGGTGCAGACCATTCGGGTGTCTTCCGGTGGCGAAGGCCCCAAGGTCGAGGTGGTCTCTCGTCGGCGCGGCGAAATGCCGGCGCCCGAGGCAGCGGCCACGCCCGAGGACGCAAACGAGTAGGTTTTTTTTTGGATTTCTCAGGAGACGCTAGCTATGGCCGAAGTTACGACACAAATGATCAAGGATCTGCGCGAGCGCACGCAGGCAGGCATGTCCGACTGCAAGAAGGCGCTTACCGAATGCGACGCCGACATGGAGAAGGCCGTCGATTACCTGCGCAAGAAGGGCATCGCCCAGGCCGCCAAGAAGGCCACGCGCATCGCCTCGGAAGGCATCATCGCCAATTACATGCACGGTTCGCGTATCGGCGTCATGGTCGAAGTGAACTGCGAGACCGACTTCGTGTCGCGCAACCCGGACTTTCAGGTTTTCGCGCGCGACGTGTGCATGCAAGTGGCGGCCATGAGCCCGCAGTACCTGTCGCCGGAAGAGATCCCTGCCCAGGTGCTTGAGCAGGAAAAGGCCATCCGCATGGAGCAGGCCAAGCTGCAAAACAAGCCCGAACCCGTGCTGCAAAAGATCGTCGACGGCCAGATGGCCAAGTGGTGCAAGGAGGTCTGCCTGATGGACCAGACCTGGATCAAGGATCCGGAAGGCAAGAAGGACATCAAGGGCCTTCTGACCGACTTGATCGGCAAGATCGGCGAGAACATCAAGGTTCGCCGCTTTGTTCGCTACGAGGTCGGTGAGGGCCTGGCCAAGCGCGCTGACGATTTCGTCGAGGAAGTGAAGCGCCAGGCCGGCCAAGGCTAGTCGGCGGGCACGACGACCGTGGCAACCGGCAAGCGCAAGAAGGAATCCGACAGCAAGGCTTCGGCTGATCCGGTGCCTGCCGCCGAGGCCTTGCTTGAGGTTGGTGTCCGCACGGTAGCGTCCCGTGCGCTTCCCGGGTTGGCGCCGTACCCGCGCGCGCCTCTGGCACCAGGGGTGAAATATCGGCGCATCCTGCTCAAGCTGTCGGGCGAAGCCCTGATGGGCGACAAGGGCTTCGGCATCGATCCGGCTGTACTGGCCCAGATTGCCGACGAAGTCATCGACGTCCACAGCCTGGGCGTGGAAATCGCGCTGGTCATCGGCGGCGGCAATATCTTCCGCGGCATCGCCGGCAGTACCACGGGGATGGATCGCGCCAGCGCCGACTACATGGGCATGCTGGCCACGGTGATCAATTCGCTAGCGCTGCAGGACGCTCTGGAAGCGCGCGGGGCCAAGACGCGCGTGATGAGCGCCATCGAGATCGCCCGCTTGGCGGAGCCGTACATTCGCCGCCGCGCCATTCGCCACCTGGAAAAGGGCCGGTTGGTCATCTTCGGGGCAGGCACGGGCAATCCGTTCTTCACGACCGACACGGCGGCATCCCTGCGTGCCATGGAAATCAACGCCGACATCGTCATGAAGGCAACGCGCGTCGACGGCGTCTACGACAAGGATCCGAAGAAATTCAAGGACGCGCGCATGTATCGGCGCCTGTCGTATATGGACGTGCTCAACCGGCATCTGGCGGTGATGGATTCGACGGCCATCTCGCTTTGCCACGACAACAAGTTGCCGATTCTGGTTTTCAACATGACCAAGCCGGGTAACATCCGGCGTGTGGTGCTGGGTGAACCCCTGGGAACCCTGGTGGTCGACGAACGGCGCGAGCCGCGCGTGAACGGCGAGGGCGCACCCGCATCCGAGGAGCAGAACCATGGTAAATGACGTGATCAAGGAACTGCAGGCGGGCCTGGACAAGGGCATCGAGGCGCTCAAAAAGGACTTAGGCAAGGTGCGGACCGGGCGCGCCAGCGTGTCGATTCTCGACGGGATCCGCGTCGATTACTACGGCACGCCGACACCACTTCACCAGGTGGCTTCGCTCAACGTGCCCGACCCGCGCCTCATCACCATCAAGCCCTGGGAAAGATCCCTCATCCCGGAGATCGAGAAGACCATCCGCTCGTCCCAGCTCGGGCTCAATCCTTCGTCGGACGGCGAGATCGTGCGTCTGCCCATGCCGCCGCTTACCGAAGAGCGTCGCAAGGAGCTGGTGAAGATGGTCAAGAAGATGGCCGAGGAAGCCAAGGTCGCCTTGCGCAGCGCCCGCCGCGACGCCAACGAGATGCTCAAGGAATTCCAGAAGGACAAAGAGATCACCGAGGACGAAGAGAAGCAGGGCCTGAAGAAGGTTCAGGACACCACCGACGCCGCCGTGGTCAAGGTCGAAGAAATCGTCGCCAAGAAGGAAAAAGAGATCCTAGAGGTCTGAGGCCTACGGCGCTACGCCGGTTTCGCTGTTGCGGTCGAAGGTCACGCGGGCCACGTCCACCTGATTGATGGCGAAGCGCACCGTGGTGCCGGTGCCTTTGAGCAGGCCTTCGCGCTGGAACAGGTAGTAGGTTCGCATGCCCTCGCGCACGGGCGGTTCGCCCTGGGCTTGTTTGCCGGGGATGCCACTCAGGATCAGGATCTTCTCACCTGGTTGAAGCACGAACCCGGGATCGATTTGGCCCATCACCGAGCCACGCTTGCCTGGCCGGCTGACGATGACCTGCAGCCCTGCGGTGCTGACCGCGGAAGCGCCTTGGTTGGCCAGGACGAAGTATTCCTCGTTGACCTTCTTTTTGTC
>Ga0182027_10003064_pt1 | contig 26765 bp, 34 predicted proteins | sample 712E1DmetaG_FD_121300 | JGI IMG/M metagenome (GOLD analysis project Ga0182027, IMG submission 121300) | Permafrost microbial communities from Stordalen Mire, Sweden - 712E1D metaG (Illumina Assembly) | ecosystem: Environmental > Terrestrial > Soil > Wetlands > Permafrost | place: Sweden...
AATTTCAAAATTCCCCACCCTTTCCTTATTTTTTCAATAATAATTCAAGCGGATATTCAATAAATTTTCAAAAAAAGCGGGGGCGATAAATTTTCAAAAAAAGCGGATAGCGGATACCGGATATTCAATAAATTTTCAAACCCCCAATTAAATAAAATACGGATTTTCAATAAATCCCAAATGGGGGATGGGACCCTATATTTCCACTTATTCATCCATCTTATACTTATATAGATATCAATCAAACAATCAAATGAATGAATGATCCTTTGTGGATGTGAATGAATGAATAAAGGATCCTTTTGGGAATGATATAGATATTATTAGGATCTTATACTTATCACTGGGGGATAGAATTTAATTATTTAAAGAAATTCATTTGATTTAAAATTACATATTTTTATTTTTTAAAGAAGGAGAAAAGGAGCGGAAAGAGAAGCGGATATTCAATAAATTGCCCCGAAAAAATGCCAAATATTTTTGCCCCCACAATTCCCCATTTTGCCCCACAATAAAAAGGCGAAGAAACAAAATAAAATTGGGGATACAAAAAAATAAAAAATGATAGGGGCGGATGTAATAATTTCGGGGGATTGTATTTTTGGGGGGAAATGGGAATTGGGGGATATTTACGGGGAAATGGGAAAATTATAAATTGGGATGTATTTTGGGAATAATTCGGATTTATTTTAAATGAAAAGACAAGGGAAAAGGGTGGGGATATAATAAATAATATGGCAAAATCAATCTATATTGGGACCGATTCGCGCGGGGTGGTACCCAAAGGGTCATCGTGGGTGGATCATTTCCGGCGCAAATATGGGGAGCCCGGATTTATATCATTGGAGCAAAACATATGGTTCACAACGATTTACGATCACATAGAGGGGCTACGGAAAATTAATAAGAAATTTGATATAGGGATATTACAATTGGGATTAAATGATAATGTAATTCCATGGAATTTGAAATTGATTGAGGCATCTTATAAAAAAATAGATCCTGAGTGGTATCGATATGTAAAGAGGGCGCCAGATTTCTCGAATGGATTTGGAAAATTTAAAAACTGCTATTGGTATTTCAATGAAGTGGGGGTTAGGAAGATATTTGGGGAGATGCGGGGATTTTGCAAAAAACTGATTTACATAGAAATACCATATACCTGGGGGGAGATGCATGCGCGGAGCAATTACTGCAATAAATTTTATGGTGGGGAATGCGATTTAATTATAAAGATGCCGCAGGATCCGGGATTTCCGGCGCGGGCGACGAAAAATTTGCCAAATGATAAGGTTCATTATTTGGAATCTTATACGGAAATTTTGTGCGATATGGTAATTGAGGGGGTTAATTCCTTAATAATTTAAGGGGGAATATAAAAATATTTTATGGGAAATTTTTTGTTGACAAGGAAAAAGCTCGGTGATATTTTAAAAGTCGAGAAAATAAACATCTGCTTTCTTTAAATATTAAGGGAACAAAAAATGATATTAGGGATAACTGGTCATCGCAAGATTAATGATAAATATTATGATAAAAACGATCCTGATTGGATAAATATTGAACAAAGGATTTATTTTAAATTGAAAATTTTAGTTCCTTCCGTTTTGATAACGGGGATGGCGCTTGGGGTGGATCAAATGGCGGCGAAGATTTGCTTAACATTAAACATTCCATTCATTGCGGCGGTTCCATTTGTTGGGCAGGAGGATCGCTGGAATGACGCCAGCAAAATTGAATATAAGGAATTGCTGATGGAAGCCCAGGAAGTTAAAATAATATCACCTGGGGGATATGCGGGATGGAAGATGCAAACGAGGAACAAATGGATAGTAGATAATTGCGAGAATTTGCTGGCGGTTTATGATGGTGGGGGAGGTGGGACGAGGAATTGTGTGGAATATGCGAAAAATTTGAATAAAAAGATATGGGTAATAAATCCCAATGAGGGGGATGGATTTTTTAAATCGGAAAAATTATAAATTATATTGTGGATATTTCTTTTTAAGGATTTTAATATCAAAATTATCAAATTTATTTCTATATTTTAAAATAAATTCCTTTGACAAATTTGGTCTATCGACAATTGAGTGCCAATAAATATAATTTTCATACTTTTCGATTTGGTTATCGGTTAGCCATGGTTGATAAGAAATTTTTTCCCAATTAAGTTTATTTTTAGCTAAATTTAAAAATTTATCAGGAATTGGCTCGTCAAAATCATAACCCTTATTGGAAGTTATTTTGTCTATATATTTATCGTCTTTAGTTTGGGGAAAGAGTTGGGGGGCATCAATATTTTTTTGGGCATCATAATTTATTCTTTCCCTTCTTTTTTCAACCCTAGCTTCTTCTTCTTCTTCTCTATCTTTTAATTTATCAAATTTTTTCACGTTTTTCTTAAAAGATTGCCCTTCCATTGCGGGTGGATAAAAAAATGGAGAAAGTGGGCTAAACCCATATATCAAATCCTTGGGTTTATGAGTTTCTTTAATTTTATTGACGATCATTTTACCAATCCCTTCTTGGCGATAAACAGGATCGACATAAATATTTAAAACGCCATCATTTTCGAGGATTGCGGCTCCGATTATTTTATTTTTAAAATTTGCGGTTATGATAGAAGTTTTTTCGTAATACCCCCCACCTCCATGATTTTTGTAATAAATGCAGGTATCAAATATTCCATACATCCTGCCGCCAGCGTGCATATATTTTTTTAACCATTCCAATTTTTCAATTGGCAAGTCCATAATATTTTGGGTTTCAAGGGTAACATCATCTTTATTAATAAAATTAAAATGCATTTGCCGTGGATCGCGAATTTGTTTAACATGATCCGTAATATTATCGGCATATTTAAAGAAAATATTTATTGCTTTATTTAATTTTTTCATTTTTAAACAACTTTACCAAACCCGCAAACTTCGGAGCCTAACAGGTAAGCATTTCCCCTTGCGCCCAACCCAATTTTATCTGGATTTAAATTTGCGCCATTAAATTTGCACCAGGTGGCAAATAATTTTTCCATGAAACTATCGATGGAAATATGTTTGCTTGTAATTGTATTTCCTGTGGGGGAAAAATTTTGGTAAGTGGAAGTTCCATTATTATTAATCATATTAATAAAATTATTATCAGTTCGTGGGGTGCATATATTTTTTGGAATTTCCTTATCCGTGGGAATATTGACCCCATTTAAATTTAGATGCCGACCGATTCCCTCGCCAATATCCCAAATGAATTTATTATGAAAAGTATTATCGATAACTTCCATTTGCAATTTTAAAGTTTCCTCTTTTACCAATCGACCTTGGGCGATAACTTTATCAAAAATTTCCAAATTTTTTATTTCGCCACCAAAAAAATATCCCCCTGAAATAGCTGAAAATATGGGGATAAGGGATTTTAAAGATTTATTTGCATTTTTATGCCCGCATTTCCAGCATGTAAAATTATTTGGATCATCCGCATAATCATCAATTGAATTGCATTTTTCGCATTGGGCTTTATTGGAATTTGCATTTATTGCATATTTATAAATTAATTTTAATGCGCGCTTTATTGACATTTTTAATACCCACCCATTTCGTTTTTTTCTTTATAAATACGTTTGCATTTACTGATAAGCTCATCAATTTCATCGTCACTTAATTCGGGATGGTTTGCTATAAACTCAGTCCCACACCCATCCCGCACAAGCTCTTCTCCCAATTCCCATCCATCAAAATCCGAATAATCCACTTCATTAATATAATAATCAAGTTTTTTTATTTGATTTTTGCGGCGGCTATAACCGGGAGCTTTATCTATAAATGGGCTAATAATGGGGTCATCCCCTTTTTCTGGCGAAGGAATATTTTCCTCTATTTTTTGAGGTTTGCAATGTCTATAACAATAGGGATCATTTGGATCGGCATATTCATACCTATCCCCGCAAACCTGACATTTTGGACCTTCCGGACCCATTGCGAATTTATAAAATAAATTAACAGCATTTAAAATAGCGGCGGTAGACGGAGATAAATTTTCCTGAGAAGTTTGCCATTCATGGCGGATAATTGAATCCAATTTTGATTCAAGCAATTTTTTGCGATGAAGGAGAACGCCCCGCGCATGGGAATTGGGCTCGGAGAATTCTTGGTCGTTCTTTAAAGCTTTGCCCAATTCTTTAATCCTTGAACGAATTTCATTTTTATCAAATTTATTAATATTTATTGGTGATAAATCGTGGGATGGTCCAATTTGAGCCGTTTTTGTTGATGACATATTTCCTTTAATTATAATCCGCAGTATTAATTATAATAAGAAAGTATTGCCAACAAATGAATACTTTCATATTAATGATATGAATATTTTTAAAGCAATTAATTTCTTTCCAGAATATATGGATAATGAATTCCCCAAAAGAAGTTTCCAATATAATTGAAAGGAAATATGAAAAATATATATTTAAAATGTAATAATTTTTATAAAATTGCAACGTTAGTTTCCGATGTTGCAAATAGAATTATTTTTCCATTAACTTCCAGGGAATCCTTTGATTTTATTGCAGGAAGAATTGTTGCTAAGGGGGCTGTTGATCTTTTATATTATGGAATACAAACTGTTATAGATGAATTACAACATTATCAAGGAAACGATAGAGCCCTAGAAAGGATCGATAAACCCTCAGGAAAACCAACAAAACTTAATATAGATACATATATTTCATCTTTGGAGTTAGCGACAAAAATATTTTTAGATTTAAAGAATTGGAGACAAAGTTATGGGGGGAAAGCTTGGGCGCGGATTTCAGATACATTATTTGAAATTGCAAATTGGTATAAAAAATATATGGACGCCGAAAAATATAGTGATGATGAGGAACAGGCAATAAGAAGATTGACAATTTATATGAATAAATTTGACGGATTAGCCCATAACACGGGAACCATTTATAATAAATTAGTTCAAAAAGAACTTAATTTTGTGGGGGATACGGGTGGAGGTTATTATAAAAATTTAAAAACCATTGAAAAATTACGAGATATATCCGAATCAGAAAATGTTGGGGATATAATCAGAGAAGTTTCTCCTTATCTTAATATGGAATTGCCATTTAAGGATTATTTATCAAAAATCAGAAGAACCGAGGAATATTGGGAACGGGACCCAAAACGAATTGAAAAGCATATACAAAATGTGAAAAAAAATAAAAAATTAAAAAATATGGAGGTTACCCCGGAAATTATTTACCCCGATAGAGAAAGGGAAAAAATTGAATGTTATAATTGTGAGCACCCAATTAGAAGAGGGGAAAGTAAAAATTGGGTTGATGGAAATGTATATTGCGAGCAATGTGTTTCTGACATTTTTACAATTTGCGCGAATTGCGGAGAATATACCCCGAGTGATAACGCCCAAACTGGTCCCGACGATGATTCTTATTGCAATTACTGTTTTTCGTCCAATTTTAAATTTTGTTGGAAATGCGATCGTATTTCTGAAATAAAACAAATGGAAAAAACCCATTGTGATCCCCATTATTTCTGTGATGAATGTTCAGAAGCTTTGGAGGAGTGTAAAAGCTGTGGGGGTTTAGAAGAAAATGATAATATTAAAACAGTTTATACATTGAATGATCCAAAATTTAGCGATTTACAATATTGTGCTACATGCCTAGAAAAATTAGTGGAAAAATTTAATATTCACCAATGTGAAAAATGCGAAAATTGGGTTGATTATAAAATGATAAAAGGGACATGTCTGGCATGCCGCCCGGAATATTATACCAAACAATTAAAATTGCCATATACCGAGGATAATAAAAAAGTTAATAAAATTGTTGAAAATTTAATTTGATTATCCGGTGAATATTTCAATATCTAAAATATGAATCTTTACAAAATTTCAAAACTATTTTTAAAATATGCCGAAGATGAAAATGCGGTGCGGGAAGAAATATTTTAATTAATACCTTAAAGGATATAAAACAAGTTTTAGATAATTTTCTTGATGAAATTGTTAATTTCCCAAGTTTTAATTTATCAAAATATATTGATAAAGACGGCGTAAAATCATTTGTATTATTACCTGAAAACAAAATTCCAGCGCCCATATTTATAAGAAACTTAATAAGAGAAAAAGGCGGATATGCTTTAAGAACCAAATCATCATTATATGAATTAGGAATTGATTGGTTAACGGCTACTGTTTCAAAAATTTTATGTGATCGTTTAAATTTGAAAGATAAAAAATTAACTATTCCTTTTACACAAAATAATCAAGAAAATTTTAATATATTAGAAGACGCCTGCAGAATTGGCGCCGCAAAAGTTAAAGAACAAATTTCTTTTTTGGTTTCAATTTTTAATAATATAATTCAAAATAAAAATAATGACGAATTATTTTCAACTTTAAACAAGGACAATTTATCAGAAGTTAAATTTTCACGAGCCCCCCCCAGGGGGGCAAGCCTGGAAGTTACGCCAAATTAACTTTCGGCAAATATCTTGTAAGAAATATGGGGGTTACTTCGGAAATAGTTCCCGATAATATTTTGGGGCTTGTAATTTCCGAATATGCCACAAAAATTGGGCATGAAATAAATTTTGATGACGATGTGATTATAAATGAGGGGGATGAAATAGTTAAAATATATGAGGACTCGGATGTTAAAATTCATTCATGTATGACCGGGGCAGATTCAAAAAATGTTGAAATGTATGCTTTGAATCCTGATAAGGTAAAATTAGTAACTTATAAAAATTTGGCTCGCGCACTTCTTTGGACCTGCGATGATGGAACAAAAGTTTTGGATAGAAGCTATCCGGCGGGAACCCAATTTATAAAATTACTTAGGGGCTGGGCGAAAAAGAATAATTTTGTTTTAAGGGATAACCCCGACCAATTAATAACCGGAAACGTTCATCTTAGTGATAACAAGGTTCATACAATTACAATGGCTCATAAAGGAGTTTTCCCATATCTTGATACCTTTCATTATGGAACAAATATAGAGGGAGATTATAGTGATGAAGGGACAATTGAACTTTCAAATTATAAAAATGAGGATACCGATTATTTATTTAATGGAACAGAGGGAGATTTAACATTAAATAGGGAAGAATGTTACAAATGCGAGCAAAGAATTAGAAGAGGAGATTCTGGCGGCGAATATAACGGTAATTTTTATTGCTCGGATTGCTGGGTTGAAAACTTTGTAGAATGTAATGGCTGCAATGAAACTTTAAGAATAAATTCGGATGATATAGAAACTGGGGCGGATGAAAATATTTATTGTTCAAGTTGTTTTGTGGAAAATTTTGCAACATGTTGCGAATGTGGGGAAGTGGAAAGAAAAAATGATATAATTTCAACGGTTGATGATGATCCGTATTGCGTTGGTTGTTCTGAAAAATATTTGGAACAATGCCCCAAATGTGATGATTGGGTATTAAAAGAAAGAATTATTAATGTTGAAACAATGGATAAAAATGTTGAGCCTTTAAAAATGTGTGAATCTTGTGTGAGTTTTGCGGAACCATCTTTCCCCCAATGTGATAAATGCAAAAAATATGTTAATTACCCATTAGTGAAAAATTTTTGTTATGATTGCTACCCTGGGCTTTATACTGGGCAATATGATTTGCCATATACCCCCTTAGAAAAAGCATTAAATAGATTTATCAAAAAATTATAATTTCATATTCCCCAAAATTTTGGCACAAAAAATCTTAATTGTTGATATATAAATAATTGAGGATAAAATATGAAACCATCAATTTGTTTATGCATGATAGTTAAAGATGAGGAATCTTGCATTTGTGAATGTCTTGAATCGGTTAAACCAATTATTTCTTCGTGGGTAATTAGTGACACTGGGTCTTCTGATAAAACTGAGGAAGTAATTAAAAATTGTTTGAAAAACATTCCAGGAAATTACTCCCATGATAAGTGGCAAGATTTTTCAACAAACCGAAATATTGCATTGAATTTGGCGCGGAAAGAAAGAACCGATTATATATTAATTATAGACGCAGATGACAAATTAGTAATTAATAATTTGGATGAGTGGGGATCTTTAACGGAAGATACATATAACTTAATAATAAAGCGGGGGATTATAACTTATTATCGCCCGCAATTAATAAAATCCAATTTGGAATTAAATTATATTGGAATTTTGCACGAATATTTAAATGTGGCAAACAATGGAATTTATTTAAAGAATTCATATATAGATTCAAGCGCCAATGGGAGCCGGTCCCAAGATCCACTTAAATATCAACATGATGCGGAAACGTTTATAAAAGCATTAAAAGATGATCCAACCAATTCAAGGTATTTATTTTATTGCGCGCAATCATTTAGGGATGCGGGGGAGAAGGCAAAAGCTTTGGAATATTATTTGAAACGTGCCGAAATAACTGGGTGGGTGGAAGAGGATTATATTGCGTTATTAGAAGCTGGGAAATTGATGGCAGAAATTGATATAGAAAAGGCGGAAAATTTATATTTAACGGCTCATAATAAACATGGGGGGAGAGCTGAAGCGTTATGTTATTTGGCGAAACTTTTCCGGGCAAAAAATAAATTTGACAAATCATATTTTTATGCGGTTTGCGCGTCAAAAATTATTAAGCCCGAATCAGCGCTTTTTTTAGAAGATGCGTGTTATGATTGGATACCAATTGATGAGATGGCAGTTTCGGGATTTTACATTGGGAAAAAAACGGAATCAATAATGCTTAACAAAAAATTATTAGAAGAATTAGATGTTCCAGAATATCACAAGCCAAGAATTAAAGATAATTTAAAGCTTTGCATTAAATTAGTTTGCCAAAGGTAAAAATGCTTGTAAAATTAAAACAGTTTTTATTAAATGAAAAATTCAATGAAATTTCAAGCCCAACCCCAGCCCGGATGGAAATTATAAATAATTCCCCTTATGATTCCCTTGCTGCGGCAATTATTACCCCAATAAATAATAAAATAAATTATTTATCAATAATACGACAAATTTTTAATGTTAGGGGTTATCCATTACTTGAAGGACGAGAAACTATAGATATTTCATTTGATAATTTTGATACGAGAGATAAAATTATTGGTTGCAGCGCAACTGAGGAACTAATTGATGGGGCAAGCGTTTCAATTAAGCCATCCCTTATAAGCATTTATTCGCGATCAGAAGCACCATCAAAAATTGAAAAAATAAATGACCATTCAAAAAACATATATGATGGAATTATAAAAAATGAATTTGATATGTTCATTAAATTAATTGAAAAAGCCGTTAATTTTTCCGGGCAAATTCAAATGGGAAATTTTGGCGCGGATATATCCCAAGAAATTACCTTTTATAAGGGCATGCAAAATATTTCTTGTTTGATTAAAAAAAACAAAAAAGAAATTGATAAAATTTTAATGAGCAAAAAATTTCTTCTTGAAATTATTGAAAATAATATTTTAAATGAATTTTCCCAAAATTCATTAAATATAATAGATTGGGAACCTCTTCCTGCCCATTGGGCATGTGGGATTGCTGGAAGTATTTTTGGGGTGCAAATTCTTTATTCGGATATGCTTCCTCAAAAAGATATTTATTTCTTTTCTGCCCCAAATAATTACTGGGATTTTATAACTGCGGAAAAATTAAAAATTAAAGCTGTTGGTGAGGATGCGTTTATCGCAACGGAGAAAATAGTTTTATTAATAAAAGATATGGATGGGATTTATAAATTAGTTTTGCCGTGAAATTTTGGATTTGTTCGTTCGTAATTTACCCTTTCATAAAATGATTTTACAAATGAAATCTGGGAAACCCTCTCCGGTCCATGCGCCTTATCTTTAACTTCTTTTAAGATATCCAACAAATTACGTTGTGGGTCCATAACTGAACATATACAGGCTAAAACCATTGAAGTGCGTCCATGTCCCATAAGGCAGTGTACAAAAACTTTTTTGCCGGCTTTCAATAAATTGCAAACATGCCTAACCTGATCTCTAAATTTAAGAAAATCCTGTGGAACATCAAAATCAGGAATTTCTCCCAAAATAACCTCTCCACATACGGGGGCTTCTAACTCACCAATATCTTTTAGTTCCTCCGCCAAATTATAAATTATATCAAAACCAAAAGTTTTAATTTTATCAAAATCTTCTTTATTTCCTGGGCAAGGACCGTGAAAAAGATTGGGGATAATTTCGCTAAATTTATTTATTTGATAATTCATTTGTATTTTCCTTTCCTTCCATTTCTTTATCCGAAGATATCACAAGGAAATAAATTGTCAAGGAATTTCTTTGCTGTGCCAATAATTTAGGATATTTGTTATGAAAACAAAATGGATATATTTAAATTGTAATAATTTTTATAAGGAAGCGTCATTATCTTCGGATATGGCTGCTAGAATTCTTTTTCCATTATCATCAAAAGAAACATTTGATTTTATTACAGGAAGGATTGCTGCAAAAGGCGCCATTGATGTTTTATTTTACGGCGCCAAAACAGTAACTGCGGAGTTGGATTATTACCCATCACTCGGAAGGGAGAAAATTTCTATATTCGAGATTGACCGCCTACTTAGAAATAGACCTGTTAAAAAAAATATTGCAAATTATATAAAAATATTAAAATTGGCAACGGAATTATTTCGCAAAAAGGGGAAGTGGTCACTAGGTTTTGGCGGGGAAGCTTGGGCACAAATCTCCAATACTTTATATGAAGTGGCAATTTGGTATGAAAAATATCTAAACGCCGAAAAATATAGCGATGATGAGGAGCAAGCAATAAGGCGAATAATAATTTATATGAATAAGTTTGATGGGTTAGCTCATAATTCGGGAACTATTTATAATAAAATGATTACCCATGAACTTATTAATACCGGGGAAGATGAAAGGAATTATCAAAAAAATTTAAAAACCATTGAAAAATTACGGGACATGTCAGAATCAAAAAATACCGGAGATATAGTTAGGGAGGTTTCCCCGCACCTTGATATTGAATTACCATTCAAGGATTATTTATCAAAAATCAGGAGAACCGAGGAATATCGATCTCACGATCCAAAACGAATTGAAAAGCATTTGGAAAATGTTCAAGAAAGAAAACAAGTAAAAAATAATATAAATGATTTCATATTTAATATTAAAGAAATTATGAAAAGCGCTGAGTCTTTAATAAAATATACCGAAGAAGATTTTTTGGGGTGGTTTAAAAATAAAAAATTTATTGATGATGCTAAATATACATTATCAACTGTTACCCCAGCAGTTTGGCATATATATGAAAGGATAGTTGTTGATTTTTTACAAAGGGAAGTTCCTATAAATTATTTAAAAAAATCTTTAAGGAATGATCCCCAAGCTGTTGAACAAATTAATCATTATTTGGAAATCCTTACACCACATTTGTTTCTTATAAAACAAATTATGGACGCTTCAGCCCTTAATGTAATAAATATTCTAGAAAAAATACAAAGGCATATATCAGTTAAAAACCCACCTGCCTTAGAAGAATTTAATATTCTAGAACCAGCTTTACAAAAATTTATAATTGATTCAAAAAAGGCTTTGAGCAATATTCCAAAAGTTATTGAAATTTTAAATTTTATAAAGGAATCGATATGAAAAATATTTATTCAAAATGTAATAACTTTTATAAAATTGCAAATTTAGCATCTGATGTTGCAAATAGGATACTTTTTCCATTATCTTCCAGAGAAACATTTGATTTTGTTGCGGGGAGAATCGTTGCTAATGGCGCCATTAATCTTTTATATTTTGGAATAAAAGCCGTTACAGATGAATTGCAACATTATGAGGGATATTACGAAGAAATATTGCCTAGCGACCGACCAAACAAATTAAATATTGACACATATATTGGAAGCTTTAAATCAGCAACCGAAATGTTTTTAGATTTAAAAAATTGGGCGCAAAGTTATGGTGGAGAAGCTTGGGGTAAAATTTCCAAAACCTTATTGGAAATTGCGGAAAATTATAAAAAATATATCCGTGCCGAAAAATATGGGATAGAAGAGGAACAAGCAATACGAAAATTAATAATTTATATGAATAAATTTGATGGGTTAGCTCATAACACCGGATCCATTTATAATAAATTGCTTTCACATGAAATTGAAGATATTGGTTGGAACCGTGCTGGGGGGTCACCTTATTACCTTGATAATTTAAATGCAATCGAAAATATGAGGGATATGACCGAATCAGAAAACGTTTCGGATATTATAAGATATGTTGCGCCTTATTTAAATACGGAATTGCCATTTAAAGATTTACTTTCAAAAACAAGGGGTTCTGACGAATATCACCCCTACGATCCAAAACGGATAGAAACTCATATACAAACCGTAAAAGTAAGAAAAAACATAAAAATGGCTTTGGAAAAATGTTCCCGTGGAATTTATAAATATATTGAATGTTTAAATAGAAGAATGGAAGAGCTTTCAAATATTATAAAATTAAATAATAACAGCTCCTGGCAAACCCACCAAACAGCTTCTGATATAGTTAATTTGGTAGAAGCTATTAATAGCATGATAGATTATTGGATATATATTACATTAAATCCAACAGATTATCTTAAATCCATATCCGGTGAAATTGCTAAAAAAATTAATAAACCGGCTGCTGATTTATCAAATAAATATGAAGCAATGATTAAAAAAATTAATTCGGCTCATCTAAAAATAAAAATAATAATTGATAATGAAGTTGACTTTAAAAAAAGAATAATAGACGATGAATTAAAAAATAAAATTATGACGGCAACCGCACAATTTTATAATACAGCAACTACCGCAATTAATGATTGCCGCGAAATTGCAAATGATATAAACAATTTAAAGGATTCGATTTAATTCATTGACATTTTGTTTCAAAGCTGATATCATTTTTCAATGAGAAATATATTCAAGAAATTATTCAAAAGCAAAAATATACCTTTAACAAAAGATGAATTGCGCGACATTATGATTTTGATTGCAATTCATACCGAAAGGGAGGAAATTTCAACAGAAGGAAAGCTTAGATATTCATTAATCAAAAACAAAATTTTAAAATATCTTTGCAAAAATTTTTGATATATATTCCTTTGTGAAAATCGAATACGATCCCAATAGGCGCGGCAGATTTATAAATTTATTAACTGGTAAATTGGGATCGGGTTATATCGAACTTTCTGGGGAAAAGGAATATATCACGGATTATGTTATTGAATACGGAAAGATTTGTCCTTCCAAAATTGCAAACAAAGCGAGAAAGGAAAGAGGTTGGGGATACGATACAATAGAAACTAAAACATATTCCATTTATAAATTAATTCAGGATAGGGATTATAAAGAAGGAATGAGTTTTAATACAAATATTTTAGGAACTCGGATCATAACAACGTATAAATTGAATAATATTTATTCGAGGGTTGATGGTCCCTGTATAATTGATACCGGAATTAAAAATGAAAATAGCGCGTTTTATTGCAAATCAATTGATTTGTGGGCATTTAAGGGCGAAATAATTCCCGATTGGGCGCCAAAAATTTTTAATGGCGGGGAATTGGGGGATTGGTCGGAAAAAAATATTTTAAAATCAATGCTGATTTTTAACCGGGAATATTCCAATATATTAATGGATGTTAAAAATAAAAGAAGGGGTGTTTATGGGAAATCCAATTTATAAAGTGGCGGGCGGATATATAAAATCATTAAAGAAAAATGCCTGGGATGAGGTTGATTATAGAAAACCGCCAGAAACCATAACATCTTCTTCATTGCAAGATAAGGCTGACCAATTAGCTTCAGCTGCAAACAAGCAATTTAATATATTAGTTAATAGAACTAGCATTAAATCAAAACTAAGCAAGATAATAATGGACGCTGTTATAAATAAAACGCTTCCATATAAAGCCCAGTACACTTTTACTTATAAAATTATTTTACCAAGACAAACAAACGAGCCGGGAGCCCCAAGTATAAAAAACGCCATTGTTTCATTATGGGAGCCAGCTGATTCCGACATATCTGCTTTTTTCAAAGCTAATATTGCTGTTATTAATAAAGCTGCGCAAGATGAGCTTACCAAAATTATTACCGATAAAGATTTGTTGAAACTAAGCGGGTATGATTTCAATTCTAAAGAAATAGAACCAACTTTCCAAAGTGCTAGCAACAATATTACTGTTGAGCCAAAATCGCCAGAATAAATTAATTTAATATTATTGCGCTGAAAACATAATAGGGAATAGTATATAATTTATTTTAATAATTTCCCTTCTTTCCCTAATTTTATTGCATATCTTATTATAAATTTCAGTTTCAGTTTCTAGCGAAAAGTATAATTTATACTCTGTTGCCGGAGAAGCACGCATACCTTTTTTAAATTCGGTTGTTTGAGAATAGTGGTCCCCTTTTTTGCCCTTATTCCAAGGGGCATTACTTTGTTTAAATTCTGTTTTAATTGCAAACCGATTATTCTTTTTGTTTTTAAATATTATACCATTTTCATTTTTCATAGTTTTTATAGCATAAATAATTATATGCATTTTAATATTATATATTTTAGATAAATCTAACATTGTAAAATCTCCAGTACAATATTTATCAAAAATTTCTTGTTTAATTTCTTTAGTTATTGTTGACCGATATTCTGTTTCAATTGAAGCTCGTCTACCTTTCATTACCCGACTGTGCTCTTTACCGGCTTGGGGGTTTTGTTCGTTATAAATTAATAAACTTTGTCTTATTTTTTCTTTTGTCTCTTCATTAAACATATTTGGTCCAGAATTAGTTTTTTTTATATTATATCCAAAATTAACAGAATCATATTCTTCAATATAATTATCTTCTAAATAATTTGCTAATTTTGGTGAAGATGTTTCCGCAATAATATTTATATAAAAAATATTAATGCCATATTTTTTAATAGCATTATATAAATGGCGGCACCCGCCTTTATATTTTGCTTTATTTTTATGAGTATTAAATCTCTGTTTCAAAGATAATTTAGTTTGACCTATATATACTTTATTATTTTGGGTATTTTGTATGATATAAATTTTCCAAGAAAACATATATTTATATGGTTAAATTGGCATTATTGTGCTGAAAACATTATCGGATAAACAATAGAAACTATTCCATTTTCTGGCGCGGGAAAACTCATTCCATAAAAGCTTCTAATAACGCATTGAACAACATTTGAATCTGGCAAATCAGATCCACCATTACTCGCGTTAGAAACTGCCCCTTCTCTTGAGATTATAAATCTTACAGTTACCCGTCCTTGAAGATTGGGATTGCTTCTTAATCCTTGTAAAAAACAAAATTTTTGTAGTCCAGCGTGCTGGCGAACGATGCGTTGCACCACTTCTGGCGGGATTCTACCATTAATAACCGTTTGCCCATAACGAGTAATTGGAACTTTAACTTTGTGTCCACCATTAAGATGTCCGTGCCCGTTCCCGAACCCCTGCTTATCGCCAAGCCCCGCCCCGTGCCCGATAGTTCCTATCGAGCCGAGACCAATTCCTTCATAACGTCCATTTCCGCCCTCTCCTATACCACTTAATCCCAATCCCCCAGCCCCAAAACTTTCTCCAATTTCATTTCCCCACATATTTCCCCGCGCAGAAATCGGATCTGCCCCTAAACTATCATCTCTTCCCCAGGGTGCTGTTGGTGAGTTAACGTCGCCCCCTGAACCTGTATTCAATAACCCGATCATTCCATATGTGGATGCATCTCTTAAAGCGTTCATTCTTGCTATATGCACATCTTGATTATCCTTGGGACCAGCAATGCCATATTTCTTATTTGAATCTCTTGAATTAGGATTACCCATTGATCCTTCTTCCCCTTTTGCTCGCATTCCAGTGCCGCCCTCTTTGTTATCAGCTTTTGTTTCGTCCGTAGTTTCTTCTGTTTGTTTCGTTTCAACTTCTCTTTCTGCGGACGCCTTTAAATATTGCTGCATTAAAAATAAGTTATCCTTATTAACTTCCTCATTATCATTTATTCCCAAAGTTGGCATATACATGGCAAAAATACAAATCAATAAAATGTGGGCAACGCCAGATATTCCGGCATATATCCATTTATTCATGTCAGCAAACAATTCCTTATTAAAGGTTTTTCCGGCACAAGTTTTTTCAATATAGATATTCATATTGCCATCATTTAATTCAACGGGATCATTATTTTTCAATTCAAAATTTTCGCTGGCAAATACACTTAAATCATTTAACGAAAATCCTTTGGGGACATTTATAAAAACGGATTTGCCATTAAATTTTAATAAATCATCAACGCCAATTAATTTTTCAACTTCAATTAACATTTCATTCAAATTTTTTATTGGAACACAACTATAAAATAATATATAATCACCCCAAGAAATTTTTAATAAAATAGTTTCCTTTGTTATATCCTCCAAATCCTCATCATAAGTTTTATTGATTTGTTTTTTCATAAAAATATTTTCCATTTGAAACCTCCCTTGTTATTTGCCGCTCAACAAGAAGGACATCAACAAAATGGAAAAGTTCCAAAAATAAATATTTTTATGGTTTCAGCGAGAAATTAAGTTTGAATGAATATATTTTTTCCCATATCTTTTTGGGAAATTTAACTGTTCCCAAGGATTGGTCCTCAATTGTGACCCCATAATAATTTTCCTGGGATTCAAGTTTTAAAATAATTCCAAAAATTCCGGTTTTATAATAATCCTCATATCCCTCTTTGGCTTTAAGCAAAAAGATTTCATAATTTATAATGATGCCGGGAACTACTTCTTTATTTTTTTCGTTTAATAGTGGTAGACGATCCGTTATTTCATCTGATTCCTCGGGAAACGAATCAAAAACGAAATCAGTTACGTCTTTATTTATTTTGCCAAATTTATTTTTATCAATTAATGGTGGGGGGATTTGTGTTATTGCAACGCGGTTTTTATCTTTTTCCATAATTATTTTCACCAACCCTTGATTGAATTGCTTTTATTTTACAATTCTCACCGCGTAAGGAATTAGCGCGTCGTGTATTTAATATATCAAAAAATTGCTTTAAAACAACTGGTAATATTTTGAAATATTTTCATAAGGAAACATATGAAAAAAAAATTTATTGCAAATTTATTATTTTTTGTTAAAAAGGCGCTTGAAGTTGATAATTGGGTTCGGGAAGATATAAGAGAGCCGTTAAAAGAAATAAAAGAAATCAAAAAAGATCCACGGTTAATTAATTTTCGTGAAAAAATTGATTTGCAAAAAACTATAAATTCCCTTTCAACCGAAGAAAATAAATTTAAAAATGATTATTTTAAAAACATAAATAAACAATATTTATTATTATTTCAACTAAAAGCCATTTTCTCCAGCTCAATAATTCCCCCTGATTTCCGGCATGCGCGCATAACAAGTTTAAGCACCCTGCTTAATAAATTAATCGATATAATTGCATTAAACTTAGACGCTGACAGTGATGTCGAAGATTATGCCAAACATATCCAAATGTTTATTTATAATAGGGTTTCAACCGAAACTGGCGAAATAAAACTAACAAAATTATATGAACAAACAAGAAATTTTTTGATTAAATGTGAAAAAGTCCTTGATGAATTAATTATTTTTATTAATCCAGAATCCCCAGAAAATCCCATTAAAGATGTTGTTTATCTTGAAACAAAAAAATATAAGGAGAAATTAAAAACTATTAAAAAATTAGAAGATTTGGAAAATTTTAAGGAATGGCAATTAAGGGTCGTTCCGGGAAAAAATAAGGGAGAAACATTATACGACATAGTTTTTACAACAAATTATAAAGATATATATGGAATGTCCTCACGTAGCGGCTGGACCTCCTGTCAAGATGTAACAATTAATGGGAAATTTCAATCATTAACAAAAGGGGTAATTGGTTCCTGCGTTGCAAAAGGAATTGGGATAATTTATCTAACGGATAATAAAGATTTTGAAGGGCGAGGCGAAAAGATGCTTTATCGTTCAGCCGTTTGGGTTGTAAGAAATGAAAAAATAAATAAAGACATAATTATAATTCAAAAAATGTATCCAAATTATGATGAAAAAATTTCCGGATTATTTATATCCCTTTTAAAGAAGCATTTAAATATGGATGTTTTCTATGGGGATGAATATGTTGGGGGGCTTAATCTTCCAGATACCGAAAACTTAACAAGATATGTTGATGAAGAGGAATATGTTCATCCAAACCCATATGGGGATATATTCATAAAAACAAAATTAACCCCCGGCGCAAGATTAATAAAAATTTCAAATTTTATTAATAAAATAAAATTAAATAAAGGATATTTTGCGCTGCCAGCAATTAATACAAGCGCGCCTTACGAAATAGAAAATGACCTTTTAGCCGCGATAAAAGAAGGAATAAAAGAAACCTTTAAAGTTTTATATGCAAATGAGGTTCTTGAAAAATGGATTAAATCACTTGAAGATGAAAATGTAGCAGGAGCAATCCCGTGGAGAATATTTGAATTGTTTTTGGAAGTTACTGATGATATTTCATCAAAATATTATAATATTTTACGCGAAAATATAAAAAGTAATTTGGTTAAAAAATATGGGGATAAATTAGATAATTTTGTAGAAAGTGAGTTTATAAGGGATTTAATTAGTTATTCCACATATTAAATCAAGTCCTCAAATTCTGGCGAAGGAATATTTATAATTTCATCTTTGTGCATACCCGAGTGTAATTCCGCGTGGCAGTTGCTACATAACAAAACCACCTTAGTTAACTCCCGTAAAACCTCATACGTTAATTCGGAATTCCCCGCAAATTTTGACAAATTGAATTTTTTATCTTTTGGATCGCGATGATGAAATGATAATGCAGCAAGGCATTTATTATAACCGCACAAGCAACATTTTCCTCCAAATGCATTTATCAAAAATTTTTTATTTAATTGCTTTTTGGTTTGGATTAACATAATCGCATCGCCCTTCTATATTGACAAAGTTGTGATAAGTATCTATAGTTTGTATTGGCGGGGTTGGGTTGGGCAATGTAATCGAGGAATAAGGATTTGGGTATGATTGTTCACAGTGAAAAACATCACTTTTGGAATACTTATAACAACCCAGCGACAAAAGGAATATAAATAATAAGAATTTTCGCATATTGATATATATAACCCCAATGGAGGATAAATATGACTATACATAGAGTTGGAAGTTCAGGCGGCGGTGAAAATAAAAAAGATAATGATGAGGATGATAAATTTAAAAATGAAAGCGGCGAACCAATAGATGAGCAAGAAGCCGAGGAAATTGCAAAAATAATTGAAAATTGTGGGGTTGATGAAAGAAATGCATATTTTAATATGTTGAAAGCAAAACAGGAAAGAAATATTGAAACAATTGAAACGACAGGAGCGACAAGCAGAAGTGGAAAACCCGCTGGTTTTAGACGAGTTGGATGAATGATTTTTTTCGCCAAGATATAACTTCCTTTCATTAAACAATTATGCAAAGTGGATAATGAATAAGAAGGAAAATCATGAGAAAAATAAAAAAGAAATATTCCGCAAAATTTAAAAAAATATATGCAATGACCAAATATTTATATCCGGAAAATTTATACGGGGATATCGATATTTTATTTGGGAAGATGAAGTCGGTAATTTCAGAAATAAATATAAAACCAACAAAATTTTATATTGAAATCATTGCTGAAAATTATATGGATGAGGAAGAAGCCCAAATTTTAAATTATACCCTTGCCACAGAATATGGAGTAACTCCCTACGATGCAATTAAAAAAATGATATGTTTTTTGAATAACAAAATGATATCAAGAAATGATTTATGTGAGGATTGTGCGGCAATGGAATTAAAAGAAACCAAAGCTGATTTCAATAAGAAATTAAAAGAACAAATTGCAAAAAATTTATCAAATGATATTGAGTTTTGTAATAAAATGCGGCAATTAGATAAAAAATTAATACCAAATACATGGGCAAAAGATGAACTTTTATCTTTAAAAAATCCAGATAATTATACTGAAAATAGAACTATCGCGAAAAATTATGTAAAAAATTTATTGGATATCCGCGAAAAAGAGGAATTAATAAAAACAAATAACAATCCAAAAGAAATGGAACAGCTTTCCTTTAAATTTATGGAAAAAGAAGAGGTGAAGTCATGAGCTGGGATGAGGGAGCAACTTTAATGGAAGAAATTTTAGAAATTTTAACGGAACCACTTGAGGATAATCAAAAAAAAGTTATATATCCAGAATTGATAGCTTTGTTTCATCAATATGGATGTAGAACATTAGATACCATTGAAAATGTTGATCCGTTATATGACGAAGCCATTGCTGACTATTATGATGGCGACAATGACGATTCCCCGGAAGAAATCTAATGGGCAATAACAAAGAACAAACAAAATTCACCAAAAAAACTATTGATGGATCAGTTTTGCAGCTTTTATTGGAAAGCAAACTTTTTGCAAAATGTCCAAAATGTAGCAAATATATGAGCTTCTTTGAGGTATATAACCATAATTGCTCATTCTGCGGAAAGATTAATTTTGAGGAGATTATTTTATCTTCTCTAGATTCCTAAAACATTTTCATTCAATTTTTGCATATTCATTTTATGCAATCAAATATATTTAACGCAATTGATAAATTAGCCGAATATGATTCGGGAAAGCTGGAACGGGAATATTCAAGGGTTTATCGAACAAAGCCAATATCAACGCCTATGATTGACCCCAAAAAACATAAAAGGGAAATTGAAATTAAAGAAGAAAAACCAACAAAGCAAATATCCATTCCAATGCCCGAAGCGGTTATGCCAAAAAAGAAACTTTCAATCGCTATTGATTTGTATTATAAATATGCAAAGGAATATTTAGAAGGCGGGGATGCCGAAAATATGGAAGATGAGGATTTTTCAAAAAAACAATTGGATGCCGGTAAAAAAATTGAAATGGAACATACCAATGATAAAAATATAGCTAACGAAATAGCTAAGGATCATTTAGTTATAGACCCCGTCTATTATGAACCTCATTTAAAAGATATGCTTAAATCTGTTCATAAAGATATAAAAGAAAATATCGACGAAGAAACGAAAGATGAGGGCTTGGAAGATTAATTTTTTAAAGATTTATCATCGCTGTTTCAAATGATTTAGCCAATTCCTTAACAATTCCAATTTCAACAATAATTTTTTCTTTCTTGGTTTCTTTCAAGATTGCCCCAACAAATTGTCCTTCCATTTTGCATTTTGAGAAATCTATCTTTTTATCATTTATAAAATTAATCAGTTCATCTTTTGAGATTGCTGTTGGTAATAATGATTTCAATATTTTAATTTCTTGCAAAAGAGAGTTTTTTTCATTTATATTTAATTCGCATTGCTGCTCGGAACTATCCAAAATTTTATCTAAATAAACTTTTAACGTAAATTCATTATTTTTAATCATTTTACGGACAATTCCTAGCATATCCTCATTAGAAAAATCCCGTTTAAGATCACGAGCCTTCTCTTCTTCTTTGCTAATTTCACTTTTCAGTAAGCGAAGAATATCCCTTGTCACGGCATCATGTGCGAACATCGCGGTTTTTATTAACGAATTAATTTTTTCAATCATTTTCCACCTCCAGCTTTCTTGGAATGAAATGATTTTCCCTTTTCGATATATATCATAAAGAATGGGATCATCAGATGATATTATTTCGCGCGGGCAAGATATCCTTGAAAGATATAAAATTAATAAATTGAAATTAATTTTAAAAAACAAATTAAAATATTCCGCAAAAATTGATGAGTATATTCCAAAAAATTGGAATTTCCAAACTGATCCATTACATGATTTTGCCATATCATTAAATTATCCAATCAATCAATATAAGGAGAAAAGTAAAATTTTGGAAATGGCAATAAATAAAAATTGCCCCGGTTTAATTGAAACAGCCGAAAAAAATAAAAATATGCAATGGATTGCCCGCGATTGCCAGGATTATGGATCAAGAATTTTTATATTTTACGGGGATGAAAATTCCGCATTTAAAAAAGTAATGGAAAAGAAGGCGTATAAAATAAAAGGAATACCCAAAATTGTAAATGGAAAAATTCAAGGGGAGATATCGTTGGCAATTATCATGAAAGTTTTTTACTCATATGATAAAAATTATGCTTTATATTTAAAGGAATTATTTGAAGCAAGAACCGGCGGCATCATCAATCAAATCAAATAGATCGCATGCATATTTTTCGCTTATTTTCTCGGGGATATTATCACATAAATTCATTAAAGAAATTATTTTCTCCTTTATTTCCTCTATCAAAACTTCCTTTTCACTTAGCAATTCCGCGCAAATAAAATTTTCTTTAAATTCATTTATTTCATCATTACCAATATCAATCCCTTCTTTGTCGCAGGATTTAACAACAGTTTTGTAATCATCCATAATTTCTTTAAAAGTGTCAGCCAAATCCTTATCATCAAAACAGGAGTCATATCCCTGATCAATTAATGATTTTTCAAAATCATCAGCTACTTTTAATAAATTATCCTCTTTTATACGCATTTTTTAATTGTAGTTTTTATTGTTCCCGCCACAATTACAACCCGTTTCTTCAATTTTAGTTTTTATCATTTCAACTTTAACCATTAATGATTTCAACCTTGAATTGCCATTATTTAATTTGGTTGTAAAGTTTTCCATGTGTTTGATAATTTCTAATTTAGTTTTATTTTTCGGGAGTTTTCTCCCCAATTTTATAATTTCACCTTTGCCAACACTTTCATTGCTTTTATCAAAAATAAGAATTACCCACCCCGCATCAAATTTTTTCATTTTATATTTATATTCATCATTATTTGAAGGTATCATTTTCTTCAATTCGCTTTCTTGGCAATAAATAACAAATGAATTTGTTGGCTTTTGAATATTATCCCTAAGAAATTCAGTCAAATGACTTTGATTTGATACATCAATTATTTCAGAAATGAAATTTTCATCAGTTACATCTTCATCAATAACAAATGGTTCTGGGGCGACAACCTCCCAATAATAAAAAATTTTATTTTTTGGGGGTTTATTTAAATTTGGGCGGGGTGGCATCTTTTCTTTTATTATAGTTCGAAGTTTCCATCAGCTAAATATTCAGTAAGGTTTTTCAGCCGATTAACTGCTATCGGATAATCAAGGTCCTCACTCAGCCACCAAGGTCGCGAATATGAATTATACTCCTTAAACATATATTTATTAAACTTATATTCATCCCAACCCAAAGCTAATAGATTACAAATTACTTCAACCAAAGCTTGTGGGGTGTAGGCGCTTACTCGGGGTTTCTCTAAAAGCATTTGTACCCGGTCCAAAACTACGCCCCTTACTTCTGCAAAATTATTAACCATAAAAACCTTCCTTGCGAAAATCCTCGTTTCGTATCCATAAGTTATTATATATCAAGGAATTTTTTGTTATTCTGGGAAATCAACATCTTCTTCAAAATCGTCTTCAGTAACTGGGCTTTCAGGATTAGGATCATATTCAAAATAACTTGATCCTGAATCATCCATTTCCATTAATTTTGAACGAATATCAAGCATTTTTGCGTGATGAGTGTCCATCTTCTTCTTATGATCCTCATATTTTTTTTGAAGAGCCGCGCCCTCATCCGTTATTTCTTTAACAATTTCTTTCTCGGCAGTATATTTTGCCCGAAGAGACTCATAAGTGTTAAATAACGCTTTGCGAGATTTTCGTTTTTTTGCGGTTTGTGCCGTTGCTTGAATATAATCCATTGCAATTTTATCTATATTAGCCATGTTATGATATTGAATTATTAGATGGCTGAATTCATATTTTTATAAAAAAGCAATAATTCCTTTATAACTTCAATTGTATTTCTTTCCAAACATTCCAACGTTTCATCGTTTTCAATAATAAAATCATAATCATCCCAATCCCCGCTTTCATCCGCATTCAAAATATTTCGCATTGTTTCTTTTGGAATTTTTCCAATCATTCTACTTATTCGATTTTGCAATAGGGAATCAACGTAAATTATTGTTGGGACATATTCCACCATTTTTGTGTTTTTTATAATTCCGCTTTCAATTCCCGCTATATCAATTCGATGAAATGAAAATGTGGCAATTAACTTTTTGATAAATGAAAATATTTCCTGTTCAAGCATTTCATCAATAATCTCCTTTATCCATTTCTCCTGGCATAATGAAACGCTTAATTTCTTTAAATTTATAAAACCATCCGCATTAAGATAATCCGCCCCAAAATATTTCAAAATTTCTTTATGAATATTTTTGCCCGGCTGAAAAGCATCAATATATAAATAATCAATATCAACTACAGGAATGTTATTTTGCCTAAATATTTTTGCAACAGAAGATTTTCCGCTTGATTTTTTACCGGTTATTCCAAATAATTTTAAAGGCATTTTTTCAGCTTAATGCGCCAGGGAGAGCCGCCCTTGCTAAACACTTTTTTTGATCGGGTATTTTTTTATTTTTATTATCCTTTTGCATTTGATATACCTTTAATAAAAGCAATTTTTTATTATTATCAAACAAACCCCAATGGGGCGCCAAATTAGGATAATCTGATGCAGAAACTATACTGAGGGAATCGTTTTCCCTATCAAGCCATTCAAGCATATCCCACGAAAAACCAAAGGAATTTATAGTTATTGATGGCTCAGTTATTATATCTTGAGGTAAATTTATAAAATTTGCTAATTGAATAATTTCAGATCTATATAAATCAATTATTGGGTAATAATCATAAATTTCATCAACCCGCGTTTTGAAAAACTTTACTAATGAATATTCACTTTTTGTTATTGCGCCAAATGTAATTGAATCATTTGCTTTCGCATAAAGATCAATATATGCCGAAAGCAAGGAGAGTCGTTGATCAATATTCACCAAAGAAACATCATCAATTACCGGATGTTTTGGCGTGATAAATGAATACCTATCTTGGGGAAAATTATTGGAAACCCATTTTTGAAATGATTTTTCCGTCTCGGGTTTAAATCCCATAAAAATTAAATTAACATGAACATATGATGTGCTTCTTAAAATCATTGCGGCATTAAAACAGGAATCAATACCGCCGGTTACTGTGCACACCGCCGATTTCTTTTTATTGGATTCTATTAATGAACGAATCCAGAGGGTCAAATAATCATGAACGGTATTATTATAAATTATCATTATTATCCCGATATATTTCGTTAAATTCGCTTTCCCAAATGGATATTACATTATACCCAAAAGATTTTAGTTCCGCTTCTTTCTTTATAGTATTAATATATAACTCGCCAAATGTTTTCTTATTTCTTGCGTTTATATCAGAGGATTTAAATTTATTTGGATTTCCGTGCCAATAATCCCCATTAAATTCATAAACAGTATTGGTTGTAGGATCATATGCGTCTGGTTTATATGTTTTACCATTTGGGAGTTTTAAATAAACATTTCGGCAATCGGCAGGAATATTTAAAATATTAAGCCATTTTATTTCTGACTTTGAAATATTTGAACAACAATGAGGGCAACCACTGTTGTGGCTCCCAGTTCTATCCCCAATTGTTGCAAACCATTCGTGTTTTTTATTTTTTTTACATTGCCACCAAGCTTTTTTATTACTTCCGGCGACAAAATCTTCTGGAATTTTATCTCCATTTTTTATTGGATGAAATTCTTTTGCAATTTCGGGAAATTTAAATAATAAATTATTGTTTTTATCAACCTTTTTGCCATCACAATATGGACAGTTTGTTCCTTTTTCAGCAGTTCTTCCGCTAATACTTGCCTGCCAAACATGATTTTTATTTTTAGAACATTGCCACCAAGCTTTATAATGGCTTCCCCATGTAAAATTTTCCGGTTTTTTATCATCATTTTTTATTAAATGCCACTCTTTGCAAATTTCTGGAAATTTAAATAATAAATTATTATATTCAGTTAATTTTTGTCCACTACAATATGGGCAGCTTCCTTTATTAAATTTAGTATTCTTTTTGTAAGATGATGTTCTATATTTTATAGTTGATATCCATTCATGATTTTCTTCACATTTCCACCAAATTTTTTTATTACTTCCAGGAGCAAAATTTTCCGGTTTTAATTTGTTATTTCTTAAAGGGTGCCACTCTTTAGAAATTTTAGGAAATAAAACATTTAAATTATTATCATCATTAATTTTTTGATTAACACAATAAGGACAGCAGCTTTTATTAGCGCCTGTTCTATCTACAATTGCGGCTTTCCACTCGTGTTTTTTATTTTTAGAACATTGCCACCAAACTTTACTATGACTACCAAAAACAAAATCATTAGCTTTTTTATTTCCGTTTTTTGTCGGATGAAATTCTTTTGCAATTTCGGGAAATAAAACATTTAAATTATTATCATTACAAACTTTGTGATTTGAACAATATGGACATCCACTTATTTTGTTTATATATCTTGTTCTTGATTGTATAACAGCTTGCCACTTATGATAAAAGTTTTTTTCACATATCCACCAAGCTTTATGAACACTGCCACTAGTATAATTTTCCGGACCTTCTCCGTTCTTTTCGCAATCCCATTCTTTACACAAATCAGGACGGCTTATATTTAAAGGAATTTTTTCCATATTAACCTATATATCAACCGTTCCAATCTCGCAAATATTCCCCAAAAGCATCTCCAAGACTTCTGGCGGCTTGTATATGTTGATATCCAG
>Ga0182027_10003065_pt1 | contig 26762 bp, 24 predicted proteins | sample 712E1DmetaG_FD_121300 | JGI IMG/M metagenome (GOLD analysis project Ga0182027, IMG submission 121300) | Permafrost microbial communities from Stordalen Mire, Sweden - 712E1D metaG (Illumina Assembly) | ecosystem: Environmental > Terrestrial > Soil > Wetlands > Permafrost | place: Sweden...
CGAACAACACGGTCTATGGCTCGCGCTGGAACGCATTCCCCGACACGGGCCAGGTGCCGCTGGTGGGAGACTCGACCTCCGAGATTCTGTCGAGGGTCGTCGACTACTCGCGTTTCGGCTTGATCTATGCCGGGCTGCAGAAGAACCTCGGCCCGTCGGGCACCGCGGTCGTGGTGATCCGCAAGGACCTGCTTGGGCAGGCGCTGCCCATCACTCCCCTGCTGCTCAACTACGCCAGCGTGGACAAGGGCAACTCACTCGTGAACACGCCGAGCACGTTCAACATCTACGTGACCTGGCTGGTTCTGAGGTGGCTGAAGGAGCAGGGCGGCGTGGCCGCGATGGAAGCGGTCAACGAAGTGAAGGCGAAGACGGTTTATGACGTGATCGACGCCTCCGGCTTCTACAAGGGCGTGGTTCAGCCGGCTCACCGCTCGCGGATGAACGTCACGTTCCACCTGCCGACGCAGGAACTGCTCGAGCAGTTCCTGAAGGGCGCGGGCAAAGCGGGACTCTCCGCACTCAAGGGATACCGGGACGTGGGCGGCGTGCGCGCCTCCATATACAACGCTATGCCGCTCGAGGGAGCGCAGGCCCTGGCCGCCTACATGAAGGAGTTCGAGCGCACGAACGGATGACGAGCGGACCGCTCCCTCGCGGTCGCGGCTCGGAAACGCGCGGGTGTCAGTGCTTCACCATCTCCACATCGATGGTGATGGGGATCTCGTCGCCGACCATCATGGCGCCGCCGGTGACTCCGAAGTCCTTGCGGCTGATCTTGGTGCTCGCCGAGGCGCCCAAGTGGATGTTCCCGCGCGGATCCTTCAGCGGATCGCTGGGCCCCTCCACGTCGAGCACCACCTCTTTGGTGACGCCGTGGATGGTCAGGTCGCCGGTGACCTTCAAGTGGCCACTACCGGCCGGCTCGACCTTCCGCGATTTGAAGGTCAGCGTGGGATACTTCGCGACATCGAAGTAGGACGGGCTGCGCAGGTCGGTGTCGCGCATGGAGACGTGGGTGTCGATCGAGGCCGCGTCGATAGTGATGTCGATCACCGTCTTGGACGGATCGGCCGCGTCGTACTGGACCGACCCGCTCACCTTGGTGAACGCGCCGCGGACGGTAGAGATTCCCATGTGGCGCACCGAGAACTGAGCCAGGGTGTGCATCGGATCGATTTGCCATGTGTCCGCGCGGGCACAGGCCGAGACTGCCAGAAGAGCCACACCAGCAAGAGTGGGCAAGGAACGCATCATTTGTGATTCCCCCAGTCGCCGCGACCTGCCGGAACAGCCTGTGGTATCTTCAAAAGTCCGGTCGGGCTGGATTCCGCCGATTGGTCGCCTGAATCAAGATTACACCATGTCTAAACAACGCAAAGAGCCGCAGTCTACTCAAGTTCCCGTGATTGCCGGCGGCAGGACCCTGGGGGTCATTGGCGCAGGAGTGATGGGGCAGACGCTGATCCGGGGGCTGCTGACGAGCGGCCTGGTGCCCCGCGGCCGGCTGTGGGCCGGGGACAAGAACGCCGCCGCGTGCGAGAACGCGGCCAAGGCGCTCGAGATCCCGGTGGAGGTGGATTTCCACGCGCGCGTACGGGGAGCGGACGTCATCCTGGTCTCGGTAAAGCCGGCCGACGCCGCCGCGGTCCTGACCACGCTTCGCAATGACGGTCTGCGGCCGGAAGCTCTGCTGATCTCGATTCTGGCGGGCACCTCCACGGAGCGGATCGAGTCGCTGCTCGCGACCGACAACCCGGTAGTGCGGGCCATGCCGAACACGCCCGCCATTGTGGGCGAAGGCATGACGGTGGTCTGCGCGGGGAAGAACGCGCACGCGGCTCACCTGGCGCGCGCGCGACGGATCTTCGACGCAGTCGGCAAGTGCCTGCCGGTCGACGAGACGCATTTCGACGCCATTACCGCGCTCAGCGGAAGCGGCCCCGCTTATCAGTACCTAATCATGGAAGCGCTGGCCGACGCCGGAGTGCGTGTCGGCCTGCCGCGGCAGTTGGCCCTCACGCTGGTCGCGCAGACCGTTCTGGGCGCGGCCAAGATGGTGCAGGCCACCGGAAGGCACCCGGCCGCGCTTCGCGACGACGTCACCACCCCGGCCGGGTGCACCATCGCGGGCCTGCTCATGCTCGAAGACGGAAGGATTCGATCGGTGCTGGCGCGTGCCGTTGAGGAAGCCGCCAAGACGGCCTCCCACTTAGGACCTACGCCCGCTCAGCGCACGAGCCACTAACATGAACTCCGATCTTTCGACCGCCACCAATGAACTGATCGACCTGGAAGACCGCTGGAACGCCCACAACTATCATCCGCTCGATGTGGTGGTGGAGCGCGCTTCGGGCGCGTGGGTCTATGGCGCCGACGGCCGGCGTTACCTGGACTGCCTCAGTGCCTACTCCGCCTTGAACCAGGGCCACTGCCATCCGCGCATCGTGCAGGCGTTGCAGGATCAAGCCGAGCGCGTAACGTTGACCTCGCGAGCCTTCCGCAACGATCAACTGCCGCGCTTCGCGCAGGAACTGGCGCAACTCTGCGGCATGGAAATGGTCCTGCCGATGAACACCGGGGCCGAGGCGGTGGAAACGTCGCTGAAGGCGGTGCGCCGCTGGGGATACACTGTCAAAGGCATTCCCGAAGGCCAGGCGGAGATCATCGTCTGCGAGAACAATTTCCACGGGCGCACCACCACCATCACCGGGTTCTCTTCCGAGCCCTACTACCGCGATGGCTTCGGCCCTTTCACTCCGGGCTTCGTGACGGTGCCGTTCGGAGACGCGGAGGCCTTGCGGCGCGCCATCACTCCGCGCACCTGCGCTTTTCTGTTCGAGCCGATTCAGTGCGAGGCCGGAATTCTGATCCCGCCCGACGGCTACTTGAAAGCCGCCGCGGCGATCTGCCGCGACGAGCGCGTCCTGATGGTGGCCGATGAGATCCAGACCGGTCTGGGAAGGACCGGCCGCTTCCTCGCTTGCGACCATGAGGGCGTAGTCCCCGATGTCCTGATCCTGGGCAAAGCGCTTTCGGGCGGCGTGTACCCGGTGTCGGCGGTGGTTGCGAGCGCGGAGATTCTAGGTGTCTTCCGGCCCGGTAGCCACGGCAGCACGTACGGCGGCAATCCGCTGGCCTGCGCTGTGGCTCGCGCCGCTCTGCGCGTGGTGGTGGAGGAACATCTGGCCGAGCGCTCGGCCGAGCTGGGCGCATGGCTGCTCGCGGAGCTGGGCGGCATCGATCACTCGCACATCCGCCAGATTCGGGGCCGCGGGCTGCTCATCGGCATCGAACTTTCGGTCCCGGCGCGCGCTTATTGCGAGCGGCTGAAAGACCTGGGCGTCCTATGCAAAGAGACGCACGAGTTCGTGATCCGCCTGGCGCCGCCGCTGGTCACTTCGCGCGAGGACCTGGCCTGGATGGTGGATCAACTGCGCGCGGCCTTCGCGGTCTGACGGCGAGGTCCGCTCCCTTACGGTCGCGGTTCGGAACCAGATACGGAACCGCGCGCGTTAGCAAGCGGACTACCTGCGCGCGTGCAACTGACGCATGGTGAGCGTCGCAACTTCCAGTCGTCTGCGGTCGCCGCGCAAAGCGGCCACGTATTCAAACTGAGGCTGCGGCTGAACGGGACGATGGGTGAGGGCGAGCGTTCCGCTTCTACTTTCGAGCAGCCACGCGCCGAGGCGCCAGTAGCCGGCGTCGAGCCTCGGCTCGGCGGGGGGCGGCAGGCTCTCGACCACATTGCGCGCCAGCGACGGCGCAACACGGCCGGCCTTCACGTCAGCCAGGTAGGCGGCCAGCGCCTGCTGAGCGGCGCGGGCGAGGGTCTGGTCGGGAGTGAGCGGCCCCTGGTCCAGCTCGAGAGGGGCGGGTGTGGGATTGGGAGGTTGCGATGAGCTCATCGGTTGCCTGTCTTTTTGTGCGCACGCGACGGACAGCACGATCCAGAGAAGAACACCGAGGGCCCGATCATGGACAGCTCCAAGCGGCCGGATCGATCTTCTTATAGCCTTTGAGTTTCTGCGGTCCTGCATAAGTATCGCCCTTTTTCGAGGGGCGCCAACTGGTCGCGCCAGTAACTGGATCCTGAACCTGGGTCTCGGGTCCCGCCCCGATGTCGCGCTGCCCGATCGGAATCGGTTGCTTGACCCCTGCAACGGCGGGGGGCGGACCAGGGTATTGGGCCTGCACCATTTTCCGGATGGCTGCTTTGTCGGGCACGGTCTTTCCGGTAACCGGGTCTTTCATCCGCAGCCCTTTACCCTGCGACGGAAGGCCGCGCTCGATGGTCCATAGCTCCGTATTGTAGTAGGCATCGTCTTCGGCGGGGTCGGGCCATCCCATGCCGGCGGGCTGATTCTGGTGCCAGACCTCGTGATAGAAAGTAATGGCCGCAGCTTCGGGGGGCTGGTCGCCCAGCACCATGATCGTCTTGCTGGCCGGATCGGCCGTGCCGCCTGCGTCGAAACGCTTGGTGGTCCAGCTCTTGCCATCGAAGATAGGATCGTCGAACCAGACCTCATCGGCGGTCTCGACCTTGCTCTTGGCTAGCTGGCCGACGAGAGCCTTATCCTTCGGGCACAGGATCTTCAAGACGCTGGGGACGTCCCAGTGGGAGGGCGGACCTTTCCCGGAGCGCGCCGCGCAGGGCTGAACCGTCGAACCGGGAGGAGCATCGGCGAATGAGGTTGGGTCGCCCATTATAGGTATTCGCGAAGTCGGTTAACGCGGTCGCCGGCAGGCGCATCGAGACCGAGAATGTAACCCGCCCAAGGTTCTCGTTTATCAAAGCCGTCACCGTAGCGGATTACGAGTTCGGACCAAGTGACAATTCCGTTTTCGGTATTTAGTTTCACCGCCTCCGCTTGCGTTGTCGATTCCTTGAGTAACATGCGCAAGCCTGCCTCGCCTTGGCGTTGCGCGTAATCGGGATAAGTCTTCGTCAGGTAAGTTACGGCACGGCGCTCGAACTCGTTCTGGACGCCGGGGCCGAACGTCTGCATCTGTTCTGCGCGTATCCGAAACATGCGCGGCGTAACCCCCCGATGACCGCAGTTTACACCCGGACGTACCGGGAACACCAATCCTAGGTCCGCTCCCTTACGGTCGCGGTTCGGAACAGTCACCGTCGCGGCTCGGAGCCCGTATTCAGCGCTTCCTTGCTCGGCGCCAGCGCCCCCGCGGCCAGACGGAATCGCAGGAGAACGGAGCCATCCTGGCCCTCGAGCATGTAACTCTCTACCGGCCCGAAGATCGCCGCAAGCTCCTGTCCCTTGCACGTGGGCAGATAAGTGGGGAGCACGCGGGGGTCGTAAAACCGGAAGTACATCGGCTTTCCCGCCTGGTCATGAACGATGAGGAACTTGCGAAAATGCTGGCGCATGGTGTGGAGATCCGCCTGGGTGGTTGCGAAAATGCCCCAGTGCTTGCCCCAGCCTTCGGTCAGAACCCAGGCGGCGAATTCCGACTTGCTGTCCAGGCGCACCAGGTAGGGGGCTACCTCCGCCATGTCGGGCTCCAATTCGCCCCGGTACAGGCACTCGAACTCCGGCTTCAACTGGTGCAGTTTGCCGCGGAGACTGGGAACGGAGGCGCCGTCGAGCACGGCAAACACGCCGGCCCCATCCGGGGCAAACAAAAACTGCCTCACGCCATCGCTGATGCTCTTCATGCTGGTCTGCCTGGCCGCACGGGCCAGGTCGCTCCTAGTGCTGTCATATATCGCAGAAAGGCGCCCCCGATTCCGCCGCCTGCTTCAACACAATCGCCTGGTTACTGTAAGAAGCCGGCGTGGGCGGCGTGGGCGCCGGCGGAGGAGGCGCGTTCTGGCCCGGAATCGCGGTGTCGGCCTCCTGGGCCTCTTTCGGCGTCGTGGGCGAGCAGCCCGAACCGGAGCCCGCCGCGCCACCGCTGTTGATCATCACCATGGTTCCGCTGATGGCCACGCCGCTGGGGTTGAGGTTGATGAAATTGCCGCCCACCTTCAGCGTGAGACTGGTGCCGGATTCAAGCACCAGGTTGGTGCCCGCCTTCAGGTAGATCTCCGTACCCGCGTCGATCGCGTGGTTCTGGCCGACCTTGATCTGGATGTTCTGGCCCGCCTTGAGCGAGACCGTGCCGTCGACCTTTTCGTTCTGATCGCCCTTCACGTGCAGGTGCTTGTCTTGTTTGACCAGCTCCAACTGGTCCTTCGTCACCACCAGGTCGCTCTCGCCGCCGATGGTCTCGAAGCGGTCGGCCTTGGTGCGAATGTCGAGGTTCCTCTCCCCGTGAATGAAGACCTGTTCGCTGCCCTTCTTGTCCTCGAACCGGATTTCGTTGAAGCCGCCGCCGCCCTTGGAGGAATACGATTTGACCGTGCTGCGCGTCATGTTGTCGGGCATCGCGTAGGGCGGCATCTGGACCGCGTTGTACACGCTGCCGGTGATCAGCGGCCGGTCCGGATCGCCCTCCAGGAAACTCACCACCACCTCCTGGTTGATCCGGGGAGTCCACACCGCTCCCCAACCTTTGCCCGCCACGGGCTGCGCCACCCGAATCCAGCAGGAACTCGACTCGTTCAGCGTGCCCAGGCGGTCCCAATAGAACTGCACCTTGACGCGCGCGTACTGGTCGACGTAAATCTCCTCGCCCGAAGGGCCCACCACCACGGCGGTCTGCGTACCGTGGATCAGCGGCTTGGGCGAGACGCGCGGCGGCCGGAAAGGTACCGTGGCAGCGATCGCCGTGAAGGTGTTCTTGTAAGTGGAGTCCGACTCGCTGCCGTGACCCGAGTAGAGGCCGCCTTCTTCCGCGGTATGCGCGATGTGAGTCAGCACATACGCGATGTTCTGGTCCCTGCGTTCGTAACCGTCGAGAGTGAACTTATAGCCCGACACCATGGTGCGGCAATCGCTCTGGCCATAGAACAGCGAGTGCGCCGCCTCCTGCTCCTCGATGCGGAGCTTGGCCACGCGGTCGCCCTCGTCACGCTTCAGGTGGATGCCGGGATAGTCGTAGAGTTCGAAGCGCTGGTTGCCGCCCTGGTTGATGCTGCTGACCACCTCCGAGTCAAGCCGCGTGGCCGGCGTCTTGAAATTGTAGTCCGTCACGGCAGCCTTGCCCGCCCGCAGCTCCTGCTCCTGCCTCCAGGCGTAGACTACGTCTTCGGTGTGCCGCATCTCGAGCCCGGCGCTGCGGTCGAACATCATGGTGGACTGATCCGGACAGGGCTGGTGCACCGAGGGCTCGTCCCCCAGAATCAGGGTGTGCTTTCCGTTCTCGTGCTTGAAGAAATAGAAGATGCCCTCCTGTTCCATCAGCCGGCACACGAAGTTGAACGCCGTCTCGCGGTACTGAACGCAGTACTCCCAGACCGGGTAGGAGCGATTGGTGCGGTCCTCGTAGTCCGTAAAGCCGAAAGTGGCGAAGACTTGCTTGACGATGTCCGTCACGGTCATGTTCTGGAAGATCTTGCAGTCGGTGGTCCGGGTCAGGAACCACAACCACGGCACGATCTCCGCCTGGTAGTGGAACAGACGCTCCTCGCCCGGCATCTGGATGAACCGGCTCACGTGCCCGTTGAAATAGCGTGCGGTCTCGTCGGCCAGGTGCACCGAAAACGTGACGCTCTTGCCCACGATGGAGTCGAAATCGATGTCGGGGTCTTCCGACAGCAGGTCCAGGTGGAAATGGAACAGTTCCGAGATACCCTCCTCGCCGCTGAAGGAGCGCAACAGGAACTTGTCGTCGCCGAGCGGCGTCAGGAAGTTCAGAAAACGCTTTAGCTCCGTCCACTCAGGCATGTCAGCCTCCGATGACCACCGTGGCGCAACCCATCGTGATGGTGTTCGATGGACCGGCCGCTTCGAGGATCGTGTCGTTTTGCCGCGCGGCGGGCAGATTGTCGATCATGACGGTCGCCGAACCCGTGATCACGACTCCCGGCCCGTGAGGCGGCACCGGCAAGGGCGTGGTGCACATGTGAATGTCGGCGCCCGCGCTGGCACTGGTAATCATGCTCGACATGGACGCCAGGACCGCGGCTTTGGTAGCCTGCTCGGCCGCATACGCCGCAGGCGCGCCCGGGGTTCCGGCCGCGGCTGCGGTCGCCGCCTCCGCCGTCTGAATCGTCGCGTCGGCTGCAGCCTTGGCGGACTGGAGCGCGGCCACGGCCGCCAGCGGAATCCCGCGCCAGGCCGGCAGAAACCCGATGAGACAGGTGAGGCTGCCTGGGCCGGGCATCAGCACCGGGGGCAGCGGATGCGCTACCGGGTCAGTGGGCCGGGCTGCCTGAGGCATAGGCTCCCTCCTTATTCGTACACGAACTTCCCATCTTCTCCCACGCCGACGTGGATCGCCGGCACCTTCTTCCCTTCCGCCATCCACCCCAGCAACTGCCGCGAGACTTCCGGAAGCAGCGTGTTGGTCAGGATGTTGTCTACGTTGCGGGCGCCGCTCTCCACCTCGGTGCAACGCCGCGCCACCTCGGCCACCAACGCCTCGTCGTACGCCAGTTCGATTTTATGGTTCTCCATCAGCCGGCGCTTGATCTTGGCCAGCTTCAGCACCACGATCTTCTTCAGGTTCTCATCCCGGATGGGGTAATAGGGGATAATCACCATGCGTCCCAGGAATGCGGGTTTGAAGATCTTATTCAGCTCCGGCTTGAGCGCCTTGACCAGCGCCTCGGGCGACGGCATGGTCTCCGGGTCCGCGCACAGCTTCATGAACGTGTCGGTGGCCGCGTTGGTGGTCAGGATCAGGATGTTGTTCTTGAAGTCGATTTCCCGGCCCTCGCCATCCTCCATCATCCCCTTGTCGAAGACCTTATAGAACAGCTCCAGCACATCCGGATGGGCCTTCTCGACCTCGTCCAGCAGCACCACGGAATAGGGCCGCCGCCGCACCGCTTCGGTCAGCACTCCGCCTTCGCCGTAGCCCACATATCCGGGAGGCGATCCCTTCAATGTGGACACCGTGTGCGCCTCCTGGAACTCCGACATGTTGATGGTGATCATGTTGCGCTCGCCGCCGTAGAGCAGGTCGGAAAGCGCCAGCGAGGTCTCGGTCTTGCCGACGCCGCTGGGGCCCACGAGCAGAAACACGCCCACCGGTTTGTTGGGATCGTCGAGGCTCGCGCGCGAGGTCTGGATGCGCTGGCTGATCATCTCCAGCGCGTGGTCCTGCCCGATCAGCCGCCGCTTGAGGATGGACGGCAGCTCGAGGACGGTTTGGATCTCGTCCTTGACCATCTTGCCGGCCGGGATTCCGGTCCAGCCCGAGATCACCGCGCCCACCGTGTTGGCGTCCACCGAGACCTGGATCAGCGGCGCGTCGCCTTGCAGGGCCGCCAGCTCGAGGTCGAGTTTCGCCAGTTCGACACGCAGCGCCGCCGGGTCCGGAGCGGGCTGGGCCGCGGCGGCCGACTCGCCGGCGACCGGGACCGGCGCCGGGCCGCCCTCGATCTGCGCGTGAATTTCACGGATGCGCGCCACCATGCCGGCTTCCTTCTCGAAGCGCTCCTTGAGCGCCGCCAGCTTCGCTTCGACGACGGCCCGGCGCTCGGCGATCACAGCCAGCGCCTCCGCGTGGTCGGCTCCCAACGCCACTTCGCGGGTCAAGATCCCGTGTTGGACTCCCAGGTCGTCCAGCTCGCGCGTTGCGTCTTCGATCTCCGGTGGAATCGAGTTCTGTCCCAGCGCCAGCCGCGCGCAGGCGGTGTCGAGCACGCTGACCGCTTTGTCGGGCAACTGCCTGCCCGCCAGGTACCGGTGCGAGACCTTCACTCCCGCCTCCACCGCGTCGGCCAGGATCCGCACCTTGTGATGTTTCTCGAGCGCGGGAACGATGCCGCGCATCATGACCATGCACTGGGCCTCGTTGGGCTCGTCGACCTTGACCACCTGAAAGCGGCGGGCCAGCGCCGCGTCCTTCTCGAAATACTTCTTGTACTCGGACCAGGTGGTGGCAGCGATGGTCCTCAACTCTCCGCGCGCGAGCGCCGGCTTGAGCAACTGGCTGGCGTCGTTCTGCCCCGCCTGGCCCCCCGCCCCGATCATGGTGTGCGCTTCGTCGATGAAGAGGATAATGGGCGCGGGCGATGCCTTCACCTCTTCGATCAGCCCTTTCAACCGGTTCTCGAATTCGCCCTTGACGCCCGCGCCCGCCTGCAGCAGGGCCAAATCCAAAGTGCGGACGGCTACTCCTTTAAGCGGCGGCGGCACGTCGCCCGCGGCCACGCGCTGGGCGAACCCTTCCACCACCGCGCTCTTTCCGACGCCGGCCTCGCCGGTCAGGATCGGGTTGTTCTGACGGCGCCGCATCAGGATGTCGACCATCTGGCGGATCTCGTGGTCTCGTCCCAGCACCGGATCGAGTTTCCCCGCCTTCGCCTTCGCCGTCAGGTCAACCGTGTAAGCGTCCAGGTTCTGCGTCTTCCCCGCGCCGGCGGCGCGAGGCAGCGCTCCCTCCATCGCGCCGGCCTGAGCCAGTTCGGCGATGGAGTCCTCGTCGGAGCCCGCCACAATGGTCTGGAAGTCTTTCTTGAGCGCGTCGGGCTGGATCTTGCCAAATTCCTTGGGACTCACCTCGCCCATCAGCCGCGCCAGGTCGTCGTGGCTGGCAAGGGCCAGAATGGTGAAGCCGGACCGCACCTGCCCGGCGCCGAAGTCGATAGTCCCGATGGCCCACGCCTCTTTCAGCATGTTCACCAGGGAGATGCTGAAAACCGGACGTCCGGCGTTACCGCGCTTCAATTTGTCGAGGCTGCGGGTCACCTCCTGCTGCATGCGAGTGGGATCGACGCCGAAGTGGCGCAGGATCCTGAGCAGGTCGCCATCGGTGTCGTCGAGCAGTTTGAGCAGGTAATGCTCCACCTCGATGTTGTAGTTGGTGCGCGAGACGCACAGCCCGGCTGCCGCTTCGAGCGCGTTCCGCGTGGCGTCGTTGAGCTTTCCGATCAAGGATTTCAGATTCACGCTCATGGAAAAGTCCTCTCTTTGTGGCGCACGCTTCAGCGTGCCGCCGTGGGCTTCAGCCCACGGTTCGGCGAGCGAGCTGAAGCTCGCTCCAGCACGCTAAAGCGTGCGCCACGTCCGTCTTTACAACTCCAGAACCGTGTCGTCCGGGTCGCGCCCCATGGCGGCCGACTTCGCCCACGTGATCCAGCCGAGGCGTGGCGCCGTCTGGTCCGCGCGCCCCAGTTCGCAACCCGGCACTTCCTCGCGTTTCAACACCAGTTGCACTTCAAAATCGAACTCGTTGCCGGCAAAGAACCGCACCAGCGCGCGCAGCGGCTCGTAGGCGGAGCCGGTCGGCAGGAAATCCTGATACTGCTCGAGCGCGAGCGGACCCAGCCGGATGCGGACGCGCGATTGCTCGTCCCAGATCTCGTCGCCCACCACGGCGCCCACCGCCAGTTGTTCGGATTCCGTCGCGCCGGCATCGAGCCGGCACTGCGTGGGCACATCCAGCCGGTACCATGCGCCCGCGAACTGCACGATCTCCGCCGGCACCTCGAAGTAATCTTCGATCAACTGCCGCAGCGCCTGCGCCGACCGGGGCCGCTGCCCCAGCAGCCCCGCGTAATACACCAGGGACAGGTCCGCCACCGCCTGGCGATTGGCGAGGCCCTTGGTGCCCAGGCCGATCAGATCCAGCAGGTAGTGCGAGAGGCGATCGCCCCCGCCGCGCTCGTACTGGGCCGTGAACTTGTACCGCTCCCAGGCCTGGTAGAACAGCGAGACCATGCGGTGATTGAAGATGTCCAGGAAGTCCCGAAGGGCCGTGTCGCGGGCCCGGACTCGTTCGGCGACGTACTGAGTGTAGTAGAGCGGCAGAACGCCTTCGGGCCCGGTCAGCCCCATGAAGTTCACCACCATCAGGGGCGCCCGGCCCTCGCGCCACTGAAGCGACTGGATCTGGCTGGCGGGAAATGCGTTGGAGTTGTGCGCCGCGAATCGCACCACTTCGGTGTGCGGGTTGGCGAACCGCCCCGGTACGTTCCGGTCGCGCAGCAGCCTCTCCAGCACCCGCACCGCCTGAAAGAACTCGAACCGGTACGGCTCCTCGCGCATTCCCTTCTCGAGATCCTGCCGCTCGGCCGTGGAGGTCATGAGAGCGCCACCGCCACTTCTGCAGCAGGGCAAAGGCTAAGCAAAGACTCTGCCACGAATGCACACGAATGCACACGAATAAGGCGAGGATTTTCCATTCGTGTCCATTCGTGTTCATTCGTGGCCATTATTTTCTTCATTCGTGGCGCACTCATAGCAGCACCGCCTGGCCGGCGCGGGGCGGCCATTCCTTCATGACCTCTTTGCGTTGCTCGGTGCGGGCCACCAACTGGCTGAAGCTGTTCATCGAGACGTAGAGGCCCAGGAAGTGCTCGAGGACGCTGGCGAACAGGTACACGCCGCCGCCTACGAATTGCTCCTCGTCGAACACCATCTCCACGCGCGTCCCGCGAACGAACGAGATCCCATTTTCCGAAATGACACGCGCGAAGTGCCGCTGGCCGTCGATCCGGCGAATGCCCTGGATCTGTTTTTCCAGGTGCGTCGAGTCGCTGAAATTGTACAGCCTCAGGATTTCCGCCAGCGCCTCCTTTCCGTCGCTCACCAGCGACAGGTAGTTCAGCGAGAGCTGCGAGATCAGCCGCCACAGCGCCCCTTTGCCCACTGCCGGGCGCAGGGTGGGCGTGGGTTTCTTCAGGGTGACGATGCGGCGGATCGAAGGCATGCCCTCCAGCTCGAAATCCCCCGCTTCGCTGCCGAACGGCAGCCGCGCCGGGAGGTCTCGATTGGTGCACAGGCAGCGCACGGTCAGCGTTTCCACATTCGCCTTCGCCGGCTGCCCCGACAGGTCCGCCAGCGACAGAAAAATGTTGGTGCCCTCGTCGCCCCGCTTGGCCGATGGGCGCCGCTCCGCGTGCCAGAAGGTCTGTTTCTTCTCGCGGACGCGCGCGTGCCGGTAGGAGAAGAGCGGCTCGAACTTCGCCACTTCCTGCGTGTGCGGATTGGCGCTCACCACTTCTTGAATCGAGAAGATCTCGAGTGCGTGCCGCCGCCGGACGTCGGGCACCACCGGGTATTCGTTCCGCAACTGGTCGATGAGGATCGGCTCGGCCGTGTGCTCGAACAGGTTGATGATGGGCGTGGTCTCGGATCGCAGCGTCTTGGCCGAAACGCCCATCTCGAGCATCTGCTGGCGGTCCGCGCGCTCGAACGGAGAAATCAGCACGATGAACTCGGCCCGCTCGCGGAATCCCGCCGCCCGCAGCGCCGCGAGGCCGTCCAACTGGATGAAGAAGAACTTCTCGGGAAACGCGAAGTACTCCTGCAGCAGCCGGTAGCCGGCAAAGGAGCGGCGCGTGTACGGCAGCATGGCTTCGTCCTCGCCGAACCCGACCGGACGGATCGAGCCGGCCGGGAGCTCGATGGGGCGCAGGCGCGGATTGGCCGGATCCCGCACCAGGATCTGCGCGCAGTTATTCAGCAGCAGTTCGTACAATGCATGGACCAGGTTGCTCTCGCCATTCAGATAGAACCGCAGGGAGCCGATCTCCAGCTTGTCGAAAGAGACGTCGGCCAGGCACGCCAGGTTGAACCGCAGCGCGGCCACCGCGCTCCCGCCCTTGACCGGGGGTTGGAGCCGGTCCGGGGTGGTCCATTGCGCCTCGGTCACCGCGAGCGGCCACAGGGTGGTGTCGTAGCAGGTGCGGAACCGGCACGGCACGCCGTCTACGGGCCGCGAGTATAGCAGCGACCCGCGCGGCACTTTCAGACCCGTGGTCAGCTTGCCTTGCTCCGGATCGAGGTGGAACTCCACCACCGACATGGCCGGAATGGGGTGCGTGTAGTGCGGGAACAGAATGCCCAGCAGCGCCTCGGTGACCTCCGGAAACTGGTCGTCGATCTTCAAATGAACGCGCCCGGCCAGAAACGCGAACGCCTCGATCAGCCGCTCCACATGCGGATCCTCGCAGCGGTCCGGCTCCAGTTGGAGGCGCGAGGCGATCTTGGGATAAGTCTCGGCGAACTCGGCGCCCATCTGCCTGAGGAACGTCAGTTCGCGCTCGTAATAGTCGAGAAGCTCGTCGCGCACCCGCTCAGCCTCCCTTCACCTGGTACTCGCCGCTGGTGAGCTCGAGCACGGTGTCGAAGGTGACCCGCTCCGGCGCCGGGTCGATCCGCAGCAGGCCCTGAATCTGAAAGCGCAGGATGCGGGCGCTGCCCGCCACCGGCTCCATGGTGACTCGCGGGCCCTGTATCCGCGGCTCGAAGTTGGCGATGGTCGATTCGATCATCCACAGCAGCCGCTTCTGGTCCGTGGTGGAGCGAACGCCCAGGGAAGAGATGTCGGGCAGCCCGTAATTGAAAAGCGATCGCTCGATTTCGAGCGCGGGGTCCGTAGGCGCCTCGATGCTGCGGCGCGTGTTCAGCAACCATTCGATGTCGCGGCGCAGCGACGCCTTGAGCTGGCGTAAAGACTGCGCCCGCCCCTGCGTCGGGTCGGTCTTGAGCGACAGCTCCTGGTCCGTGAGGCGGTCCAAAAGCGAGAGCGTGACGTTGGGATCGGGACCGGAGCGCGCCATCCTCTACCTCCGCAGCGCCAGCGCTTCGACAGGATCGAGGCGGCAGATTCGGCCGTAGATCTTCTGTTTCTCCTCCGCTTTGGTTTCGGTCGAGTCCATGGAGCGCCACAACAACGACAGCGCATGCGCGATCATTTCGGGCGGCTCCCACTCCTCGAGTTTTCGCCGCTCGATCTCGGCGGCGAGTTCTTCGAGAATCGGCAGGGCGATCGCGGCCTGCTCCGCTCCCAGACAAACCTGCGCCAGTTGGACCCGCCGCCGGAAACGCCCGCGACCCGACGGCTCCTGCGCCGCCTCGCGGTTCAGGATCTCGATGGCGTCCCGGACCTGGCCCGAGCGCGCCGCATCGAGGGCCAGTTGGTAGGCGTCGGGAACCGCTTCGGCCACCACCGCCTCGCCGTCAACGGTCTCGGCCCGTGGTTCCGAGTAGCCGGTCTCCGCCTCGGGAGGCTGGCAAAACTCCTTCAGCCAGGCCCGGGTTTCCGGGTTGGCCGTCGGCGTGTCGTCACTGAGCGATGTCTCCAGCAGCCGCGGCAGATCGCCCAACAGGGCGCGCACCTCGCTCTTGATCGCCCAGGCGGCCGCGTAGTACCCGAGGTTGTAACAGGCCGTCGCGGCGTAGCGCTGCAAGTCGAGCCATGCACGTCCGCAGGGGGTGCCCATGGCCGTCTCGGCGGTGTCCAGCACCTGCTGCCACTCGCCCTCGCCAGCCAGGCGCTTCAATTCCTGCCGCGTCCCGGTCGGCGGCGCTTCGAGTAGAGCGGCGTCGGGATCGTAGCCCTCCCCGGCGGCACGCAACTCGCCCCAGCGGAGCGCGCGGAGCAGGAGATAAGGCGCCGGATTCCCGGCATCCTGCTCGCGCAAGTAGCGCGCCAGGGCGGCCACACGTTCGAAGGCGTCCTCGCGATCGGCCGGTTCGGGGCCAGCCGTTCTCTTGCGTGCCGGCGCCGCGGCCGCGGCCGCGCCGTAGCTCGCCTCCGCGGTTGGGGGCGCCTCCGCCTCCTCCTCGCGCGGCGCTTCCTCTGCCGGTTGAACCCCGCGCTTCCTCACCAGCAGGATGCGAACGGTATTCTTGACTTCCTCGAGCGTGCGCACCAGGTCGCTGAAGCTGGGGACGTAGTCGGTGAACTTCTCCTCCGTCACCACCTTCAACTTCTCCGCTGCTTCGAGACAACCCGCCAGTTGTGTCTCCCAGAGCTGGTAGGAGGCGGTGGGAGTGGCGTCGAAATCCGCGTCGAACGCCTCCGGCGTAAGCTTGCCTTCCTCAACCGCCGTGGCCCGCGCCTGGCGCCGCGCGTCGGCCGCCGCCGCGTCCGCCTCCGACGGAACCGCGCGCGATTCTTTGTATTTGAACCAGTCCAGACCGCCGCGTGTCAGCGCCACATGCCTGATCGGCAGGTCCAGCCTTGACCCCACCCAATCGAGCGGCGCAGCCCTCAGTTCGGCGTCGCCGTCCTCCAGTTCCGGATAGAGCGTGTCCCAGAAGTTCTCGAGCAGGCCCCGCAGCAGCACCAGCCCGGCCTCGAGGCCGGCGTACCCCTCGCGACGCAACATGGCCTCGGTCAGCCACGCCGCGATCTGAAGGTCTTTGCTCCGGGTGGCGAGAACCTCGCTGGCGAGCTTGGTCACCAGCACCCAATCCGCCTTCTTGATCTCGATCTGCCAATCGCCCTGCGAGACGTCGTCCTCTTCGCGCCGCGCCTCTTTGATCTGATCGTAGACCGGGGCGTAGCGAAGGTTCTCGCCGCTGGGGTTGTCGCCGGGGATGGGGTTGAGAACGTCTTCGCGCAGGGGCATCTTCAGTTGGCTTCCGCCGCCTCGGCCGGAGTGGCAGTGATCGTCAGGCTGCTCACTTCGAGCAGCGGGATCTCCTCTCCATCCACCAAGAGCATTTTTTGCCCGAACGGAACCTCTTCTCCGTCCTCATCTTCGTCCCAGATGGTCACCCGCCCCAGCCGGACCTCCTGGTCGGGATTACGCCACGAGAGCGGCGACAGGACCGGAATCAGAATCTCGCCCAACTCCACGCCTTTGAACGCCGGCCCGGTCAGAACCTTGGCCGGAAGCCACAGCAGATCGCGCAGCCGGCGCGGAGGGTCAATCCGGATGGACGCGATATGCGCGATCGGCAGCCACAAGTAGGTGCCCGCCGAGAAAGTCTCCAGGCGCGGGCCGATTCGCGCGTCGGCGTCGCTCAAAGAAAGAAACGGCTTGCCGTTCAAAGTGCCCGTAAACGGCGTGGTGTCGGCCGGCGGCATGGCGAGGTATTCGCGCTTGGCGAAGGTGTCCTGGCGGGCGCGCTCGGCGGCCAGCACGCCGCGGTAGAGCAGCCCGCCCATTTCCGAAGACGGTCCCGCCTGAGAGAGTACGGCCAGTTGTTTCTCGGCCCGATCGTAATCACCGGCAAAGCAGAGCAGCTCAAAGAGAAAAGTGCGGCGCTTCGCGTCGGTGGGATTCTCGCGAAGCTCGGCGCCGAGCGCCTGCACGGCCTCCGTGAGCTTTCCGGCCTGGAACAGCTCCTTGGCATTCATGGAAAGCTCCTCTAAAACGCGCCATCAGCCATCAGCCGTCGAAAGACCCAACGGCACGCGGCTGATGGCTGAACGCGGATCGCTGACAGTTGCCTCGGGCAGCTACCCGTGAATCTGCTGCTTCATGTCGTAGAACGACTTGACGGCGCCGCCCAGCGAGCCGTCCGCCTTCTGCTCCTTGTACTCGTGCTCGATTTTGGTGAAGTTCAGCGAGATCTGTTCCGTGGGCACTACGCTGCCGCCGGAGCCGCCCACCTGGTAGGACGATACCAGCACGTCCGTGAACGTGTATTTCAGGTATTCCTGCTGGTCCTCACCCGCCTTGCGGACGGTAAGAATCGCGTTCTTGATGTGCTTGCCGTTGGCGCAATGCAGCATCAGCTTCGGGCTGGCCTTGTTGGAGGTCATCGTAAAGTGAAAGTCCTGCATCTGGACCTTCCCGCCGCCCAAGCCGCTGTTCTTGTCGGCGGTCCCGGATTGCATCGCACCCCAGGACCAGGACTCGAGCTGGATTTCGTTCTTGTGGGTCTTATCCTGACTCTCGCCTTCGATCCCATCGATTTTCAGGAAATAATCAACTGCTGCCATCTGAAAGCCCTCCTGTTCACTTGATTAGTCTGCGCTCCGGACCGGCGCGCTGCCCGGCCCGTCCAAGCGCGCCGCCCAGCGCGCCCCTTTGCCGCCGACCCCGCAAGACCGGTCCCAGCGGCCCTTGCCGGTAACCCGTTACCCGCGCGCCGATTTCGGCAGCTCGGCGACAAGACGCAGTGACACCGTCAGCTCGTCGAGTTGGAAATGCGGACGCAGGAAAGCGATGGCCCGGTAGACGCCCGGCTTGCCGGGGACCTCGGCCACCTCGACGCGTGCCTCGCGCAGCGGGTACTGCGACTTGGTGATCGGAGCCGCGTTGTCGTCCTCGGTCACATACTGCATCATCCACCGGTTCAGGAACCGTTCGCAGTCGGACCGGGACATGAAGCTGCCGATCTTGTCGCGCATGATGGTCTTCAGGTAATGCGCAAAGCGCGAAACCGCCAGCAGATACGGCAACTGGGTGGAGAGTCGCGCGTTGGCGTTGGCCGAATCCGTGTCGTACAGCTTCGGTTTCTGGGCGGACTGCACGCTGAAGAAAGCCGCGTAGTCGGTTCCCTTGCAGTGCACCAGCGGGATCAAACCCAGATCGGCCAGCTCTTTCTCGCGGCGATCGGTGATGGCGATCTCGGTGGGGCACTTCAGGGCAACGTCGCCCTCGTCGGTCTTGAACGTGTGCGCAGGCAGGCCCTCGACCAGGCCGCCGCCCTCGACCCCGCGGATCGAAGCGCACCAGCCGTAGAGCGCAAAGGAATTCGTCAGCCGCGCGCCCAGCGCGTAGGCCGCGTTCCCCCAGAGGTATTTGGAATGGTCGGTCCCGTCCACGCCCTCTTCATAGTTGAAGCCGTCGATCACTTTGGTGTCGCGGCCGTAAGGCAAGCGCATGAGCACGTGCGGCACGCATAGCCCGACGTAACGCGAGTCCTCGCTCTGCCGGAACGACTTCCACTTGGCGTACTCGGTGGTGTCGAAGATCTTGGCCAGATCGCGCGGCTGATCGAGGTTGGTGAAGGTGTCCATGTTCAGCAGCTCGGGGCCGGCCGCGGTCAGAAACGGCGCATGGGCGCCGGCGGCGACCTGCGACATCTTCTCCAGCAGCTCGAGGTCTTCGGGATGCTTGCCGAACTCGAAATCGCCGACGACTGCGCCAAACGGATCGCCGCCGAAGATGCCGAATTCCTCTTCGTAGATCTTCTTGAAGATCGCGCTCTGGTCGAACTCCGGCGCCCGCTGCAAATCGCGCAGCAGCTCGCGCTTGGAGCAGTTCAGCACGCGAATCTTCAGCATCACGCTGGTTTCGCTCTGGTCCATCAGGTAGCGCAACCCGCGCCAGCTCCCTTCCAGCTTCTGGAACGAGGGATGATGCATGATCTCGTTCAACTGGATCGAGAGCAGGTGATCGATCTGCGCGATGCGCGAGTTGATCATCGCCTCGGTGTCGCGCGAGACCGTCATGGCCCCTTCGAGGACCTGGCTCACGAACTCCTTCACCAGGTTCTTGCCTCGCTCTCGCGCGGCGGGATCGCGGGCCAGCCTCCCCTCGTCCACAATCTGGTCGAGCAGGCCTTTCTCCAGCACTTCTTCCTGCGCCGGCTTGGGGGCGGTGGAACTCTGTGGCTCAGCCATTGGGGCCTCCCTTCTCGCCTTCGATCTCGGTCTTGAGTTTGCCGAGCTTGTCGGTGTCCCGGACAACTTGCTGCAGCAGTTCGTCCAGCTTGTCGTTGCCCTGCAGACTTCCCCGCAGGTCGGAAAGCCTGGTGCGCAGGTCCAGCAGGTCCCGCAACGGCTTGACCTGACGCGCCACCTGCTCCGGCTCGAAGTCTTCCAGGCTCTTGAAGCGCAGGTCGACTTTGAGCTGGCCGGCGTCGGAATCCTCGCTCAGCTTGTTTTCAACGGAGAACGAGAGGTGAGGCTTCATCGCTTCCAGGACGCTGTCAAAATTGTCGGGGTTGATTTCGACGAACTTCCTGTCCTTCAACCGCGGCAACGGTTGTTCGGGCTGGCCGGTGAGGTCGGCAAGCACGCCCATAACGAACGGCAGTTCCTTGACTTCGATCGCGTCGCCGACTTCCACGTCATAGGTGATGTGAACTCGCGGAGGTCTGACGCGTTCCAATTTCTTGTGGATGCTTTCCTTGGCCATTTGTACTCCCTTTCCCTCGTCTTGGGGCGCGGCACACAAGCTGGTGCCGTGCCGAAACACACGCTATTAGGACTAGGACTATTTGTACCCCAGTCCTTAATTTTTTTCAATGGGATTCTCCGGGACTATTGTCCCGTCTCCCGCTCCGGGAGGCCTGGGGCGAACATCCGGCGAATCCACAAGCCGCGAGGAAGCTGGCCTCAAAAGCGGATGATGGGGTCCGATGAGAGTATTGTGAGCCGGTTCTTCGATGACGCCAAAGGGATCTTCGAAGCCGCGGAATCCGCGTGCCGGTCCGGCCAGTGCCTCTCGGAAACAATCGTGCTCATCGGGCCTGATGGCGCAATCGAGATGCTGGCCGGATCGGACTGGCCGCTTGACCGGTTGGCGGCCGAGCGCGGCGCCAGAAGCGCCTACCGGGTGAAGGAGGAGGGCGGGAGGGTGCATCTGGAAGCGCGCTCAGGCTCGCTCACCTGTCGCCTGGAATCCGAATCGCCCCGCCTGATCGCCCGCCAGTTGCTCGGCTTCAGCCCAGCCCCGCCTCGCGTAGAAACCTTGCAGCTTCCTCCGGCGGCGTCGGATTGATGTAAAAACCCGTCCCCCATTCGAATCCCGCCACCTTCGTCAGCTTCGGTATCAACTCGATGTGCCAGTGATAGGACGGCATCTCCGGCTCCTGCATCGGCGCCGTATGGATCATGAAGTTGTAGGCCGGGTGCTCCAGCACTTTGTCGATCTCGCGCAGCAGCACCGGCATCACCCAGCCCAGGTTGTGGAACGCCGCCGCATCGGTGTCCTCGAAGTGCGAAAAGTGCCGCCGCGGCAGGATCCAGATTTCGAACGGGAAGCGAGCCGCGTAGGGAGAGATGGCCAGGAACTGCTCGGTTTCGACCACCACGCGGCAGTTCGAGTTCACCTCCTGCCGGATCATGTCGCAGAAGATGCAGCGGTCGCGCAGTTCGTAGTACTTCTTCGAGCCTTCCAGTTCCTCGACTACGCGCCGCGGCACCACGGGCAAGGCGATCAACTGGGAGTGCGAATGTTCGAGCGATGCGCCGGCGCCTTCTCCGTGGTTCTTGAACGCCAGAATGTAGCGCATGCGCCGGTCCTTCTTGAGATCCAGGAAACGGTCGCGAAAGGCCCAGAAGACGTCTTCGACGGCCTTGTCGGTCATGTTCGCCAGGGCCAACTGATGGTCCGGCGTCTCGATGACCACCTCGTGCGCCCCGATGCCGTTCATGCGGTCGTAGAGGCCGTCGCCCTGACGGTCGAAATCGCCTTCGACGCGGAGTGCCGGGAACTTATTGGGCACCACGCGCAGGGTCCAGCCCGGCTCGTTGCCTCCACCGCTCTGGCGATAGGACAGCAGCTCGGGTGGGGTCTTGGTTTCGCTGCCCGGGCAGAAGGGGCAGAAGCGGCCGCCCTTGATCACGACCTGCTCTCGAGAGAAGTCCTGGGGCCTATGCGCGCGGTCGGTGGCAATGATGACCCACCTGCCCGTCACCGGGTCTCGACGGAACTCTGGCAATCGGCGGTCCTCCACGGAAGATCCCCAATTATAACGTCCGATTCGGGCGAAAAGCATCCTTTCGGTGAGAGATTGCAGGAGGATCGCTGAAGACCACGCCGACCAGATCGAACCGCACCCGCTCCCAGGCCACACCGGCCCGCCGCGCGTAGTGGCGCGCCGCCCTGGTCACCGCGTCGCGCTTTTGTGCGTCCACGTTGCGCTCGGGAGCGCCGAACTCATCGCGGCCGCGGGCTTTCACCTCCACGAAGATCAGCCGATCGCCTTCCCAGGCCACCAGGTCGATCTCGCCCTGGCCAACCGAAGGCCGCCAGTTTCGCGCCACCACGGTCATGCCGCGGCGCTCCAGATAGCGGTGTGCCAGATCCTCCCCGCGCCTCCCCAGGGCCTCGTCGGGCGGCCAGAAGCGCCTCCGGCCGCGGTGGCGAACCGCGTCCGAGAGCCGCAGCAGCCAGCCGATCACTTCAGTACCTCGAACTCAAACTCCATGACTTTCCCGCGCACGATGTAGCAGAGGTAGTATTCCCAAAACCGCCGGAAGCGGCGCGAGCGGTTCACCAGCGACTCGAACCCGAGCATCCGCCATAAAGCCAGTAGACGCACGCGCACCGAAATCTCGCGGAACTTCACCGTGGTGTAGTAGCCGAAGCCTCCGTGATCCTCGCCGAAAGTACGGAACGAGAAGCTGTTCAGGTGCCAGCGGTGGGTGGGATCGCAGAACGAGCTGAAGTCGGTATAGTGCGGCGTGACCACGTGCACGCGGCCGCCCGCCCTCACCAGGCGGTGAAACTCCTCCATGGTGCGGATGACATCCGCCACGTGCTCGATGACGTGAGTCGCTTCGAGCCGGTCAAAAGAGCCGGCGGCGAACGGGTACGGAATATGATCGAGATCGCAAAGGACGTCGGCGGCGCTGGCCGGGTTGCGGTCGATTCCAACGGCTCCCGGCGCCTTGCGGATACCGCAGCCCACGTCGAGGACTCTCACGGAGCTATGGTACATGAAAACTGGCGCGCGGCCAGATACGGAACTTCCTGTTCAGCCCAGCACGTGAGTGCAGGCCTCCTCGAGGACGTCCATGGCGAAATCCGCCTGCTCGCGCGTGATGATCAGCGGCGGGCAGAGCCGGATGGAGTTCTCCCCCGCCCCGAGCACCAGAAGGCCTCGCTCAAAAGCCCGCTCGACCACGGCGTCGCGCAGGTCCTGCGCCCGCTCCCTGGTCGCGCGGTCGCGGACGATCTCGATGGCGAGCATCAGGCCCACCCCACGCACGTCGCCCACGCTGGCGATTCGCGCCGGCCACCCCGCCAGGCGCTCCATCATGTAGGCGCCCACGCGGGCCGCGTTGTCGATCAGGCTCTCTTCCAGAAGGTCGAGGGTCTCGAGCGCAGCCGCGATGGCCACCGGGTTGCCGCCGAAAGTCGACGCATGGGCGCCGGGCTTCCACTGCATCAGGTCGGCGCGCGCAATCATGGCGCTGAGCGGCATCCCGCTGGCGATACCTTTGGCGGTGGTCAGGATGTCGGGCGCGACTCCGGAATGCTGCCACGCCCACAACTTGCCGGTTCGGCCCATTCCGCACTGCACCTCATCGAAAACCAGGAGGATGCCGTGCGCCTTGGCAATCCGCTCCAGGCTTTCGAGAAAGCCCTTCGGCGGCACCAGGTATCCGCCCTCGCCCTGCACCGGTTCGACGAAGATGGCCGCCACTTCCTCCGGCGGCAGGACGGTGTGGAACAGTCGCTCAATCGCTTCGAGCGACTGGCTGGCCGCTCGATCCCCGTCGCGGTACATATCGGGATAAGGCACGTGGTGGACGCCCGGAATCAGCGGTCCGAAGCCGCGCCGCTGCACGGCCTTGCTGGCGGTGAGCGACAGCGCGCCCAGCGTGCGTCCGTGGAATGCGCCCAGGAACGCGATGAACTTGGTGCGGTGGGTGGCGTAGCGCGCCAGTTTCATGGCCGCCTCCACCGCCTCCGCGCCTGAGTTGCCGAAATAAACCCGCCGCGGGCCGGGCAGCGTCGCCGCCAGCCGTTCGGCTAGCGTGACCATGCTCTGGTAATAGAAGTCGGTGCCCGACATGTGGATCAGCCGGCCCGCTTGCTTCTGAATCGCCGCGACCACGCGCGGGTGGCAGTGTCCGGTAGAGACCACTGCGATCCCAGCGCTGAAATCCAGGAAACGATTGCCGTCCACGTCTTCGACGATCGGGCCTTCTGCCGTCGCCGCAACCAGCGGATAACTGCGCGTATACGACGGCGAGAGGACCGCATGGTCCCGCTCGATCACGGCGCGCGCCAGCGGGCCGGGCAGCGAAGTCCGCATCTCGGGAAGATCGCGGCGGACGGTTTCACCTTTCGCGTGCATGTGAACCCTCCTACCTTTCAAATTGTCTTGGGGAACCGAAAAAGGGCGGGGACCGCGAGAGGGATTAGTCGGAGCCGAACAGCCCCGGCCGCGACGCGGAAGGCATGCTGCGTTGCATATCTATAATCTACTCCGGTTTCAACCAGATCGCCACTTTCAGCATTCCGGGGACTGGCGGTACAATTGCACCTTAGTCTACCGGAATCCAATGACACCCCAACCTCCCTCGCCGCCCAACCCCGCCTCGAAACCCAGGCGCAACCCCAAGGCCCCGCGCCAGGCGCTGCCCGTCGTCGCACCGGCTACGCGGGCCACAACGTGCGAGGAGGTGGCGCTCGGATTCGACAAGGACCAGGCCTTGATCGAGGCGCTGCGGTGCCTGAACTGCCGCGATCCGAAATGCGTGGACGCCTGCCCACTGCATATCGACATGAAAAGCGTCATCGCACTCATGGCGGCTGGGGATTTTGGCGCAGCCTTCGAGAAAGTCAGCGAGCATACGCCCTTTCCCGGCATCTGCGGGCGCGTCTGCCAGCACGAGCTGTTCTGCGAGAAAGAGTGCCTGCTGGGGAGTGCCAAAACCAAGCTGGAACCGGTGGCGATCGGCTCTCTGGAGCGGTTCCTGGCAGACTACGCCAGCCTCAGCGGCGACACACGCCAGCCGTCCGTCGCCCCGCCCAACGGCCTCAAAGTGGCGCTGGTCGGCAGCGGCCCCGCGTCCCTGATCGCCGCCTTCGACCTGGTGCGTCGCGGCTACCGGGTCACGATTTTCGAGGCCCTGCACAAGCTGGGCGGCGTCCTGGCCTACGGCATCCCGCCCTTCCGCCTGCCGCGTAATATCATCGACGGCGAACTGGACCGGCTGGCCGCCCTGGGCGTCGAGTTCCGCACCGATTTCATCGTCGGCAAGACCGCCACCGTGGACGAACTGTTCGCCGACGGCTACGCCGCGGTATTCGTGGGCACCGGCGCCGGCCTGCCGCACCTGATGGGCATTCCGGGCGAAAACCTGATCGGCGTCTACACCGCTAACGAGTTCCTCACGCGCATCAACCTGATGCAGGCTTACGAGCCGTCGAGCGACACCCCGGTGCGCGTGGGCAAACGCACCATCGTGGTCGGCGGCGGCAACTCCGCCATGGACGCCGCGCGCTGGGCTAAGCGCATGGGCAGCGAAAGCGTCATCCTGTTCCGCCGCGGGCGAGCCGAGCTCCGCGCCCGTTTGGAAGAGATCGAGCACGCCGAGGAAGAGGGCGTGAAGTTCGAGTATCTGGCCGCGCCGGTGCGCCTGTTCGGCGACGAGAACGGCGTGCTGCGCGAGGTCGAGTGCATCCGCATGGAACTCGGCGAGGTGGATGAATCCGGCCGGCGGTCGCCGGTCCCCATGCCCGGCTCGGAATACCGCGTTCCGGTGGATACGCTGGTGATGGCGATCGGGCAGAGTCCCAATCCCACCGTGCAGCGCTCGACGCCGCAGTTGATCACCAAGCGCGGCAAGATCGTGATCGATCAATCCGGCAAGACGAGTATGGACAACGTCTTCGCCGGCGGCGACGTGGTGCGCGGGGGAGCCACCGTGATTCTGGCCATGAAAGACGGCCGTGCCGCGGCCGCCGCCATCGACGCCGCGCTCCAGACTGCGCAGCCGCCCGCTGCCGTCAACGGCCGCGCGCCGCTCGGAGCCGCCGGCCACCGCATCGTCTCGAAGGTCATGCTCACGCCGGAGATCGCACGCCTGGAGATCGAGGCGCCCGAGATCGCGGCCCACTGGAAGGCGGGCCAGTTCATCATCCTGCGGCCGGACACTACCAGCGAGCGCATCCCGCTCACCCTGGTCGATGGCGACCCCGCGCGCGGCACCATACAGCTTGTCGTCCAGGCGCTGGGCAAGACATCGCGGCAGACTACGGCGCTTGCGGAAGGCGCGGTGATCCCCGATCTGCTCGGCCCTCTCGGCCTGCCCGCTACCATCGAGAAGGTGGGCACGGTGCTGTGCGTGGCCGGCGGCGTGGGGACGGCCGAGCTGCTTCCGGTCGCGCGCGCCTTCCGCGCCGCGGGCAACCACGTGGTGGCGCTCGCCGGCGCCCGATCGACGGCCCACATCATCCTGGACGCGGACCTGCGCGCCGCTGCCGACGAAGTCTACTGGGCCACCGACGACGGCTCGGGCGAGTTTCACGGCAACGTGGTGGAGCTGATGCGCTGGTGGCTGGCGAAAAATGGCGCCAAGCCGCAGGCGGCCCACGTGATCGGCCCCATCCCCATGATGCGCGCCGCCGCGGAGCTGACCCGCGAGTGGGGTGTGCACACCTTCGCCAGCGTCAACCCGATCATGGTGGACGGCACCGGGATGTGCGGCGGCTGCCGCCTCACCGTCGGCGGCAAGGTGGTCTTCGCCTGCGTCGACGGCCCCGAATTCGACGCCCACCAGGTGGACTTCACCGAACTGGTCCGCCGCAACAAGGCGTACGTCGAGCAGGAGAAGCTGGCGCTGGAGCGGCACTTGTGCCGGGTGGGGCTGGGTTCGTAGCGCACGCTTCAGCGTGCCGCCGTGGGCTTCAGCCCGCGGTCTGGCGCCATGCCGCAGCCTGCTGGCCAGCCTTCACCTGATTGTTCACAGCCTCGCATCAGGCCGCGTCGCGAACCTCGACGGTCATCTGCTTGCCAAGTGCCGCCAGGGCAGCCTGAATTCTTTCCGCCTTCGAGGCATGTTCGGGATCGAGCATGCGGCGAACCACCCGCTCGTCGATCCCAAGGCGGTGTGCCAGCTCGGAGTTGTTAACTCGCTGTTCGCGCATCGCCAGATAGAGCGCCAGTTTCGGAGCGAGCCAAAGCGGCACGGGCACCAGGCGCTGACCACGCTTCGCGGCTGAGGGCGCGGGAATCTCCTCCCGGCGTGACAAGCGAATCGAGAGATCCGATCCGAGAGCATCCATCGCTTCTACCATCGCCTCGTGATCGTCTCTGCCATCGGTGGCGACACGGGGGAGATCGACAAACTCGACGAGAACGCGGCCGTCC
>Ga0182027_10003068_pt1 | contig 26756 bp, 29 predicted proteins | sample 712E1DmetaG_FD_121300 | JGI IMG/M metagenome (GOLD analysis project Ga0182027, IMG submission 121300) | Permafrost microbial communities from Stordalen Mire, Sweden - 712E1D metaG (Illumina Assembly) | ecosystem: Environmental > Terrestrial > Soil > Wetlands > Permafrost | place: Sweden...
ATGCTTTCGACGAATACATGAGAATTGGCGACAACTCGGTGTGCGCACTTTCAATGAGCGATACTGCGCACTAGTGCGCATACTGGTAAATCAAGATGAAAACAGCATTCTTGTCCTCCGCTGGCAATCAACTCGGCGGTCACCTGAAGCGGTACACTCAGGCCCGGGTGGCCGGAAAAATTGGCGTATCAATTACAGCGGTGCGAGACTGGGTCGCTGGCCGTCGGCGTCCCAACGACGCGATGTGCGCGGTCATGCTGGCGAAATTCGGTATTCCGCTGACAGATTGGGATGTGCCCGCGCCCTCCGCAGAGCTGGAGCCGGAGCCACCGAAAGTGCAAATTATCGATGCGGCGCCTAGGTCTCCTGTCGATAAGCCGAGGCCCAGGCGGAGAACGCCGATAATCGATATAACCGATCCGAGCATACCGGCCAGGGATCGGTGCGCATATGTGTTGGGAGAGCTTCAGGACGAGCTGAATTCGTGGGATGAAGAGAATTCGGTGTCGGCACGAATGGCCCTGCACAAGCTAATCCTCGACCGGCAAAAGGAATTATCACGACTCGACGGGGACTACGAAGTAGATTTCAAGAAATTCATCGCATCGTCTCAGGGTCAGAAGTTCCAGGATGCGCTCATGGTGCTCGACAGGGAATTCCGCGGTGTCGCGGCCCGATTGGCCGAAATAATGAATGGTCTATAATATGACATCAGGACCAATTCACAAGAAAGTCAAGCACGCGGGCGGTCGACCTGCGAGTCCCAATGGCCTCTCCGACTGCCTGTCCAGGATCGATGCGCGCGTATCGGCCGAGCTGATAGGTCATCATTGGCCGAATCCAAAATTCCAAAATGATCCTGTCGGATTTGCGGAGCAAATTTTAGGGGTAAAGCTCTGGTCATTTCAGATCGAATTCTTGGAAGCAATACGAGATAATCGCAGAGTGAGCGTGTCGGGCGGTCGAAAAATTGGGAAGGACTTCGCCGTGGCTATCGCGGCTCTATGGTGGTATTGCTCCCATCCCAAATCTAGGGTGGTGATTCTGGCACCCACCGTGCGTCAGATTGACGAGATACTCTGGCGCGAGGTACTACAGAGACTCGACGCCTCCGGGCGGTGTCTCGCGTGCAAAGCGCAGGAGCCTGAGGGCGAGGCCCCATGTCCCCATTCCGCCATCATACCTCACGAGCGAATTGGCATGCGCGCGAGCACCGGCCTCAAATCGGATGATTTCCGACAGATCATCGGTTTTACCGCGATGAAAGAGGGCGGAATTCGCGGCCTTTCGGGGGACAACATCCTAGCGATCATCGACGAGGCATCTGATGTCCAAGACCAATTTCAGAAGGCATTGTGGGGTAATCTTGCAGCATCGAATTGCAAGATAGTATACATCTCGAATCCGACCCGTTCCGTGGGATTCTTTCACCGTTCTCATCATACGGAGCGAGAGCTGTATTACACGATTCAGGTGGATACGCGGACCAATCCCAATGCCATGTCCGGACAGCCGGTATTCCCGGGGCTCGCGTCGCGGGAATGGATTGAGGAGAGCAAAATCGCGTGGGGCGAAGGTAGCCTCGCGTGGCTGGCCAACGTCGAGGGTAAATTTCCGACGACAGAGGCCGGTCAATTATTCTCACTCGAGGATGTGCGTGCGGCCTCGAGTCCGGAACGTCTCGAGGCTACGTCATGCAGCGGTAGGCTTTGCATGGGAATTGACGTGGCCGGCGAAAAGGATTCGGGAGATGAGACCGTTATATTCTGTCGTCGAGGCAATATGATCCTCGATATGGTGGCGCAACGTGGAATGACTCCTGATGCCATCACGATGGCGGCGGTTGGAATTCTTGATCGCTTCCGAGATCCATCTACAGATTATATCGACGGATTCTATCCATTGATTGTAATCGACAGGGACGGTGCCACCGGAGCACGAGTGTACGATGCAGTCAATGCTTATCGACGAAGAGACGAAAAGACATTGCATGAATTCAAGCTCGTAGGTTTTCAGGGTGGCAATCCCAGCCCCAATCCGGGAATTGCTCAAATCTATCGGTGTCAACGTGACGTGATGTTCGCTGGGATGCATCAATGGATAACCGAGGGCGGATGCATACCCCAGGACGCGAAGATGGAAGGTGAATTGCTTTCTCTGCGCTGGGTAGAGCGAGACAATCGTGGACGCTCCCAACTGGTACGCAAGAATGAACTGCGAGAAATTTTGGGCAGGTCGCCCGATCGGTGTGATGCCCTGGCCCTTAGCACGTGGGGATTTCATTCGTCAGCTAATGAGGATGCGCAACCGGCCCCAAATCAAGATCGCGCGCCGAGTGTCGGGCATAGATATATTGAGCAGGCAAGCGATTACGAATCTTTGGATTGGGCGTACAAGCGTCCATGGTAAGGGGATTAGTCTCCGCGCTCTCTCTGGCTATCGCCTCTTGCGTGAGAGCGCCGGACGGATTCCCAGTTATATCGACGGACGTATCCGGGAATTCCCTGTCGTGCAAATGGGCCAGGTGTTGCTATCCGTATAGCAAAAAAGAAGGCTCGATTTACGTTTGCGCGCAATTCGAGCCCTCCATTCAGTGGGCGGATAAAATGGAAATATTCGTCAGATGGAAGTTACCGTGATTTGAGCGCCGCGGGTAGAAGGCTAATTCCGTGGACGATCGGAATCGAAATGGTCGTGAATATGCCGTTGGGCCTAACGAATTGAATTCCGTATCCGTGGCTCCACGAGGTCGGGCGCGTGTGTCCGTATAGGGGAGCTAATTGGGCAAGGGTGCCGAAACTCCATGCTCCAATTGCACCGCTGGACACGTTGGGTTCAATTCGCGAATCCACCCGGTGCGTGTGGCCGAATACCACGTTGCCGCCGAAGTACCGTATATGTTCTGCGGCCGCATGTCGCGCGTGAGACACGCCGTGGACGAAAAAGCATTTGCCCAATCGTATGGCGCCCCTACTTCGGACGCCCATATGAAATTCGCTTCTCTTATAATATTTGATGCCTCGTTGCTTCAGCTCGAGCACAGATTGGGGACCGTATACCTCGAGGAGGGACGCGGCATCATTCTCATCGGAGAATGAATTGGCGCTCCATCGCTCCACGTGCCATTCGTGATTGCCCTCGAGGTAATGATAGTCAGCTCTCGGCGCGGCCCTCTGAATCATGTCGAGGAAGGTATTTGCCGATTTAATGTCGTCACCATACGATTCTGCAATCTCACTGGTGTAGCTGCGCTGATGCGAATTGAACGTGCCTCCACAATCGAGATGGTCTCCCAGCAGGACTATCTCCTTAGGCTGCAGAGATTTGATATCGGCCGCGCAAGCCTTGGCGGAGCTCCAATCGATGTGAGCCCCGTGCGAGTCGGGTATGCATACCCTAATTACCTCTCGTCTAGACATGATTCCACCCTATCTATATTCGCCCTTGTCCATCCGTTGTCTCGGGCGTAGATGACAGCATTTACGAGCGCCTCGATACGCCTATCCCTATCAGCCTCGAGAAGTATCAGATGCTCCGGGGACATAATGCCGTCGCGCGACGTTGTAATGCCTCCATCCGCGTCTCGACGGATGTCTATGTATTTACGGGTCATTGGATTTTGCGACATCGGCGATGGCTTGATATATGACAGCATCGGCCAATTCTTCGGCTCTCTCCTTATTCCAATCGCGTCTATCAGAGATGAGATTTAGCTCGCCATATACGGCCTGCCCCTTACTCATCCGTCTGGCGATATAGAGCAGCACGCGTTGCTCGGTTCGGCCGAGCGAACACACGACATCGAACAAATCTTCTACGTCCGCACTCAATAGCGTATTCATGCTTTTCCTCGTTCTCGGGTTACGACTTGCTCTTTTATTTCGCAAATTCGCATAACACGGCCTTTATTTTCGAGAGACAGTCGAATGGCCAGATCCTTTGCTTTGCCGTAGTCTTCGATCTCAACTCCGATATAATCGGAAATTACGATGAATCTCATTCGTTGAAATCCCCCTCTTCCGCCGCTCGCTCGTCCTCATCGGTCCACGGCTTTAATATCTCGAGCGTGGGAGCGGCGAGAGTCTCCATGAGAGATGTCTCGTCGGCAGACTCGGCGGATGCAATTAGCTTGTCGATCTCGTCCGTCATATCGATGTATTTGGACGCTGGAATTACGCCGTCCTCATCGGAGTTGGCCGCGTCCGCACCCCACGCTAACCATCCCTGTATCGCTTCCAATTTTTCCTTGAAATTCATTTTGACACCGCCCATTTCATTATTTTATCGAATGTCTCGAAGGCTTCTGGATCCTTATTTTTTAGCACTTCAGGGGCATAGTGGTAGGCCGACATCGTCTCGGCAAAATACTCGAATACGTTCGATTGACCATATTGAGACGCGCACCATACGCCATCGTTTCTCGGCATTGCCTTGTGTGGGGAGTCGGGGTTACCGGTGTTTACGATTTCGAATCTATCGCCGAACAGCTTCGCCACGCGCCTATATGCCGGCAAGTTTTGCTCGTGCAATATAAGGTGCAGATGGTGCGACAATTCGTGTAGCATTGTGGATTCGCGGAATAGAATTTCGTCCTCATAACCTCCGCCGCGCGCGATGGCGCTTCCGACCCGAAAACATCCCTCTCCTATCCCGCCCGTGAATTCCTTATTTTCGAATTTCAGAGTCTTTTTCAAATAAGGAAGAGAACGAATAAATATGCTTGGAGACTTGTAATTCTCATTGTGCGGAATAAAGAGACCGTCCGCACGAGAGTATTTGCCCGGCATCTCTTCCACCTGCGCTACGGCGACCTTCTTTCTCTGTACGACCGCATCAAATCCCTTGGCCAGGACGCTATCGAGGGCTTGCCTTCCACGTTTGGTCAGTGCGACATCCATTTTCAATTCCGATGATGTTTGGGTCTTGCGCGCTGGCGCTTCCGGAATTTCCCAATCATCGAATTTTGCTTCGGGCTCGTCCTTTATGTCGTCGTAGTTTTTGCCTTCGAGTCCGGATTTCTTCGCCAGTTCTTTGGCTTCCGCTCGGTGCTTGGATGCCGCTTTCCGGTGCTCCTCCGCCTTAGCTTCCGCCTTCTCCAGCTCGGCCCGATGCTTTGCGCGTTCCCCCTTCGAAAGCCCCTTCTTGGACAGTACAGCGGCTCTGCGGGCCGCGCTCTTCCGATGTTCGTTGGCCGCGAACTTGTGGGCTTCGGCCGCCTTATTGTGGCTTTCGGTGGAAGCCTTTTTGCCAGTCGTTTTTTTTGATGCGGCCTCGGCGTTCTTGCTTGATGCTCCCCCTCCCTTGATGAAATGACCGTCCGGGCCCCGAGGGTGTAATTCTTCGTGCCACTGTCCGGACATAAGAGATCCACCACGGGCAATGGCGCTCATAGAATTGCCGCCCAAAGAGGTAGGGCCGGATCCCCCTTCATTTCCAGAATCTCCGCCCTTTTCCAATTCTGATATTGTCATATCTCCGCGCTTATCGCCCATTTTATCCAAGCCCTGTCCCTCTCGGGCTTCGTCCACCGTGACTACCTTTGATATATCGGTGGGTGCCAATTCTATATGAGAATGGGGCCGGACCTCGTGCGAAGGGCCGAGGATGGTCGGGACGCCATATCTGGCCATCAATTCTTCGATGTCCACTACGATGGGTTGCTTAATTCCTGCCGACACTTGTGCTGATGCAACCGCTTCCACCAGGCCCTTAATCGCATTGGCTAGTTGTACATATGTTGCGGCCTCTCCCGAGCGCTCCTTCGGCGCCTCCACTTCGGTTTCAACCGTTACCGCATTCTTCAGCGCCTCCACGCCCCAAGTTTGTCCGATGTATGCTGGAAGAATTTGCGTATTCACGGTGTGGTCCCATGCTTCAGCAGTGGCTCGAATGAGATCCAATTGCACGACACGGAAGACGTCCATATTAGAAAATCCAGCCGTGCCCTGGAGCATCACCGATGATCCGCATAGGCAGGTGGCAATTTCCTCATTGTGCGCCTTGATATCCTCGGTATAAATTTGCCAGCCCTGTCCCCTCGATTCGACGATTTTCACGTCCCATCCGATCGGGAGCACCGCGGCGGTATTAAGGCTCCAGGATATGAGGCGCTGGAGTAGACCGCTTCGCTCCTCCTCGGTTGCCCCGAGCGGCGCGGTGGCGAATCGACCCGGAGATGAATGCTTGGTCGCATACGACTGACGCATGAAAATCGATTGCGTCTTATTTATATACGATCGCCCGAGCGGATTCCAGAGTCCCGAATTCCAGGGATAGAGTCGGCCCCCCGGTATATGCAGAATCCACATATTCCCGGACGAAGATACCTGGCCCGGATTGATTGGAATTAGGCCCGCGATAGAGCGGTAGTACCACTGATGACGATTCCAGAGAAAAAACAAATTCTGCGGGTATCGACGAATTAGAACGGGAAAATTGCGTCCCTGAACCGGCACCATTTCCCCGATGGAGGCTCCGGCAGTTAGCCCGTCCCATACCATTAGACGGGCCTCGGATGACGGTATCATCTCATTATATACGTCCCGATCACTTCCAGTTTTGTCCCGCAGTACATCCACGATGGAACGATCGCCGTAGAAGCGCTTTGGAAAATTCACCACAGAGGTTCGGGCGTCGCCCAGGCCGCGAATAACGCCATCGTTCTTCATTGACTCGACCAATTGACCTATCATGGTCATGTCGCCATTTTGGGCCATGTGTTGGGCTCGCTCGATATCTGGCGGATACCATCGCAGACGGACACTGGGTATGGTCTCCAGCTCTCCGCCGAGCGCCTTGCGCGTCTCGTTGATCGCCTCATCATCCAATTGTGGGCCCGGCATGGGTTGAGGATCGAATCCGGAAATTCCAATCAGAGCCCGGGCCAGGTCTTTGATGGCGCTGATTGCCGCCTTGCGATCGACCATTATCGAATCCTCGTTTCCTGTGCGATCGCCATCACCGATCCATGCGGCGGCAATTCTATATTCAAATTCAATCTCGAAATTGCCTCCTCAACCGCCTCCCTCGAATACATGGTGCCTCCGCCCGAAAGGACTCGGCGCAGCGTTCGCTTTTCGATATGCGCCTCGGCGCAGACTAAATCCTCAAACTTGTGTGACAACATTCCCGCATCATACACCAATTCGAATCCGAAAGTGTGCCTTTTGGATTCCAAAGTGTATCAAAATTAGAATTCAATCAGCGGGGCGCTCGACCGGACATTGAATGGCGCTACGCTCCAATCCGTGGACGTACACGTCTATTCGCCTATGGGCCTGATAGCCTGCTCAATGAGTGCGTGGGGAGCCACATTCGCGCCGTCTGATATAAATTCGAGTCTTCCGAATTCAGTCGCGTGCGATCGATATTCGTTCGTCCATATTGAGGGGCCTCTTTTCAATTCGAATTTTCACCCTCAATTCGATTGCTATCCACTAATTCTGGATCGCGTAAAGGCTGCTCTGTCCCTACCCTCTCCATGCCTGGTGCTTCGTCTGCGCTCTCCCGGAGGGGAATTCTCGGGAGCCATAGAATTGAGCAGAGACATTAGGGCTCTCGCGTCTGCCGCAGGTAAGAGGGTGGTGGCCCTAAGCGAGAGTCAAGCCCTTTCCGCCGCATACGCGATAGCGTGCGCGGCAGATGAAATTGTGGTGACTCCCAGCGGGGCAGCCGGATCAATTGGCGTGTGGTCAGTCCAGGAAGACTCGACTGTCAATGACGCCAAGATGGGTATGTCGTATCAATTTGTGGCCAGCGGGGATGCTAAGGTCGACCGGAATCCACACGTAGGAATTACTGAGGAATCCGTAAAACGAATTCGGGACGAGGTCGACGCCAGCGCGGAAGCATTTTTCTCGTACGTGTCAGAGCGTAGAGGCATCAGCGTCGAATCAATTCGGGCGTTGCAGGGTGGGGAATTTTTCGGGCAGTCCGCAGTCAATAAGGGCCTGGCCGATCGTGTGGTCAATTCGTGGAATTCATTTTCGTCGGAGGAAGAAATGCCGAAGGACAAGAACGGTAGAGAACCGGGTGAACCGGGATATGATGAGGCCCTTGCGGCTATTCAGCGCGCGGCCGATGATGACAAGGACAAGGTGCGATCTGCGAAAGCTAAGCGCGCTTTGCGTGCTTGGAATGAGAATGAGCCCGAGGAAAAGAAGGATGAGCCGGCGAAAGCGGCCGCAGAGGAGAAGGAGCCCGAGGAAAAGGAGAAGGAGCCGGCGAAAGCGGCCGCAGAGGAGAAGGAGCCCGAGGAAAAGAAGGAGGAGCCGGCGAAAGCCCTGCTGGCCCTCGCCGAGCAGGTGCAGACGCTCGCATCCCAGCTCGCATCACGAGATGCAGCGGACGCGAAGAATAAGGAGGAGTCGGAACGTGCGCGACTTCTCGCGAGTCGACCCGATTTTGGCGAAGCCGTATGTCACACGCTGGCATCCGCGTCCCTGAGTGTGCTCCGGAATGCGGTAGAGACGTGGCCTCGCGCTCGGGCATCCGCATACTCGGCTGCTATCGCGAATGTACCGTCCGGAATTACTCCGGATGTCAAATCGAATTCTCATCGCATGACCCCTGAGGAGGCGCAATTGTTTGCGCGCTCATCTGGCAGTCTCAGGGCTCAGGCGACAGGTCCTGTCCAAGTGGGAAATTCGTTTTCGATCGGATATTCAGATCCGTCTGTCGGCGCAATTCGCGCCAAGAAACTCGCGGACGAGCTTGCCGCCATAAATGCTGAAGTCGAGGGAATGATCCATGGCTGATGTCAGTTCGACTCTGTATTCGCTGGTCCCTAATGGGACTTTGAAGGTGGCATCGCTGCCTATTGCTGCGAGTCATACGGCATATGCCGGTACCACGTGTTGCATCGACACTGCCAATCCTGGCGCGGTTTATCCGGCTACTACCGGGTCGACCACTCTGGTCCCCATCGGCAAATTCAATGACACCGTCACCGCCGGAGCGGGCGGCACCGCTCAAGTAGGTGTCACTCTTGATCGTGAACATTACATCACCTATTACGATTCCGTTACGGGTGGTGGCGCGGTCACGGCTTTGAATCTGTTTCAAACGGTCAACCTCGCCAGCAATCACGAGGTGACGACTACCGCCAGCGGGTCTCCGACTCTTTCGGTGGTTGGACGTGTATGGGTCATACTTCCCAATGGAACTGTTGGCGTGGAAACGCCGTGGTGATGTGCGCCCAAAGCGCGAAAGGAAAATGAAAAATGCTCGGCGTAATCACTGCTAATTTCCTGTTCAATATCGAGAGTCGCATGAAGATTGTGGTGGAGCAATCTTTCGCGTCCCTACTCGAGGATATGTGGTATCCGAAGCTCTGTAGGACCATCAATACGGATGGCAAGAGCGAGCGTGTCAACATGCTCATTGGCTCCGCCAGTCTTGACCAGCTTACGCCGGCCGATGGTGGGGAGAATGCGGGGAGCACGAATTACGATCAATATCTCGAGGTGACAACCGAATATTTCCCGGCGGCATTCGGTAAGTCGTACAAGATCAACAAGCTCAAATATCTCAATTCGCTGAATGGCGGACAAGATCCACTGATGCAGTGGGCGCGCGACATAGCGACGCAGGGAGCTTACTATCCGCAATGGCTTGCGGCTGGTACACTCCTAAATGGTGGTACGGCCATCGGTCCGTATGATGGGGTGTCATTTTTCAATAAACTACATCCAATTCACCCGCTCATTCCCTCGCTCGGAACCTATGCCAACGATTTCACTGGGGCCGCTGCGGCCGCGTCCGGAGCGACTCCTGCCTATCCCGGCGCTTGCCCGATCGACGACACCGTGTCGATGGATATCGCGTTCGCAAATTTGCAGAAGGTTCTATCCTATATTCGCACGAGTGTTCGGCTTCCCAACAACATGGGAATGCCGCGCAAGCTGAAGCCGAAATTCATATTGTCGGCACCCCGGTCTTTCGGTCGAATATCCCAGCTCCTAAAGGCGCAGACTATCGCGCAAACCGCTGGCACTTCTGCTACGGCTGGAGGCGGCGCGGACGCGGGTGAAATTTTCAAAAAGTGGATGCTGGCCGAGCCAGTGCAGGCTGACGAGTTGGCGGGCGGAGTTTCCATCAATATCGCTCCCATCAATTCGCCACCGGTAATTGTGACTGGAAGCGACACCACGTACTATGTGGTGTGCGAAGAGGCCAATAAATTCGAAAACGGAGGTTTGCTCCGCTATTCGCGTTTGCCATTCACCATGCACACGTATTCTGGTGAATCCGGAACGGATGGCATAGATGCGATTCTCGGGCGAAGTCAAGAGCTTGAGTACCGTGCCGATATGTACGAGTCCGTAAATTACGGACTTCCGTACACGATCTTCCGTTGCCAGGGGTCGTAAAACCGTGGCGTATCCGACTCTAACCGATTTCTCTCCGGGTGGGGCATATCCATTGCCCCTAAACCCGGCATTGATTTCGACCATAGAGTCGGAATCGCCCGGCTATACGAATTCGAGAATTGCGATACAGATTGGAAAGATGGAGGCCAGACTGGGGAAGCGGTATGATCTTGGCCAGATCGCCGCTTCTCCGCCTCTAATCGTTATCGGGTGGCTGCAAGCCACCGTCACGATTGATCTGCTCGACTTCCGAGGTCGCAATCCCTCCGACCCGGCCGCGGTGTCGGCCAAAGAGCGTTACGATTTGGCCATTGAGGAAATGAGGGAGGCCGCGGACGCCAAGGACGGGCTATTCGAATTGCCCCTTGTGCCCGCTGGCCAATCGGCTGTCAAGGGCCCCAAGGTCCTTTTTTACACCGAAAATTCTCCTTATATCTCTGCCGACATGCAAGAGGCAATAGGAATTCACGAAGATTTTGGAGGCAAGAATGGTCGCTGTTGCTAACAGGATTTCTCCGTCGAGAATCGCTCCCACTGTCGATGCGCCTGTTGAGGAGTCGAAAAGCGCTCCCACTGTCGATGCGCTCACCGCGGACCAATCCGATGCTAATGCCATTGTGAGTGCAGTGTCCGAAATTGCCACCCGAATAAGGGATATACGGGCCAGACTGGACAATTCAAATTCGGACGCCACGTCGCTCGTGGGTCACTTGTTGTCATCCATACTGGCGATCGGTGGCGCCGACGTTGGCGGTCACGATAATCGATTCGATGTCTTGAGACAGATGGTGAATGAGGGGCCCAATTCTAAGAATGACCCCGACGGAACCTCTTCGGCCGCGCAAGTCGCAATTGCGGTCCTGGGATATCTTCATGCGGGCACGGTTCATCCCGAGAATACGTCAGCTATCAAGCTGATCGCTGAAGCATGGTCCGGAGCGACGAATAAGGATGACGGGCATTCTCGCGTGTCAGCGAAAATGCAAGCCGATGCGGATGCGGCGTCTCTGGCCTGCATTGAGGCTCATCGTGTCAGATTGGCCAAATCACAATCTAGGGGTGGTGTCGTGACGTTTGATCCGCCCGTCAAAAAGCAACAGACGATTGTCCCGGATAGCAGATCCAATGTGAATCTCGCTAGCGAGACGGTTCATCGGGTCGGATAAATGGCTGCCAAATATGGAGGAGCGGCCGCAGGGGGGGCCACACGAAGCATCGACGCCATGATCGGCTCTTGCGAGGCATTGGCTGGACTGGGAGACGAATTGGCGCGAAGGGCGGCGCCAATGATCTTGGCTGAGGTGAAGCGTACTGCGGAAGCGGGTACCACCACACTCGGTGAATCCTGGGCTCCACGCAAAAAGGATGGCGCCAGAGCCCTAGTGCATGCGGCAACTCATATCACCGTCAAGACATCCGGATCTGTCGTGACACTGGTGATAAGGGGACCCGATGCCATCCACAATGATGGCAATTTACCGCACACACCGGCCAGGAGAATTCTTCCAGACTATAGCAATTTGTCTCCACCCATTTTGGCAATTCTGCAAAAGGTTTCGGCCGATCTCTTCGAAGAGATAATGACATGAGCACGCTCCACGGAATAAAGGCTTTGGCTGATGGTGTTAGGGCTCAATTCCTGGCCAATTCTTCGCCCGTGATTGTTCCTCCGGTGGGATGGGATCAACGCAATCAGCAACAGAATTATTCGGCCGTTCCGGGTGGTGGTCGCGTGATTTTCATGCCCGGCCAATACGACGGATCTGCGGGTGCTCCGAAGCCCATCGATGGTGGCGAGTTTAGTAGGGATTTGAAATTCCAATCGTTGAACCCGAGAGAAAACGTGGGATGGGATTCGTGGGTTACGTGCTCCGTTTGGGCTGTCGATCCTACTCGCATGATGCAAGAGGAGGATCAAATCCTCGCCACATTGGATCTGGTGGAGAGCACGCTCCAGGCCATAAATATGGCTACGCATACGAGCGCCGACGGATCTATTCAGACCGTCGGACAGGCCAATATAAAATTCAACGGCAAAACTACGTGGGTCCTTCCGCCCTCGACCGTTACGACCTTCGGTAGGGAATTTGTTTTTTCATTCGTGCAGCGATGCCGCTGGCTAAATGCGGCTTACGGAATTGCATATCCACAACCCGAGGTAAGTAGAACCCCGGCATTATAGCGAGAGGTCTAAGATGACTGTTCCTTCGGTTACATTTTCCAAAGTCAACGCGAACACGGGCGTCGTGCCGCCCTCCCAATCGGGAGTGATGGCCATTATCGCCCCCTCTCAATTCGGTCCGATCAACACTCCGCAAACGTATGGAAATGCCGCTACTGCTCAATCCGCTCTAGGCCTGGGTCCCGCAATTGAATATCTTTCATACGGACTCAGCGCATCCGGCAAGCCCTCGCTGGCGGTTGTCCCGGCCACATCCACGGCTGCCACGTACGGAACAATTGCGTACACTGGTACGGGCACCATGCACGGTACACCACCGATAGCCGGTGCTGCCGTACCATTGGATGATTACCAAGTTATCGTGACATTTACCACCGCTGGTACGTCGGGCACATCTGGAATTTATTACACCTACTCGCTCGACGGTGGGAATACGGTTAGCGCCCCCACTGCTCTTGGTATCGCCCTCTCGCTGGCAATCCCCAATTCTGGCGTTTCGTTCACTCTAACTACGGCCCTCACTGTTGTCGTCGGGGATTTCTTCACGTGCAATGTGACTCATGCGCGAGCGACATCGGCAGACCTCATTGCGGCATTCGAGGCGCTCCGAACGACCCAACAACCGTTCGAGGCCGTACTCGTCGATGGAGAAACATCGTCCGCGATCATAAGCGAGATCGATGGCATCCTGGCATCGTGGGAGGCGGCAGGCAAATTCAAGTGGTTCGTCGTCAATACCAGACTCAAGAATCTGCCCCTGCCAACCGGGGAGACGGAAGCAGCCTACGCCACGGCTATGGCTGCCATAGTTAGTTCCGATTCGACAATTAGGGGTTTGGTGTGCTCTGATGGCGCGGACAATACGAGTCTTGTTACTGGCCTCACAATGCAGCGCCCCACATCGATGTTCGTGGCGGCACGCGCGATGAAGGTGCTTCCCGGGGTGATGCCCGAGGAAAAGGACCTGGGCCCACTACCTAATGCCTCGATTTCGGACGCCAATGGCAATCCGAGGCACCACGATGAGTACCTGTACGACGATCTGGATGCCCTCCGCCTTGTTTCGCTATGCACCGATCCGTCCACCACCGGTACGTTCATATCGAATTCATTTGTTCTCTCGTCGCCGGGCTCCGATTACGTCTATCTCCCGCATTTGCGTACGATGAATCTCGCCTGTAGCGCGGCGTGGGCTGCATTGAATTTGCAACTAAGCAAGGGCGTTCGCAAGGGCGCTCCCGATCCTACTACGGGCCATATCTATATTCTCGAGCCGGATGCTCAATCCATCGAAGCAGCGGTGAATGATGCTCTGGCCAATCCGCTGAAGGGGCAGGTCACGAACGTCAAATTTACGCTGTCTCGCACCGATGATTTGAGTGCGAATTCTGGCGTCACAATTCACGGAACGTTGCAAATCGAGGCCCTCGCATATATCAAGGGATTTGCGGTGTCGGCCATGTTCACCAAAAATATCGCGCTCACCACCTGAGAGGAATGCCATGGGAGATATAGTTAGAGTCCAGGATATGCTTTTTTCAGGCACGTCCTGTCTATTCAAAATCGGCACCAGTATTTCGGGAGCCAGTCCGTGGACAGGCATTGTTGACATCTCTTGGGAGCACTCGCGCGAGCCCAAAGTCGTATATGCGAATCGACAGGACGGTCGACCCATCGGATGGACGGCTGGGAAATACGAGGTAGGCTCATTCATGATGAAAATGTTGCTCGACTCGAGCAATGCTCTCAAGAAAATGCTGTCAGATCAGTATGGCGGATACGGGCGAACCCCATTTTACCTTTTCGGCTCTTTCTATGAGCCCGAGTTGACAGCGGAAGGGGTCATGTCAATTGTGGCTTCTCCGTGCCGAATCAAGTCGGTCAAATTTAGTAAATCGGAGGGCTCGGACGAGCTTTGCGAGGAGTTGAGCATTGCGTGCCTCGGAATCATCGAAAACGGATATACGCTATACGAGGCCAATCCGGCTCTTGTGCCGCAAGTCGTTTGATAGGAGAATGCCATGACCGAAGTGATTGAAACTATTTCTATCGAGGAGCGAAAGAGAATTATATCCGAAAAGAAAGCGGAGAGAGAGCTGAAGCTGAATCAGCAAAGGGAAATTCATGCCCTTGAGGGGGACGAACTTTCGGAGCAATACGAAACAGAAATCGGTCCCAAAGGTCAGAAGTTCGATCTTGTGGATTGCGAGAATGACGGATGGATTGTGGTGCGTCGCGGACCGGCCGTGACGTATAAGCGATTTATGGCGTCGGCCAAGGTCGACGACCTGGACAAACAGCACGAATTCGTGGTGCCCAATTTGGTACATCCGGGGAAGGATGAATTCAATCGAATTACATCGGACCGGCCTGGTCTACTGACCGCTAGTGCCAATGCACTAATTCGTCTCTTCGGGATGGGTGTACAGGAGGCAAAAAAAGGATAATCGGGGAGCGCTCCATGGCGGAGAATGACCAATGGATAGTGGCTTATTCTCTGCTAGAATTGCTTTCGACCAGCATCGAAAGAGATGAAGCGTCGGAAGAAAGAGCCCTCCTAGGGGCCCTGCTGATTGCCGACAATATCGCCGAGGAGAGGGCGTTCCGGAAGTGGATAGTCAAATCGTTCAGTAAGTGATTACAATGCCCGATCAAACAGCCACGTTCAGACTCCAATTCGAGGGCAACGCCAAAGACGAGGCGTTCGCCCTCAGTGCGGAAATGGAGAAACTGAGGGCTCGAATAGAGCAGGGACAGGGGGCCATCAAGGCTTACAATTCAAATATCAAAGCGATGAAGGGCAGTTCCGATGCTCTTGTCGCGGCGAAAAATAATTTGAAATCCAAGGTGGATGCCGAGCGAGACTCAATCTCCAAAGATCGCCTCGATTTGTTGAGGTTGGGGGCCAGCTACGAGACGTGCGCCGCCAAAGTGAAGCATCTGGCGCGAGAAGAGGCGAATAGGATCAAGCTGAAAGAGGCGGAAAATCTGAAAAAGTCGACAGAGGCCCAAAACAGGTTATCGGCCGCTATCCGCATGGGTGGTGGACCGGTGTCGAGCCTGGCCGGCAAGGCCAAGGAATTGAATGGTGTATTGGGAGGATCTGGCGGCGCCATGGCTGGCGTCGCCCTGGGAGCCGCCGCTATTGTGACAGGGGTAATCGCCGTCACATCGACGATCGCGGGCGCCACCGAGGCGATGGGCCGATTTCTCTGGCAATCAGCCCTGTCGACTCGCCAGCAATATCAATTCGCTCGCGCATCCACAATATCCGGTGATAGCGCCAAAAATATGATCAAAGGGCTCGACTATTTTTCCAAGATGCTTCCCCAATCCAGGGAGGAACTAGCGGGTTTGCAGGCCGACATCACCATGGCAATTCGAGGCTCCAGATTGGGTGGGGAAGCCCGGGCCGTTTCGAATTTGTTTGCCCTTACCGCCTCGACTGCCGCCGTATATGGCGACAAGGTTTCATCGAAGATGAGAAGCGTTTTCGAGGGAATGAAAGACGAGATGTGGGGATATTCTCGAATTTCGAGGCAGGCGCTTGAGGGTACCCCATTCGCAAAGTCGTTCAATGAAATTGCGGCTATGGCGAAAAAGGCCGGAATAAACATCAATCTCGTAGCCAATGGTATGGGCGAACAGGGTCTAATGGGCAAGACGAAGGATCTGCTCGCAGCCTTCCGCATGTTCAACGATCAATCGCAGACCACGAGGGAAACGCTTTCGTCGGCCATGAAAGATCCATATGTCTTGTGGACGAAATTTACCGATAAATTGGGCCAATTCGGCAGGTCACTGAAAATTGAACCGGTCCTGTTGGCACTATCAAAATTGGTAGATGGATTCGACGTGTCGACGTCGGAAGGCAAGGCATTCGGCGAAACGCTGAGCCGGGCGATGAATAGCAGTATGCCCACCATCATTGCCGGCATAGAATGGATCGGGGCCAGCATTCCGTCGCTCATACGTAGCGTAGGGGCCTTCGTGTCTTCGATTGGTAGTATGGCTAAATTCGTCAGCGATCATTGGGGTACGATTAAACTTGCCATCATGGCTATTGGCGTCTCTGTCGTCGCAATCGGCGCCGTATTCGTTCTCGTTGGCGGGATTATCGCTGCATCTCTTGCCCTAGTCGGAGCGGCTATCGTTGCCGTGGGTACGGCCGGTTACGGCGTCATGTCCGTCATTTGGAATTTAGGCTCGAGCATTGTCAGCGCCTATAATTTCATTGCCGGCCTAAAATGGTCAGATATTGGCAGGGCAATTGTGGATGGCATCGGAAGCGGAATCAGAAATTTCGGAGCTTCACTGATCCAAGACGTGAAGGATCTCGGATCTGGCATAATGAATGCGTTCAGGGGAATGCTGGGCATTCATTCCCCGTCGCGCGTATTCGCCGAATACGGACTCAACATCACTGCCGGATTGGCGCAAGGCATACACTCGGGGGCACCGCAGGCGAGAGAAGCGGTGGAACAAATGGCTCCCATGCCGCCCCCAGCATCGATGGGAAACGGCGTAAACCGAAACAGTTCGAATGTGTTCAATATAACCATTCAGGTTCCCACGACCGGAAGCGGAAAAGAAACAGCCGATGCCCTCACATCTCCGTCTCTTCGCGAGGCGCTCGTTAGATTCCTGGAGCAAGCAGCGATAGAATCCGGATTGTCAATCGGGACGGTGGTACCGCAATGACATATTTCTCCCCCCTCCTAGCACCCAATTCGTCTGCTACGAATTATCTAAATCCGCTGTATTGGCCTGCCGTCGATTCAATCTGGCTCGGTGGTGAGCAGGCTCCGGGCAAATGGACGCTCAGGAGCGCGCCCCGAGTCTATGACTGGCAGGTGGTGCTTCAATGGTCAATGGAGGGTGGGGCACTACTCCCCAAATGCGTTGCCCCCATGGCCATCGAATTCCTGGTAGAGCTTTTTGATGATCCCAGCAATCAAAAGGATTATTACCTAGAATATATGGCATTTCGGTCCAAGTGGCTCAAGAGGCCATCGTGGCAACCCGGCGGATCGTCCAAACAATTCGCCATCCCAATATTGCATCCCGAATTGAATTTCAGAAGGGTGAATTCCGTTGTTATTGCCGAGGAAAATCCCCTGGTGAATGACGGAAGTGGCTTGTGGTCTTGCACTGTAAAATTCATACAATGGATGCCATTCCGAGCTATGAAAATAAAGCCGGATGCGGCTTACCCGTCTGACGGTGGTGTTGCCGCAACAGATCAAGAATCGGCACGGAATGACCTGCTCACGCAGCAGCAGGCCAATGCACCCGTTCCAGATTTTAATCCATGATTACGCTCAACGGAATTATCGCACATGCAATCGAGTTGCATGTGCCCTATCGCGGTGTGTGGCACGCCGATCTGGAAATTGATCCAGATGACATCTCGACATTGCCGTCGAGCGGTAGCGCCAAAATTGTGATATCCGGAGACTCGTCGGCGTCCACCACCATTGTCGGCACAATAGACCCAACGGGTACCGGCTCATTCGGTAATATGGGCAGAATAAGAGTCATAGGTGGGGCAGGCGGATGGGGTTCGCTTGTGTCGGGAACCGATTTGGGTTCGAGTTCCCCTCTCTCTTCTACGGTCATTTTTCAGGCTGTAGCTGCCAAATGTGGTGAGACGGTTTCCGATCTCTCTCCGGTATCCGTGTCTAGCAATTGGTGTCAGATTGCGGGCCCCGCAAGCGCAGTATTCAATGATCGCGAATGGTGGGTGGATCCAGCCACGGGCGTCACAATGGTTGGTCAACATCCCCCCGTTCAGCCCGATCAGTCGCTCCTCGTCACGTATTACCATCCCGATAAAAAGATGGTGGAGGGAACGTGCGACGTTATCGTGTTGCCCGGAACCGTAATTTCTGACTCCAGAATTGGCGAAACACCGGTTACAATTTCAGACGTAGAACAAACGTTTGATCCCCAAATCGGATCGCGATTTCGGGCATGGTGCTCTGTCACCCAAATATCTCGCATCAATAATGTATTGACGGCGATGATTCGGAGCATGGCGAAGACCTCTCAGCTCAAATCGTATTGGTACAGAATTGTAAATCAGGATAATTCGGGCAAGCTATCTCTCCAGATCGTCGACAAGACTCAGGGCGCGCCCGACCAGGTGCCTATCGAGGTGATCGGTCCCAGCGGAGTATCTGCGAAATACACCCTGGCCACTGAATGCTTAGTCCTATTCGCGTTCGGAGATCCTAGGTATCCGGAAATAATTGGATTCCGTGGAACCCCGTTGCCGGTCGAGGCCACTGTCGATGCGCAGAATACGGTTCACGTCGGCCCCACGGTATCCGCCGTTCAGATCGCGGGCGCTGGCAATCCGATCGCCAGAGTGGGTGATCCAGTCTCGACCACCATAAGTTCCCTCCATGTCGCGGCACTGATGGCGGCAGGATCGGTGCTCATCACGGCACCACCTAGCGGTGGTCCCTGCGTCGTAACTCCCGGGCCCTCCCCACTGTCTGTCACCCTACCAGGTATAATAACCGCTGGCTCGACGAAGGGGAGTTGTGGCGGATGAGCGGATTGACATATCTCGGGGAGTCGAGCTTGGGTGTTTATTTTCCACTGTTCACGCCCGAATTGCTGGCCGAGGCTGATGCCAATCTGCAAACACAATTGTCCGCGTCCGTGGCGCTTTCGGCCGGCCTCAATGTGTCTCTGCCCACGGTGGGAATGCTACTCGAGCTGGACGCTGAAGCGGTGGCAAGAATTCAGGGCGAGATCGGTGCGGCACTGACGGGCCCCAGTCTGAATGTCGACCTGTCGGCCACGCTGGCGCTAATCGAGCAATTGAATTCAGAGATAAGCGCATTCCTTAATATCTCTAGCCTGATGGCATCGGGGGGCGTGGCATTCATGTCATACGGTGGTCCGGCCTCGTCTGTTGGGGCTGACATCGCTTCCGGAACCGATTCGATTTGGAATCCCACCGATATCGTGAATGCGTTAATTTTGGGGGCCAATTCAGGACTCTCCGAATCAGCCATCGGCATCATGTTCGGACAGACATCTCCTTCCGGATTCACGCTAATAGGCGTCGAATCTCTATCGGTGTGCCTTCCTCTGCTGGGTCCCTTCGTTTTCTCGGTATTGGCCGATCTGTATGTCAAGCTGCAATTGGCGATCGGATTCAATTTGAATATAGGGGTCACTCTGCCGTCGGTTCAATTATCACTTGAATTGGCGCTATCCATTCTCGCGGCTCTGAATGCGGATCTGGCCGTAGCCATTACTCCACCTAGCATCTCACTTTCCGTGGTGATCGAAGCCATGGTGAATTTCCAATTGTCACTGCAATTGTATTTGAATATACTATTGCAATTGCCGGGTCTCTTTTCTACGGCAGGAATCTTCGCTTGGAAATATTCGGGACCGTCCAGTGGATTCGGGCCTGCACTCACGTCCGCACTGGCCACTAATTGGCCAGACGGTAGCCCTAGCTCCGGGAGCGTAGATATGATAATCTTGGGAACAAATGTATCTGCTACCGCAGTGTCTATCGGATCATTATTCGGGCTGACATGGTGAGCAATTCTGACCCCACCGTTCCGTTTTTTACGGATACCACGGTAGCAGCCAATTTGGCTGCACTCGAGAAGTGCTCCAATACTTCGGTTGTCGATCTGGTCTATTGGGATGACATGGATCCGTTGGCCGACGAAACAACCTCTGACCTCCAGGCCCTGGAGCAGGACGTTTATCACATTCTACTCGAGGCCATGGCTAGTAACCTGGACGATCCCACCCATGGAGTAAATATCACCGGCGCACTGTCGGGCACACTGCAAGGACTCCAGGCGCGCGCTCAAATGATCGATGCCCAATTGGAGGGCGATGACAGGGTGAATTCATCACGCACGACTGTGCAGCAGAATTCGGATGGCACCTATCTTGTGCTAATGGATATAGGCACGGATGGCTCGGTCGTTCGGCTAAAATTCACGCTCCAACAGGCGTCGGTCGGAACCGTGGAGGTATTGCCGTGATTTCATTTTCGACCCTTCTTTCTCCATTCACCACGGCCCAGGCTCGCGCCAAATTCGATTCGATGCTGGCGACCCTTAATGTGCCGAGCGCCTCATGGAGAAAGGGCGGAGTATTTTCGACGCTACTGACGTATGTGGCATCGTGTTACGCAACATTTTCGGTGATAATTACGCAAGCCATTGGGGCCGGATTTCTCGAGACTGCTACGGGCAATTGGCTCACGATGCTGGCATTCTACACGTTTGGTGTGGACCGTACCGCATCTCCATTCTCGTCCACGGCAGCTACGGGGCAAATTCAATTCACTAATTCGGGAGGTGGCGCGTACGGTCCCTTCCCCGCCGGCACCGTAACTATGGGATACAATCCCAATCCGTCGAATTCTGGCAGTACATCACAATTATATACCAATACGCAAGCCTTCTCTCTGTCGTCATGGTCGGGATCTGGAGTGAATCCCACGGCGACAGTGCAATTCCAGTGCGTGACTCCGGGATCAATTGGCAATGTGCCTCCCGGAATTTCGTCCGGATTGAGCAATCAGCCCACTTGGATTTTTTCCACAGGTCTACCGGGTGTCAGCGCGTACAGCGCGCAGGCGTTCGTTGGCACCGATCAAATATCCGATACACAGCTGAAGGCTATTTGCTCCGCTAAAATCGACGCCAATAGCGTTCGTGGACCCAAGGGCGCCTATGTTTGGGCCGCAACGCAAGCGGGCAATGCTTCCACTGGCGCCGCAATCGTCACTAAGGCCCCGGTAATCCAGAATAATTCAGGCAACGGGACAATTACCGTGACGGTGGCCCCGCTATCCGGCGCCCTAACTCCCGACGATGTGACCGGAATTCAGGCGGCGATATCTCAATTCGCCCAACCGCAGGCGATAACCGTACTGGTCCAGGTGGCAATTCCAATTCCAATAGTCGGCACCATAACAGTTTATTGCTCCTCAGAGCTCGGACTTTCGGTTTCTGATTTGACCACGCAAATAGAATCCTCGATATCGGCACTCGTGACAGGGCTGCCAATCGGCGGGCTTGCGAAGCCCATTGCGGGGTGCGTATCCGGCTTGTGGGGCTCCGACATCTTGGGGGCCATCACGTCCGTAAATCCAAATATATTCGCAATTGACTCGACCCTAAATTCAACCTCTGGCACTCTGTCCGATACCGTACTTGTACCAGCATTCCCTCTGCTCCCGAGTCAGAATGCTACGGTCGCATTCGACGCCTCTGACGTCGTAATTGTGGTGAGGATGGTCTGATGGGAAATCTAGGAATAAGGCATCGGATTCCGGTACCATCCTGGCTGGCCAATCGACCCGGATTCAATTCCGCATACAAGGTCCTTTATACATTGGCTGCAAATCTCGATATACTAATCGAGGCGGCCGAGGAGGGAATCATGGCTGCCTGGCCCGGCTCCACTTCGCGCACCGATTCACTGCCGTACATCGGCCGGACCAGGGGGATAATACGGGGAGAGGTCGAATCGGATTCTGCGTATGAGGCGCGGCTCACGAAGTGGATTGATACTCATTGGAATTGCGGAGCTTCGGGTCAGCTTGCACTGGCAATTCAGAAATACTTGGGGAACACCCCAAAAGTTTCCATCATCGATAGAGTCGGCAATTGGGCTATCGCGGAAACGAATGGATCGGTCCGATATATTGGGCCCGGGCGATGGTATACGGTCAATCCGGGTACGGTACTACCCGGTGGACTTCCATTGGGTAATGGGGTCGTCACACCAACTGGATTCTCGATTCCTGGCACCATCACTCCCGATCTTGTGAATTCAGGACAACGGGCGATCAATTGGGATTATTCCTCCAACCCTGAGCGGGCAAATAATTGGGCCAACATTTGGATAGTAATCTATCCGTGCGAATGGCCCGTCGCGGGAACGATCGCAGCAACCGAGGCGCCTGGTCCGTCAGTTTCCGGTGGATTCGACGACACTGGCATAGGACACACCGTCGCCACGAATACGGGTGACACCGTCAAATCTCTCGTGAATCAATGGATCGGGGAGCATGTACAGATTCAATCAATTGTATGGTGCTACGATTCGACGCTCTTCGATCCCACCAATTTGCTGATTGCTGGCAATCCCAACGGACAATGGGGAAATTGGCGAGGTCGACAAGGCTCCACGTGTAGATTTTGGCAACCGAGAGGAGATTGACACATGCAAAATTATTCGGGCAATCCGGCTTCGTTTCCGGCATCGATTTCGGTATTCGATGATTCTAACGATGATCTGAGGAATGCCGCCAATATGAATGCGTCCCCGGAGGCCTTGGCTGATCGCACCGCATATCTGAAGGCTCAGCAATTCAGCATCCAAACATTGGTCACGTATAATTCGGCAAGCGATTGGCTTCCGGTTAGCGCGCCAGTGGGAACGGGAACCGATTTCGTTGCCCAGTGCGCCACCTATCATCCGGGCTCTGGAATATGGCTTATTGGTGGGAATACGACCACCACTCCGACTGCATTTCCTCGAGTAGCCTGGTCTCATGGCGTGGACGGTTCTGCTTCCGACATCTATTGGCTGGGAACTTCGGGCAGTAGTGGGGTGGTGGTCAATACCACCACGATGGTGTCGTCTCTGGCCGTCGACCCAACCGTCCCATTTGGTATTTATGCCATAACGAGTCGGGTGGGTGGGGGCGGAACGTCATGTAATATATATTATCTACCCAATGCATCCGGACTGTGGGTCTCAGTGGCAGCACTACCGTCCACTAGTTGGGTAACGAATAGTGTGTTTGGCGGAAATGTGCTATTTGGAAGGACCGTCTCCACGGGGTGGGAAATAGATATATGCGCGGGTGGTGGTGCGGCCCCCGCAAACGTATTCTCGTCCACGGAGTCTAACAGTGGTGGGAGAATCCTATTTGCGCCGAATTCGGCCGGTAATGCTATTTTGGCGATGCCGCAATACCCTTTCACTGCGGGACATTATGCCTATTCCGCGAATGGTAGTACGTGGTCTCAATATCCGGCGCCCTCCGCATTCGCAGCCGCATACGTTGCCGGGCTCGTGTACGGATCGGACGCCAATGGCGCCTGCTGGCTGGCCATCATCGTCAACGAGACGACGAATCAGGTGAGCGTGTGGCGTACTGCTGATGGCGCGAATTGGACAGCCAACGCGGGTGGATACAATTTCGGCTCCGGCAATCCGGCTTTGGCGGCGAGAGTTACGGACGTCAATTCGGCCGGCAATGGGGTCCTAATCGGGATTACGGAGTCCGCAGGTGGTGTGACTCCGGATTTGGTCAATTCGAGAATTATACTGTCCGGAGATGCTGGGGCAACATGGCACTGGGTCCCGGCAAATTTGCCAATATCAAACTCTCAAGATCCGAGGCTATATGGATCGGGATCGCAAAGCTGCGCCGTAACCGGGTCCTTTCGATTCTCTCACAATTACGGCATCGCGGCTCAAAAATTGTAAGGAAGGAATGAATTATGACTGACACCGATGTTGGGCCATTTACGTCGTCTGGAGGAGTGACTGACGTGAAATTCTCGTATCCACTGGTAGCGTCGGTCGGACAAATACCCGAGATTTCTTTATCGAAAAATTGGGTGCAATCCATCAATTCGTCCGGAGCCATTACGCCCGCCAATCCGATCACCCTCGCAGCTCCCGCCATCACCCGCATGGGTTCGGGGATAATGCACGCCGTATTCACGTCGTGCCCATTCCCTTCCGGCGCTCCCGTTGTATTCACTTTCACGCTCTGGCGAGACTCTACCCAATTGCCGCCGATCAAAAAAACACTCCCAGCGGGCCCGGGAGACGACTATCCCGTGAGTCTGGACTGGGTAGATACAGTGACAGATTATCTGCCGCATACGTATTCGGTACAGGTGTCTGCCCCATCGGGAACGATAAGCGATTCGACAAATCATGTCACCGCTATGGTAGAGGAATGGTAATTCAATGACTCAATCAGGCACATGGCTGGACTCCTATTTCGCGGCCACACGGATCGCCAGTAGTGGCAATCTGCAACCGCAGGAACCGGTCCTGAATTTGCGATCGGGTCTCACGGTAGCCGACAATCCCATTACTGGTCAGACGACCGTTGATGCCGTGGGTACATCGATCGGTGATCTCGTTGCTGATTTCGGTGGAGATCCAACCGGTGTGACTCAGAGCGATGATGCTCTGGATTCTGCTATTTCGAAGAAAGAGGGAGTCGCCAATGGTGGCAATATTACCATCCCCCCCGGCACATTCAAATTCACACGATATCATGACCTCGGATTCAAACCGGGGCGCATCGTCGGGGCCGGAGCGGGCAATGGCGATGGGGTTAGCGGGACGACGCTACTGAGCACCCTCGCGACCGGAACGGCCTTTTCCTTGGCCGCCACCCAATCTAATGGCGCCGGCTCTCACGTGAGTCTCGAGAATGTATTTATTACGTCCACGTTTGTTCCAGCCGGATCAAGTATTTATCCCATATCGGGTGCGACGGCCGTACAAATTGGACCCATCGGGACCGTGACCCCATTCGGATTTGCGTGCCTACGCAATGTGAGTATTTCAGGATTTGGCGTCGGGCTCAATGTGGGGTCCGTTGAAGAGTCCACGTCCGAAAATGTGATCATTAGCCATTGCACGATCGGGAGGATAAATAATCTGTCGGCCAATTCTACGACGTGGATAAATTTTAGCACGTCGCAATGTGGAATTGGGGACAAGATCACGTCCGGCGAAGACATGCGCATGTTTGGTGGCTCGTCGCAAGCAAACACCATAGGAGTGCTGCTCGCCCCCTCGCAAGGCTCGGGTAATGGGACTGCCTACGTGGGCAATATCAATTACTTTTGCACCCACTTCGAGGGCAATGGGACGGATATCAAATTCGATATGTCTTACGCGGCCGGCTCAAATATAGCCGAGGTTGAGGGGGCGAATTTCATCTGTTGCCATTTCGGCGGCAATTCGTCTGGAGCCGTTCCGGTGGTCTTCGTCGCGCCGCCGGTGCCCACGAATTCATTATTACAATTCTCGTTCGATCGCGGATATGCGCGAGGCATGTCACTGGCAATCCCATCCTATGCATCGGGATGCGCGATTCATGGGAGACTCGATTTTGAAGCGTTCTCTGATGGATCGTCCGATACAACAATTGAAAATGTCAATGTTCCCGCCACTGGACCGGTGCAACCCAAGAATACGGGAATAGCCATATATCCGACGCTTATCGGAGCATCAGCTCCGCCCAACATCATCATCGCTCCGTACGGCTCTCCCGCTCTGAATGTGCCACTGCCGGCATCCTGCATCGCGTACTATGATGCGAGCGCCACGGCAAATTCGGCATCGTCGCTCGTCGATTTGTCCGGTCAAGGTAATAGTGCTCTTGCGCCCCTCTACGCCGGTACCACATTTGTGGTCAACGACGTTAATGGATTGCCGGCCATTTATTCGAATGGTACTTTACCGCTCGCATATACGTCGAATTTGACCGGTGTGACTGGGGGGACGGGACTCTATATTTGGATCGCCTACGCTTCAGTTCGAAGGGTCGGAATCGATTATTTGACAATCTTTGGCGGCGACGGGGGCGGCGCCTATATTAGGGGATTCGTGGGTAGTCTGTCGTATACTACTGCCGATTATTTGCAGACTCAAAATAGCCAGGGGACGATCGCCTCTCAGGCCGGGACAACGATATGGAAAGCCGTACACACTGCCGGATTTGGAGCTTCCGGGACGGGCACCAGTATATCGGTAGATGGTGGCCCGGCCGTATCGGCCTACGGAGCATCCGTGACATACGTGAATGGATCTCTCGTGATCGGTGGCCCCAATTTCAACGGATGGATCATGGCGGTAGTGGTCTGCAATGCGATTCCGACAGCTTCCGAGCTGGAGGCCTTGCAGGCCTATGCGACCAACGTTTGGGGCGGTGGATTGGTTGGCGTCGGCGGCACAATCGGGTCGTACGCGGTTTCCGGTAATGCAATGAATGACGCATTATTACCAGCTACCAATACCATACTGATATCCGGATTTATTACTGGAGGTACTATAACAGGATTTGCCGGTGGATATCCAGGAAGAATTGTCAATCTGATATTCATTGATAATATCAGTTCCGTGACGGTAAAGAATCAGAGTGCCGGTTCGTCGGTGGGGAATAG
>Ga0182027_10003070_pt1 | contig 26730 bp, 27 predicted proteins | sample 712E1DmetaG_FD_121300 | JGI IMG/M metagenome (GOLD analysis project Ga0182027, IMG submission 121300) | Permafrost microbial communities from Stordalen Mire, Sweden - 712E1D metaG (Illumina Assembly) | ecosystem: Environmental > Terrestrial > Soil > Wetlands > Permafrost | place: Sweden...
CGCAGCACCTCCTGCAGCGCTTCCAGCTGCAGCGCCCGTCCCTACCGCCGCAGTTCCTCCGGCTCCTACAGCAGTAGTTCCACCAGCCGCCGCAGTGGTTCCCCCCGCTCCTGTCGCAGCAGCGCCCTCACCTGCCGTCGCGCCACCCTCAAGGCTCTCAGCCCCTCCCTCAAGACCCTCTCCTCCCGGACCCTTGAGGCCTTCAAGATCGCCCTCCTTATCAAAAGTATCTTTAACCTGGTTTAATGAGCCCCGCTCGTCCTCATCTTCACTTTCCTCTTCATCTTCCTGAAAATATGCGGCAGCTTTTTCGGGATAGTTCTGCTCGAAATCATTCTCAAACCTTGCTTCAGCAGACGTAGCTATTTCTTTTCTATATTCTTCAATTTCCTCTTTGGATAGTTGCAGTTGAGATGCATTATCTGATTTCTTCCCCAGCAATTCATGTCGGGCGTTGATCTCTTGTCGCAATCTTCCCTTAGACCTCGACAATTTTGGGTCATCATCGGGATTTTTATAGATTTTTTTTGCCTCTTTGTCATACCTCTCAACACGTTTTTGATATTTGGGATTTTTTCTGAAAGTTTCTTCTGCTTCTTTAGGCAGGGACCCATAAAGATAATCTATGCCCTCTTTTGATGAAAAATCTTCCGCGTTATGGTTTTTAAGCCATTCTTCTTTTAGCCCCTTTTCAATTTTCTGATAATCTCCATCGTCTTCCATTATTTTTGTTTTTTTTAAAAAAGCAGCGGCGAGAAGCGGTGCACCAGCAATTTCGGAGGGAATATCGTTTTGGTCAATTGCTCCATCCTCGTTCATTTGAAGATCTTCGTGTCGTTCTCTTAGGTAGGAATAGGCTTCGGATATTGCTTTGCCGTCAAGAACCCGCTTGGGAATGTCTGTGGGCAAGGTATTCGGATGGGTTTTGAAATATTCCCGAAACTCAGATGCCAGACCATCTGCTTCTGCCGGATTTTCATTTATAAATTTTTCTGCATCCTTAAAGCTTATGGAGTCTGCCATAATTTATCAAAATATTTCCGGTTCCGGAATTTTTGGCGTAATTGTTTGCGCCGCCGTCATGTTTGGTTGTGGTGGGGAATAAGTAGATGATTGAGTCGGTTGGGGCGTTTGTCCAACCGGGTTAATTTGGGCGGAGGTTGGGTATTGAGGGGCGGGGACTGCCTGGTAAGCGGCACTTCTTTCTTGTTGATCTTTAACCTCCTGCGGATTAGTTGTGGCGAGTTCTTTCTCAAACGGGGCGGCAACAATTTTTACTACAACGTGACTTTGTCCGGCAAAAAATAGTCCCTCACCGACACCCACAGACGTCAATAAATCCTTTTCCCCCTGGGAAAGATAAAAGATTTTAGAAACACTGTCGATTTCGGTTGGACTTTGTTTTAGCAATATTTGAATGGACGAATTGGAAAGAATTGCCTTTCCATAGTCGGTTGATAAAAAATCTTGGACATCTTGGGTAGCCGTTGTTAAGGCCAGATAATATTTCCTGGCTCTTTTGGCAATACCGTAAACAAAAGAAGCAGAATCTTCATACTTCATTAAATACCAGGCTTCATCCAAGATTAAGACACGTTTTTTTAAACTTTTTCGAACCTTGGTCCAGACAAAATCAAGAATAACGTGCATGGCGATTGGCCTTAGTTCGTCTTCCAGGGCCTTGACGGAAAAAGCAGTGAAAGGGTTTCTGATATCAAAGTTTGACTGTTGATTAAATAATCCGCTAAGGCTTCCTTTGATAAACTTCTCAAGTCTTAAAGCCAGCTCATTAGCTGTAGCGTCTTCCATGTTGAGCAAAACTTTATAGAGATCTTCCATTAATGGAGGTTGTCTGGTTTGTGTCGCCGGATCCGTAGTTATACCTTTTTGCCTATATGTTTCTACCAAGGCCCGGTCCAAAATTGCGTCATGAGTTGCATCCAATTCTCCTAAAACAATTCTAAGTAAGCCGTGTAGGGAAAGAATTTTTAATCCCAACTCGTTTTCGCCCTCAACGTACATTCCCGACAAGTCGAATGGGTTTATTTTAATCGGAGAACCGGCCGTGAAGGAGACATATTCTCCTCCAAAATTTTTCGTAATCCCCTCGTACTCTCCTTCGGGATCGATGATGATAACCTCGGATCCAAACATAAATTGACGCATTGCCTCTAACTTTATAAGAAAAGATTTTCCGGATCCTGATTTTCCAAAAATCACCTCATTGGCATTTTCCAAGGAAAATCTATCAAAAATAATTAATGACCCATTTTGCTGATTAAGTCCATAAACGATTCCTTTTTCTTGAGTTAGTGTGGCAGAAGTAAAAGGAAAAGTTGATGCTAGGGAGGTGGTATCCATATTTCTGGTGATGAAAAGTTCGTCCATGCCGAAGGGCACAGTTGACTTGAATCCTTCCTCTGCCTGCAGCGTTGATAGCTTAGGAAGTATTAGTAGCGATGAGAGTGTTGACTCAAGTCTTTTTGAGGATTGCTCCAGTTCTGCTAAGGATTCGGAATACAGTGTAATATATAGACTCATTTGAAAAAACCTCTCCATCCCTTTGGCTAACTCCTCCGTTAGTCCTTGCGCGTCTTCCAAAGCCGCCTGGATCTTGGCATCGATGACAAGGCCCTTGTCAATTTGAGAAGAGATGGTGGCTTCCATTTCGGCGGTTTTCCGTCTTAGGTCTGATAAGACATCCGAAGACGATGTCGGATAAATAAACATAGAAATATTAAGAGAATGACTGAAGTCAATAACGGGTGATAACCATCCCGGGGAAACATATCTCGGATAACCGACAATAAAAAAAGTTTTGTAAAACCTTTCTCCGACCCTAATGTAGTTGAAGTCTACTTCAACCGAAGAGGGGGCAAGCACATCAATCAAGGACACCATACCTTTTTGAATTACTTCTGTCGGAGAAGTTGGTCCTGCGACTTGATTTGAGCTATTGATTGCCATATTAAATAGATCCTCCTTTTACGATTGGATATCTAACATTCTGAGCAATTTGACTGATTTGTTCAAAATCTCCATTGTAAATTTCATGGAATAATTTTACTAAATCCTCTTTGTTTAATGTTCTGGCGGCCAAATTCATCCGGCGAAGCATAGCGTGTAGTCCTTCAGCTTTTGTAGCTAATTTGGCTTTGGCGGACATGTAGAATTCGTCTTTATTCATGTTTATGCCACCCTCAAGTCCCGTGTACGGAATTGCTATATAAAACTCTTTATCCAGAACGGCGTTTACTTTTACCAGCTCCTGAACAAAGGCGGCATATTGTCTAATGTTATTTTTTAGCAGCTCATTTTGGCTTTTTTGAAATTCTTCCTCAAGGAGTCTTATGTAGGAAGAGATGTCGATTTTTTTGCTGCGAATAAAAACCTGGATAGGAAAAGAGAGGGAATTTAATAAAGCGGAATAAGAAAGCACTCTGGCATCTTGCTCTCCTTGAGAAAGAAGGGCAAAATTAGTGGCTTGCACTTCAATGATTGAACAGGCATTGCCTGAGGCAAGTAAAACAACGTCATCTACTATGTCCAAAATTTCAATAAATTTTTGGGTCGTAGCTGTTGTTTTTTGAGCAGAGCTTTTCATATTAATTTACCTGTGTTGAAAAAAGAGATTTTCTTAATTCTTCCCGATCATCGATAGAGCCTGCTTCAATTGGCGTTATGATTTTGCCGTCAATATTCATGACAATTTTTTCAAATCTATTTTGTGCTTTTGGATCTTCAAATTCAATAGTATAGGTGCCGTTTGTTAGGGGTGTTGCTGAGGCAAATCTACCAAACTCATTTGTCTTAAAAGCTCTGACGGGATTATTGTCCTTGTCTCGTACTTCAACCAAAATATTTGAAAGAGCATTACCTCGAGCGTCTTTTGTAATTCCCGTTATTAGGTTAGGTGAATCCGGAATGCTTGGCATACTTGCGGTTCTACTAAAGCTCCTTAACGTTGGTTTTATGGGTGCCAAGATTGGTTGAGTCACGGGTTGAACCATTGGAATGGGCTGTGGTGCAATAATCGGGATATCAGCTTGCTTTTTGATTGCAGGAGTGGGACTGCTTTGCTCGGATTGGGTGCTGACATCTGCAATTGGCGTAATTATTGGCTGAGGGCCGAGAACGGGATTTCCCATCGCAAGACTGGAAACAGACATTAAGAAATTATTTTCCTTTTCGTCAATTTTGCTTTTGGGCTGAGTGTTGAGAGATTCTATATAAGCTTTTAATTTGTCTTTGGGAAAAGGACTTATGGCGTTTCCATATTGTTTAATATTTTTAGTTGCCGCTATTGGTGCCAGATTTGGGTAATAAATTTGGCCGCCAACTTTTTCGTAAATATATTGAGTTGGGTTAATTAGCGCCTTTATGTAGTTTTCAATCATTAGGTCCATTGGGCGTCCACTGACCGGAAAATATGCGAGAGCAGTTCCTAAAATAGCTAAAAACGAACAAAACGGAAATTTTATTAGAACATTTACGGGCAATTGCCATATCAAGGCCGCCAAGACAATTCCCGACGCAAGGTAGGCAAATTGTTTTACCGTCATGTTGCCAATTAGCTTGAATTGGAAGCTGGTTACATCTTGCGGGATCGGGTGATTTTCCATATAAAAATAGTCTATAGCGTGAAAAATATCAATGCAAGATTATCAAAATAGGTCAAAAAAAATATTTTTAGCCTCCGGTGTGAAAAGTGTTGATAAGAATGACGCGTTGTTCTAGAATAATCTTAAGATATGATTTATCTTCTTCCGCTTTTCCTGGAAATAATTGTCCTTTTTTTCCTCTCGAGATTAATGAGCAGAACTCTTTCTCAGTTTATGTCAATAAATTTTTTGTCTGTCATCTTTTTGCCGGGAATTATTGTTCATGAACTATCGCATCTTTTGGTTGCAATTGTTTTGTTTGTTCCTGTCGGGAACATGGAATTCATTCCAAAAAGACATGGTAATTCGGTTAAATTAGGGAGCGTTGAAATTGGTAAAACAGATCCAATCAGACGAAGCTTGATTGGATTTGCGCCCGTGTTTGTAGGGTTTTCAATTATTTCAACTGCTGTTTATTATTTTAGTTCCAACATTTTATTCTTACAAAGTCAGGGCGCTTATGTGTTCGTTATCCTAACCATTTTTTTAGCCTATTTGCTGTTTGCTGTCAGCAATACGATGTTTTCCAGTAGCAAAGACATGGAGGGGACGGCAGAAATCTTAATTACCCTTTTTATAATTTTTGTTGCGGCCTATCTTCTGGGTTTTCATCCGCAACTATCTGTTTTAAATAAAATATTTACAAAAGAATTTGTTGAATTAATTAGAAAATCAGAATTTTTTTTATTGGCGCCAATTATGATTGATCTATTTATTTTGGGGGGGATAAGAGCAATTATTTACAAGCGTCAACGCCAAACTTAGTGATGCAATCTATGTTGGTAACCCTGGAAATAATGCTTATTATTGTAAAAGAAAATAAAACAATAATCAGTCCTATAACAGCATAAGTAAAGGTGTCTTTTACGCTTTGAATTTTTTTTGAATCTCCCTTTGCGCTCAAAAGCTTGAAGGTTCCCGAAAGAAACATCAGTAAAGCAGTAAGGCCCGAAAGTAAAAGTAAGGCGTTAAGAAGATTTAAGAAAATTGCAGGTATGCAGGATAATGTTGCAACTTCGCTTATTTTTCCGCTTCCGGCGTTCATCGGCTGCACGCATCCGGAAACCACATTGTTCCAAATCTTAAACATAATTATAGACTAGCAAAGATGGATTTAAAAAACAAGACAAAAAAGAGGCAAGGCTATTGTCCAATCACGGGAAGGACTAACTGGCCCAGACTGAGACCAAAAGCAGTGAGAATCAAATTCAAGATAAAGATTGCAAGAAAGACAATTATCAATCCGGCAATCGCTGCGGTAATATGATTTCTGGCTGCTTCAACCTCGGTTTTCTCACCTTTTGAGGTAATCCACTTTACGCCTCCATACAAGAGATATATGAGCGCAACCACGACTGCTATCACTATAAAAAAGACCACGACTCCCTGGACTATGCCCCCAAATCCGGCTTGCGAAAGATTACATAAAGTTCTTGCTAGGCTTTTATCAACTGTTGCATCACAGGGATTCACACTACTGGGGTCAGGAGTTACTGCGAAGGCAATGAGGGGCATCGTTAGATATGCAAAAATACCAGATCCAATTATAAATAATTTCTTCACTACATTTATAGTAAGCATGTTTTTTTTCTTTGTCAAGTGGCAAGTTATCTAAGGGTGTAGGGAAGGTGATGCTTAAAAGCGTTTTTGTTAATTCGGTCAATTATTCTTTCGGCGTTTGGGAAATCTTTAAATATATTTTTTGAAAAAGTTTTTTTATTGTTTAAATAAAGCTCAAGAACCATGTCGGCCTCTTTATAAGAAAATCCAAAATCATTTTCATCTGTTTGGCCGGTCCATAGACCCGCAGTTGGAGTTTGCTTAATTATTTTTTCGGGGATATTTAGATATCCGGCCAGTTGATATACTTGAGTTTTATAGAGATGTTGTATCGGCTCAAAATCAGAAGCTTCATCACCAAATCGGGTAAAATAACCCAAATATAATTCGGATTTGTTTTCTGTTCCGCAAACGAGCGCCTGATGTTTCTTGGCCAAATCATAAAGATAAATCATTCTGATTCGTGCCATAATATTTCCCAGTCTGACATTATAATTTTCGGAAGACTTTGTCAGCCCAATTGACGTTTTGATTTTATCAACAGTATTTTTTATTGAGATATTATAAATATTTTTCTGCGGAATGCCCTCTTTTTTTAAAAATGTTGCGAGGGAATTAATCTGAGAGTTAAAATAAAAGAGATGGACGACAAAGATATTTTTCGGTTCAACCGCTTTCCTTACAAGAGATAAACTAACCGCAGAATCTATGCCCCCCGATAATCCAATGACTACATTTCTAAAACCCTGTTGTTTGAGAACGGTCTTAATAAATGAGGTAATTTTCGCCGTTTCTGTCATAGCGTCAATGTTGAGCGAATTATTCATGTTTAAAATTTACCGATACAATTTATTCCGTATTATATACTCTTCAATCTTTTTTGGCAGCATAGTTATTGCGGATTTTCTTTGTCTGATTTTTTGTCGTGCAAAAGTAGATGAAATATATATTGGCGGGAATTCTTTTTTATTAATTAAAATAATATTTTTGGGAAAATCAATTTGTTTTGCAATATCCTTAAGTTCTTTTTCCGCTTTTTTAAAACCGGCCCTGGGGACAATAATTAATTTAAAATTATTTATAATTTCTTTCCAATTTTTCCATTTTGTAAAATCCTTAACCTGATCGGTCCCGATTATCAAGGAAAATCTGTCTCGAGGACTATTTTTGCCTAAAGTTTTTAATGTGGCTATGGTATAACTAGTTCTTCTTTTTTTTATCTCAAAATCAGATACCCTAATCTTCCCGTTTTCCAGAAGTTTTGTCATCTCCAATCTTTTTTGAGGTGAAGATAGGCTTTTATTAAACGGATGTGAGAACAAGGGAATGAGCCAAACTTCATCAAATTTATTTAATTTTAACAATCTTTTGGCGATAATCGCATGTCCCCTGTGGGGAGGATCAAAACTACCACCCAAAATAGCGATGTTCATAATTGGGCTTTATTTTATATCTATTTGAAGTTGGATACAAGATTATTTAAAAATCCAGGAGATAAAATCAATTCCAAAAGCCGACCCGATAACATTTATTAAAAGGAAGGAGAAGAAAATAAGAAATAAGCCAAGGGTGGCATGCATTATAGCCTCCCTATTGTTTTTAATTCTATCCTTATACCCCCTAGAGACTATGAGGCTAATTGCGGCAGCAATAATAAAATAAACAGCTGTAAAAGCAAGAATGATAACAGCTGTAACTAAGAGGGTTTTTATAATATTTGCTCCGGTATCAAAGAGCCCGCCGGTAGGCACACCCGTAGGCAAGCCGGAATCAATTTGACCGTAACCCGGAAGCGTCAAAGCAATTTTCATAAGTTATTTAAATCCCGGAATTTGTAAAATATCGACACCGACAATTTGCAATATAACAAATGAAAATATGATAAATAAAAGGCCAATGATTGCCGATGTTAATTGCTCGGTGGCAGCCTTAATTGCCTCAGGGTTGCCCTGTGAGGCCATATATTTGTAGCCGGAAACTATAATTAAAATTAAGGAGATACCTCCGGCAAGCCCCAGAACAATTTTAAAAATAGTTTGAATAAATTTTTGTGGTTCGGTACTTATTTTCCCAACTGCCGTATCAACCTCAAGGCACGTTTCACCATCGGGGGCGAATGTTGCGCAAGATAAATCGTCGGCATAAATTTTTTGAAAAGAAAAGTGTAAAGCCAGAATCAGCAAAAGGCTTATGACAAAAATAAAAATATTTCTCACACTTTTATCGTAATCAGTTTGTGGCATTTTTGCAAGTTGTCCATTTTTTGTCAGGTCTGATGTCAAGATTTTCCGACAATAAAGGTCTAAACTGCGGACCTGGAGCGTTAAAATTTATGAATGAGGCAACACCAAACAATAAAATATTGACAAGTCAAGTCCAAGGAGGGTATTCTAAGGGTGGAGATATTTTTATGTCAGAAGAAAACATAGACGCACAAAAACCACCGGAAAACAATCAAGGCTCCGCTAAAAAAGAAGAAGAGGAAAAGAAGAAGCAGGAACCGCCAAAAGAACCGCCAATAAGGCGCGAATTTCAGCCGGACGACGAGGGCGAGGACGGAGATGCGTTTTCAAATAGAAATTCTAAAAAAAAAGAATTAAGCAGAAAACAAAAGTTGGAAATATTTGAAAAGAAGATAACGGAGCCAAAGCTAATTGAAATAAAAAATAAATTATCTGCTAGAGTGCCCTCTTCTTACGAAAGCTTATCTATTCCGGATCAAGAGCAACTCGGTATTGATTTGGTAGCGGAAATGGCCAAAGCGAAAGAGTATTTGGATAAAGGCTCAATTAGTCAAGAACAGTTTGATTCGCTTCGAGACTACTGTAACACATTGCAGATGGCTGAAGGATATGAAAAAAGCATGGAGGAAATAATCAACCTAAATGAGAGAGATGATAAAGAAAAAGCAAAAAAAGAGGAAAAGTTGATGGAATTACTGAGAAAAACGAATCCTTATTCTATGAATCTTCCCCCTGAACTTGTTGCTGAAATAGTCAAGAATCGTAAAGCTCTGGACTATACAGTTATTAGAATAATTGGACAGTCTCTGGATTCGGAAGAATCAGAGTATAGTCAAAGCTTTTACGGGGGGATGAATCTTGACATTATAAAAAACGCACTAAAAACAAGAGGAGAGAGAGGTGATCCTGAGGCGAGAGATAATTACCACAGAGTTACGACTACAGCAGATACAGCGCACGAGCTTCACTCAATGAATCTAAGAATTATCACGGGGAAGCTGGATGGGTTTGTTGAGGGATCGCAAAACATTACGCCGGAAAAATTAGAAGTGATGCACAATATTAAAGGGGTGTCTGAAGTTATAAGACTTTTCGATGCGGAAATTTTCAGATTAATGAACAGAGACGGTATGCTTAAAGGAAGTAATTATGATGAAATGATGGGTTTCCATAAAGATCAGAATTCAGGAAAAATTAGCTGGGGAGAGGGAACAATCGAAAAAAAATTCCGCATGATGATTGAGGCAAAAGCGGTGAAGGGCTTTAGCCCGAAAGATGATTGGGAGATAAAATGGGCACTCAATGTCGGCAAAATTTTGGGAAACATCTCCTTGAGAACATCAGAACAAATATCCTTAAATAAAGTTCAAACGGGAGATTACAAAATGCCATCCTGGCCTTTGGAGAAATCCACCAGACTATTCAACTGGCTCGGCTTAACTGCCCTGCGTTATGGTTTGGGTGATGTCAAGGCAGGAATTTTTTTGGCAAAACTGACCAGCCATATTTATCAAGAACAAAGGCACGAAAATGGATATGGTGATTGCAGAATTAAAAACATCGGTTGGACAAGTATTGACGATTTTGAATTAGCCGGACTCTGCGGGATAAATGGCTCTTTCCAGGGCTGGAGAAGTCAAGTAATTTTAATGAATCAGGCTCGAACAGCATTTACTGAAAAAGATACTACTGAGCCTCAGACAGTTAGGGAAGCTATGATGCTGACAGAAAAGTTTTGGTCAAAAGGCGATAGTAGTGGCGGAAAGCTTATTTCAAAAGATGACCGCATAAAGGAGCTGAAGCCTATTAAGGGCGAAAAGCTTAATCAAATATTACAGGCGGAAGGTGCAAGGAGACTGAAGGAGGTTTTCCTGAGAAAAGTAACCAGAAAGGATGAGAATGGAAAAGATGTGGAAGTTTTTGAAATGAATGAAAAAGGGGAAAAGATATCCGTACTTGAATTAAATACAGATTATTTTAGTAGTAATTTGGGTATCCTCTTAAAAAGTAATCCTCTTAATCCTTCAGGAAAAGATACGGATGATATGTGGAAAGCAAAAGAATTAGTCAGGACTGCGATTTGGAAAAATGTGGCCAAAGATAACCCTTTGGCGATACTGCCGTTTTTACAGGGAACAACAATTAACCTTGGTAAGAATGATAGGGCGGAAATTATTGAGGGTGAGGATGCGATTCGTGTTATAGACAAAGATGGGAGAAGCGTTGAGTATAAGGGGGCAATTCCCATCAGGGATGATAACAAGAAAATTATAGGGATTGGTTTTGATATTACAGCAATTGATGTCAGAGACAAAAAAGTGGAGGAAATCTATGACGCCGATGTGCGTGGAATTAAGGGTAAATATGTAGTAATTAAAAATGAAAACGGGAAAGAAGAAATTAAGTATAAGAATGAAAATATAAAGCTGATTAAGGATGAGGAGGGGAAGGTTGTGAAGATTAGTTTTGATCTCTCAAGGAAGGCCAAGGAAGGAGAAGCGGATGGAGCAAAGGAGAAATGGGACAAATTCGCAGACAAACTGGCAATTCTTAATGAGCTTAGAATGCAAACGTTAAAGAGCGGAGAATATAAAAGCCTTGAAAACACCATTAACAGCAAAGAAGGTCAAGTAAAAGACCTAACCCTTCTTGATGAAGATGAACGAAAATGGCTAGAGAAGATTAAAATCGACGGAGTGCTTATCTCCCAAGACTTATCGAATATACGTTTCCCCAGCATTCCTTTCATGAACGATACGGTCTTTGAAAAAAGTGATTTTTCACAAGCTGGAAAAAATTATTATGGAAGAAGAGCGGGTGGAGATGTGGGAGACTTTTATAAGATTGGCGGAGCATTTGCTAAGATAATGACAAATCCTGGAGGAGTTGCTCCTAAAGATGTTTTTGATGCCTTGCACGAAGTAATGACCGCAATAGAAGGCCCACTGGGCACAGAGTTTGCCCAGGATAGAACACGACAGTTTCTGGAAGCCTACTTAATATTTATACAAAAGGGAGGTCAGTTAGGGGTAAATCTTAATGACGGAACCATAAAAGAGGGGCCACAGTGGGATATTGCCAGATTCTTGTATAGAGACAATCTTCTGTCCGGAATTAAAAAAGGAATCAGGCAGCCAACTTCAATTGCTCAAGTGATTTCAGGAGTGAATGCTACGTCTGCCGATGAAAGTGCAATGCGGGATTATCTGGATAAATTGCTGGAAATTTCATTAACGCGTAAGAACGTAAATGATAACAATGGAATACCCCAATACCTAGACCTTGATAAAAAATTCCGCAAAATATTAAAAGTAGGATTTCTGGGGATGCTTGCCGCTCTCTTTAGAGACATGCCTAAAATTGCTCTAATAGGAATGACCGCTGAATTTGGAAAACAGATAACTGAAGAAGATAAATAATGTTAGAATTTAAAGGCGCTTCTGGCTGCACCCCAAATTCCACCCTTTTCACCCATATTTGGAGTCTTGGCTTGAGAAGCTCCAAATGTTTTACCTCCCGACATTACAATCCCGGTTCCTGCTCCAATTCCCTTCATTACTCCTCCCATCAAGTCACTCTTTGGAGCTTTGAGCATTTGCTTCAGTAGGTTGGTTATGTTGGGGGTAATCATTATTATTCCAAAAGAAATAAAAGCTCCGATTAGACTTGGTCCCATATCTTGAGCATTTCCTATAAGCGGAGGGAAAAAGTATTGATTTACGGCGATTTTTCCGAAGATATCTTTAAAAATTACAGCAAACATGAACATAGCAATGGTGACGGGAAAGGAAAGTAAATTAGCCGCCATATCTTTGAGCCATCCGGTAAGGCTTATCGGACTTCCGGGGATAACTCCGCCGATAATCCAGAAGGGTGCTAAGACAACATCAAGAAGAATCATAACATAAGCCTTGAGAAGGGAAAACCAAATTTTGAAAAGTGCCATTAATAGGGCTATCCCAAGAACAATAAAAACAAGAACTCCCCCAATAATTCCTAAGGCTCCCTGTAAAATTACCAATATCCCTAATACCATCCCGGTTGCCAGTGCGCCTGGGGTTAATAAAAGAAGAGTTTTCTCAATCCAATTTCCTCCACTAAAGACCTTTATAACAGCACCGATTACAGAATCCATGCCGAGAAAATCCGCTATAGTTTTTCCTATTCCATAAGAAACATCCCAAAGAATGCTAAAGCTGTTTCCCGCACCAATAACTCCGAACGGCGTGCCGGTTCGAAGACCGACTGCTTTTATAACCTCAAAACCCGCCGCCTGAGTCAAGACATTGTAGATGAGATAGATTAAAACCCACATCATATCTACCAAAAATCCTGCGATGGCGAAAGAGAAGGTAACTGCCAATATCCCGACTATAATTTTGGGAATTTGGTTTTGAATTGTCATGACGGTTCGGGGATCAATTTTCACCCGGAGCATAATTGCCAGTCCGATAATTACAAAAATTATAACCAAAATAAGATAAACAATATTTCTAAAAACAGTCCAAATGCCAATAAGAGGAGAAAGGCTTTGAAATCCGGCTCCTCCCGGGACGTCTGCATAGGCTTTTTTATTGAGACCGAAATTTTGGGCAAGATTTTGAAAATAATCTGAAGTATGAAGGGGAGGTGTATAAAGAATTGCAATCATATTTCCCATGAAACCAATTGCTCCTCCTTTTTGGGAAGACGGCAGAAAACCTATTTTTCCGGTTTTTTGATCGGCTCCAAGACATGACTGTTTAGGATTGATTGGATCGATACCCGTAATCTGACAGGTCAAGGAACTCAAAACTTCAATCATCACGCTTTGCGTCCAGTTGTGTAGATTGCTGGGTACGTCAGAATTGGTACTCGCGTTGCTGTTAACTTGCCCAGAACCCTCATTCGGAGATCCTTGACTTGCCAAAGGGGCTGTTGTCGTTTTTACCTGGGCAAAAACCGATGAAGAAGCAAGGGGAAGCAGAAAAACGAAAAAAAGGACGACGATCAAAGATTTAACAAGAGCAGGAATTTTCATTATTATTTTTAGTTTGCCTTATTTTGTGTTTTATGTCAAGGAGGGTTGCCAGTCGGCACCCTCCGCGAATCCCGTACACGCGCTCTTGCGATATGTGGACGTAGATCATAAGAGCAAGTACGTTGTAGCGGGATCAAGTTAGATTTGCCTAGAGTGATTAATTAAAGTAAAATAAAGAGGACTGTGTCCGTAGCTTAATGGATAGAGCATTGGGTTGCGAACCCAACGATTGCGAGTTCGACCCTCGCCGGGCACACTGATATTCACTTGCTTCTGCTTCTGGCATAATCAATACGCAGAAGGGCATTTCATCGTTGCAGCACTAATAAGGATTGTGAATGTCAGTCCTGTCCGAGTAGCGGCGAAAAACAGGACACGATAGCTTGGAGGGTTAGCTAAGCGGCTCAAAGCGACGGTTTCGAAAACCGTTCTCCCGTAAGGGAGGCACAGGTTCGAATCCTGTACCCTCCGCCTTCGTCTCGCTGAAGCTTGACTTCGGCAGACGCAGTCCGCTACGAGTGCAAGCGGAACGTCCTCGTAGTTCAATTGGATAGAGCGTCAGGTTCCGAACCTGAAGATTTGAGGGTTCGACCCCCTCCGAGGACACAATTTTTTTAATGTTCAGAAATGGAAGTTGCCTCTTCTACGGATGACGTTATTTCGGAAAGACCCAGGATGGCCAAGATTTTCAATAGTGTCTTTATCAAAGAACCTCTTTTCTCCTTTTTTAGCAATTCTAGTATGTTGGGATCGTTGGGCGCTTCCTGAAGATATTTTATAAGCTGCGGATTCTTTCCTTCTAGCGTATTATTTAGTTTTTGAAGCGCTAAGGCATTTTGTTTTTTAGATTTAACCGTCGCTTCTGAAGCCTTTGCTTTTTGTCCTTCCGTAGCATTTTGTTTTTCATTTAATTTTATTTCGCGAGCCTGCAATTTCGCTAAATCTACGGCTTTTTTTGTGATTTCAGACATCGTATCGGGATTTTCCTTAAATACGCCTTTAAGGGTTTTTGATATTGCTATTTTTTGTTCGTCAGAAAGCGGTTCTCCCTGCTGTTCTTCTGTTTGCTTTGTTGCTTCTTCCATTTCCTGCTGCGCATATTCCTCAAGAACGCGAATGCTCAATTCGTCAGGATTAAGCCTTTTGCCTTCTGCTGTAGCCTGCGCGGTTATCCTATCTGCTATTTCTTTATATTTCTGACTCCCAACTATCTTTTCAAGCTTTTCTACCCCTTCAGGATTAATGTCTATTTTATTTTCCGGTGGCGATTGCGGATTTTTTTCTGCTGTTGATGTTTCCGTTTTTTCTGCTAATGTTTTACCCACTACTAATATGTCAGGTTGCGCTTCCGATACGACCGGTTGAGCGATTTCTCCCGCACCTGGATTTGGGGCCGCATGACTTTCGGCAGTCTGTGTCGCCGTTGTCCTAGGTCCTTCAGTTGCAACTGCGTCCGGCATAATATTCTTAAATTTAGAATAGCCTGTTAGGGCAACACTTGTCAATCCTGGCTTTTTGGCTAAAGTATCGGGCTTTGCGTCGGAATTATTTAAATTATATCCTTCTAAATTTTGGGGTTGAAAACTGACTGTTTCTTTCATATTTCCTGCATTTTAGTCCTAGAATGTTGAAAAATCTTGACATCTGGTCTGACAAAAAGCGGACAACAAAAGTTAATTGAAAAACTATGCAAGAGTCAAGCAGATAAGATATAATTTAAGCATGAAAATTCAATTTTCGGCCGGCGGTTTGGTTTATAAAAAAGAAAACGAAGAAATATTCATTCTCGTATCTCAGCATTCCCAGCATCATGGCTGGGTCTTCCCCAAGGGCCTTATCGGCGATCATGTCGAGGGAGAGGATAAGATGGAAACAGCCCTGAGAGAGGTTAAAGAAGAAACGGGAGCTGAGGGAAAAATTACAAGAGCCTTAAACCCAATTACCTATTGGTTTGTGATGGATCAAGAAAAAGTCAGAAAAACAGTTTATTATTACATAATGGAATATGTGGGCGGAGATATTACCAAGCACGATCATGAAATGGAAAAAGTTGAATGGCTTCCTGTGAATAAGGTGGGAGAAAGATTAACCTATAAATCTGATAAAATCGTTTGGAACGAGGCAAAAGCCTTAATTTAAAAAAGGAGGGATCGCATAGTGGTCGAGTGCGTACGCTTGGAAAGCGTATATGTCCGAAAGGATATCGCGGGTTCGAATCCCGCTCCCTCCGCCAGATTTTTACTTAATTTTCTTTTTCCAGAGGGAAGTTTTTGAATAGCCAATCTCCTGATTTCTCCATAAAGGTAGGTTTTACTAATTCTCTGTAGGGAAGATAGGGCAAAAGAGCGGACTTGACGTGCTCACGGTCTGTGCTACCCAAAGTCAAAGTTAATTCTCCGGGAAGAAATGAATGGGTGCGAACATGTACAACGTCTACCCCTTCTCTTTTTTTGAAATAAAAATCATATAATTCCTGCCAAAGAAAGAAATGATCTTCAATCGTTATTCCTTCGCTGCTAATTCTGTATTTAAAGTCTGACGGGGGAACGGTGGCTAGCGAAAAGGCCACAAAAAGTAGAGACAGAATTACCAACATCAGCATGTATTGAGAGAAAAGGAAAAGAATAATTTCAACCAAAATCACAATCAGAATGCTGGTTAAATAATACTGTCGGCTTTTCTTTTTGAAAGGTCTGCCCGGAGCGGTCCATTCCAAAATTGTCTCCACGGTATGTCGATATCTATCTGGTTCTTGCTTTCTTGTTTCCGATTTTGATAATTCCAATGGTTCTTTCGGCAAATCCAATGGTTGTCGAGGTAAATCGATCGGTTCTTTGGGAAGCGTCTTTTCGGGTTTCGGATTTCGAGCAGTCATACTTTTACTTTATCCTAAAAAAAAATATTAGTCAATGGAACAGAAAGACTAGAAAGTGATTGTCAGGGGACTGCCCAAGCCGGTGACATAATCATAATGTTTTCGGGCCTGACAATAGTAGCCGCAATCGCCATTGGTGCCGCTTTTGATATCGCGAAAAAAGTTTGAATTGTTTACAGAGGCCTTATCGGCATAGAATTTGTCGTTGTCTGCTGACAAACCTAAGGCTTTAATAGCAGCCCATTGCGGAGCGCCAGCGCTGGTGCCCCCGACCACATACCAGCCTTTTTTCGATTTTGCCGTAGTAAGATAAATTGAAAAACCGGATTCGGGTGCGGCATTATAAGCTACGTCCGGAATTGCCCGGTGGCCTTGGGCTTTGGTGATCGAATAATCGATTTGATGCTGCGGTTCGGGTTCGTAAGCGCTGACGCCTCCGCCACTTCCGTTCCAAGCCGTTTCGGAAGAAACACTGCCGTCTTTTGAAAAAACCAATTTTGTGCCGCCGACTGCCACAATATTCGGCGAAGCCGCCGGCCAACTGGCACCACTGCCGTTGTCGCCGGATGATGCGAAAAAAGTAATTTTTCCCGAGGCATCAATGAAATGATTATCAAGCTTTGTTTCATCGGAAAATTCCGCCCCGCCCCAGCTCATAGAAATTGCCACTACTCCCGGTTGCTTGTGGGCATAATCAACCGCGTCAAGCAGATTTTGGCCGCTCGGTGTTTTGGCTTCCACCAATAAAATTTTAGCTTGCGGAGCAATGGCGTGTGACCATTCCACGTCAAGCGATGTTTCCATGGCCCAACCGGAATCACTTTTTGTTCCGCTTGTCAGATGCTTTGTAAAACAACCGTTTGAGGTTGTACAGGGAGGCAAATGAAATTGTTGACTGAAAGTATTTAAATCTTTTTCAATTGTCGCGTCATCATAGGCCCCGATGATGGCAATTGTGCCGCTTCCGCCACTTGAGGGTAATTTGTAGGCGCGTTTCACCTGGTCGGGTGATAGGCCAAGCGGTGTAGCGCTGACTCCGCCGAATTTGTGGATTGGCGGACGACCTTTGAAATTAGCAAAGCGGTAAGCTGCTTGAGCAGAAAAAAATAGCGGTAGTAAGGCAAAAAAACCGACCAGCAAAATTATCGGGCAAAATAAAATGCGTCGCATAATTTTATTTTAACAAATTTTAATAAGGATTTTTAAACACATAATTTATTGGTTGCGATTTATGTTTGGATTATATATTAGTCAAGGTTGGGTATTTGATGGTATAATTAAATCCTGGAGGAGTCGCGTAGTGGTTATCGCGAGGGTTTGCTAAACCCTTGAGCTGTTAAAGGCTCGCGCAGGTTCGAATCCTGTCTCCTCCGCCTTCGTCTAAATTTTTTGGAGAGGTCGCTTAGTGGTCTAGAGCGGATGTCTTGAAAACATCTAAGGATGAAAGTTCTTCGCGAGTTCGAATCTCGCCCTCTCCGCAGAATGAGATTTTCTTGGTAAAGATACATTAATTGAGTTGCTGCATCAACCTTTTCTTTCAGTTCGAGCGAAGCCTCTAATCTATTGACTTCATCTTTGGCTTTTTGAATAGCAATGAATGGCTTTGGCACGTTAAGACTGAGTATTTTATCCTTTAAGATAAAGTTCGAGCCGATGGTCGCCAGAATCTCTTTTTTCTCATGAATTGATCCATGTTGGAATTTAAGCCTTGCATAACAGGCGAAGTTGAATGTTTTCTGAGATAGCTCTAGCCATTCATCCGCGCGTTTTGCCAAAGTTTTATGCTCCCGCTCTATATCTTTCTTCTCTTTTTGAAGCGGTGCCATTTGTTTTTTAAAATCATCATCGGGAAGTACCGAACTGTCAGAATTCATGGGGGATATTTTCAGTTTTATTAGATTATTAATTCGGTCAAGGCAATCCCTATATTTCACGCTTACGCTTTCCGCAATTGCACTTTGATCTTTTGATTCTTGATCGTGAAGCTCATTAAGGTATTTGATTGCCCAATCTTTGAATGACTCTGGTATTTCAATTTTTGTAAGCAGAAAGTCAACTTGATTTTCAAGAAGTTCCAGACGGACATACCTCTGAGCACACTTTACTGTTGGGTTTTTCTTTGTGCAGCGATAAAAGATATAGTGAAGTAGTTTTGGGTTTTTCATTTCAGTAATAGCAATGTTGCATCGCGGACAGATATTTGTGTTATGTGTAGAAAACTTAAATTTACAATTTTTACAAGTCAGTTGCCATTTTTCTTCCGCTGTTACCATTGAATCACACTCTCCGCAGCGAATCATGCCTGTAAACGAAAATTCCCTTGTCTTCGCTCGCTGTCTACCTTTCCCGCCTAAAATAATTTGCGCTTTGTCATATTCAAATTGCTCTATCATTTTTTCATGCTTTCCTTCATGCCAATTACCGCCATATTCGTACAAGCCAGTATAAAATGGGTTTGTAAAAATCCTATAAATCCCTGGTCTTGATAGCGGTGTTCCTCCCAGCTTTTTGTGTTTTACAGTCGTAAATTTCCATTCTTCGCTTGCGATTTTGAGGATTTGAGATACTGCATAATTTCCAGACAGTAGCATATCCCACATTTTACGAATTAGTGGGAAACGAACAGGATCAGAAATGATTTTTCTGTTTCCTTTTTCTTCCGACTTGTCGTTAAGATAGCCTTGGGGCACGCATCCAGGTCGCCAGCCTTTGGCATTTTTTGTGTCAAGCCCTCGCTTCACGTTCTTTGATAAATCCCTTAAGTATTGGTTTGCCATGCCAAACTCAACGTTCATTATCAAAACATTATCTTGAGAAACATATATTCTATGTGGTGTTACAATTGCTTTAAGTTTTTCTTTTTGCATCAACCAACTCAAAGTTCCAGAATCTACAGGATTTCTTGATCCTCGCGATAAATCCCAAATAACTAATCCTTGAATAGTTCTCTGTTCAATTCTTTGAATTTCTTCATTGAAGACTGGTCTGCCTGGTTGTTTGGCGGACATTGATTCTTCAACAATACGATCAACTTTAAGCTTGTTTTCTTTTACCGCTTTCAGCAGAACTTCTCGTTGTGATTCGAGGGATGCCACTTGATGGTCTGTGTCATCGCTGCTACGCCTAATATAAACGTCATAAGTTATTTGCAATAGTTCTGATGGTATATACATAACTTTATTTATAACTCAAATGCCCCCACTGGTGTGCTCAGAATGGTTAGATTCTGTCCAATGGGGGCATTAAAAAATCTAACCACTATGTTCTGAGCACCTTCTTATTGTTACCCTTTTTATACTTCTTGTCAATTATAATCACGTAGTCTTTAGCTAACCTTCTATAATCCTCCTCCTTCAATTCTATTTCATTTCCTGCGGTATAATTGACAGCAATCACATCGTGCAGAAAGTTAAGCAAAAGTTGTGTTGTCGAACACTTTATTAATTCCTTTTCATTTTCCTTTACCATATCTATCTCACCTCCCCCTTAGAATATAGATTTTGCAAAACGAACCCAATTTTATTCAGTCTTATTATCTTGATCGACTGATACATCAACTGCGACAGGAGCTGGTACATTAATACCATTTCTTGCGAATTGAATCCTCTGCAATTCATGCAAGGCTTTATACATATTCCTTTCGATTGCCGTTTCATATCGGAGATATATTTTTTCTAAAAGCTCTATATTGGCTTCCGACATTTTTGGCGTATATCCTTCATATTCCACTACTACTTTACCCAATACAACATCCGTATCGAATTGCATTCCCCCGACCCTTTTTTCTATTCTTGGGTTTGCTATTTTAATTAATTGTTCCGTCTCTGCTTTCATAACCCTCTGCAATCTGACAGACCATACGACAATTCGCTCAACAAGAATGGACTCAAAAGATGTTTTGGGTTGAAAGTCCTGCATTAAGCTTTCTCTTATCTCTTTTGTTAATTCTTGTTCATCCTTAGTTAGTAGCTGTACAAAAATACCATGCTTAATTGCATTCAGCTTACTGATCTCCTTACCTTCCTCTGTTTTAACGCCTCCGAGCAATGAGTTTTGTTTATTTGCTTCTATTTGTTCCTCTGTTGCCATAATTTCTAATTCACCCCCTTTATTTGTTACGTATTTGCTTTTCTTGAACGTCATGCGGAGTTTTTGTCCGACCACTATAGGTGGACAGAAAGTCGCTAGTGGATAAACAAACAAAATCTTTAAATTCGTCAGCAATTTTATAATCCGCTGCTATTGAACCAGAACCTGGATTTTTTTCTATAACTTTTAATCCAACAAGTTCATCTAATAATCTCTTTGAGGTTTTATAAGACCTTTCATAGTCATCCGATAATTCTTTGGCCGTTATAATGCCATTATGTTTTTTTAGTATTCTTAATGCTTGTGATCTGTCCGCAGGCATTGAAGCTAATACTATCTCTTTTATAATCTCCAACTCCTCTAGTCCAACCGCATCTTTTTCAACAGCAAAAGCAAGGCATTCCGCAAAAATTCTTAACTGATGGGACGCTCTCCAGGGTTTTTCTATCTGACATTCTGAGATATCATAATATTTCACTTCTTCTCCTGATTCATTTTTAAACGTATTAGCTTGTAATATAATAATTCCCCTACAATGAGATATAAGTTTTGCTCCAATCCATAGATAATTTTGCACATTTTCTTCAAGCGGTTTTATATTCCATTCTTTCTTGGACAAAATATCAAGATAAGAACATATCTGTTCTCTTAAGCTATTTTCTATATCAGACCTATTGTTCATAGTAAATATACGTTTTCTGCTAGATTCTTCGTCATCCCTTGACACTTCTGGTAGGTTATAAAATAGAAAACGGGCACCAATCATATTTAGATATTGCGTATGTTTATTTAATGTTGCGGGAGTGACGCAACCCAAATGAGAAAAATAGCTTGTATACTTTATAACGCCTCTTGCGGAACTAAATTTAGCAAACTCTTTATCATAAATATTGACTAAATCTCCAAGGATTTTTTTGGTCATTTTTTCATCTAAGCTAAAAATGCTTGTCCAATCTTTTACAACAAAACATTTTTTATCAAGTAAAGGCAAAAGATCATGTACTTTATTTGTTTCTGTCACTCTTTCCCCCGAGATAAAAGCATTCTGGGTTAAATTATCCAAATAATATGCTAGTTTTGAATCCTTAATTAGTCTTACAAGGTCAGTTTTTCCTGAGGAGGGGACGTCCACCAGTAAAAGCCATAACATTGCTGGGAAATCAAAATAACCTGCTATTGCCACCGCCAAAACAATCCTGAGAGTTTTTTCTAATCCAGGCGTGTAGATTGTTAATTTTCTTTCTAAGCTTTGATAGCTTTGCTTAATATTTTTCATGCATTATTTTTTTAACTGAATATTTTCTCTTAACCATTCTTTAGGAACGGGTTGGTATATCAGTTTAAAAAGACGTAGTAGTTTTATGGCTTTCTCAGATGCATCTTGGTTTGAAAGTTCAACACCAAATTCCAGCAAATATATCTTTTGAAAATCGGCAATAGCCTGTTTTGAGAGCGTCACATTCTGCCCTCCTCGTAAAGCCTCGATTTCAAAACCTTTAATTGATTAAAATAAGCAAACAAACCTCCCTGAAGCTTTCCTTTCCAATAACTTTCCACTAATTGTTCTAGCCCATTTTCCCTTTTGAAGACAAATTGAACCCTAGTCCTGCTTTGAGTACGATCAATTAGCTCAAGCGGGAAAAACAACGAGATTGCCGTGGCTAACCCGAGGTCATGTGTATAAAAATAATCATTAATATTCAAACTATCTGTAGTCATATTCATCAAAAAACCAGACTTAAAAATGTCTGGTTTCAATTTACTACAAAAAAGGCTATCTGCCTGTAGCATCTACAAGATTTTGAAAATGCTATATTTTCACTTCTTAGCTATCTACAAATCCCAACTCTTTTAGGAGTTTTGACATAAAGAGGTATTTTCTGTCGATTTCCCTATCTTCTTCTGAATATCTAATTTTAAAGTTTTTGAGTATTTCTTTATAGGTTTCTTTGGAAGATAACCCAAGTATTTTTTTACATCGATATATTGATGCAAAAATTTCAATATCTCTCCTGGACACCTCTTTAAGCTTAGTAGGATAGGGCGATGATTTTTCAAATTCATCAAAGGCTGATTCAATCTGATTCCAATTTTCCTCAATTGTTTTGTGAAGTTCTCCTATTTTTAGCCTTTTATTAATTTGTATTAAAGGGTATGCCGCCGCCAAAGATTCTTTCCTGAGGATTTCCTGATTATCGCGATACCATTCCTCCTTGGTTGTTTGTTTCAAAAAGGATCTATAAATTTTATGATTGTAAAGAAGTTTTCTATTAAATTGATTGCTGATGCCGAGTATCAGAATTGGTGGCGTCGCCCTCAGAACAGCCCCAAAACGAATAATATCTTCAACCGAAAACAATAACGAAATAGGAATATTTAATTTAAGGACAAGTTCAAGGGATTTATCATAAAGTTTGTCTAAATCAAGTACATTATGTGGTTTTGTCATACCTAGGTCAATTCTGATTAGTTTTATGTCTTCCGTAAATTTTTTATTAAACTCAAGCAACACGAGATATTTGTATTCATCATCCGTAAGAATCTTACGAGCGTTATCGCTAATTACTATTTTCATATCAATTTTAATATTTACCCCAGCTTAATTATACTGCTTTTCGCTTATATTGGCAGTCTGGTTGAAAAATACTTTACAAAATTGAATTATAATATTGATATGGATATAAAAAATAAAGAAACGCGGTTCAAGCAAATTGAAAAAGAAATTTGTAACGCAATAGAAAAGGCGACATCTTTAACTGAGATCAATGAATATGAACAGCAAGAGGTAAGTATAATACGTGATTTTTTGAATGGAATTGATGCTATCGAATACAAAACACGCTTAAATTGCCTCTGTAGTGAGCCACAACGGGTTATTTTACTCACAGTGGAGGAATTAGAATACGCGCTTGATTATTTAAATGTTTCAGTAGAAGAACAACAGAATCTATTCGAACATGAATTTGCTCACTTTAATGAAGCAAAAGCTAATGGATTACTGGCGCGATTCTGTTTGACGTTTTATAAAACTAAAGACGGAAGACTGAAAATGATTCCTGGTACGCAAATGAGCGTGGCTACGTCTAATGCGTTGAGCGAAGAGGAACGACGAATAGGATTAAAGTCTGCAATAACAGCGCCACGAGTCTTGAGCGAGACAGACAAGCAATTTCTACAATTCCAACTCTGAAGCAGATATATTTAATGCTTGCAGAATTTTGTGGACTGTAAAAATTGGAGGATTTGATTCACCTCTTTCAATTCGCCCCATATAGCTACGCTCTATATCTGCTTTATGGGCCAATTTCTCTTGTGAAATATCTTGTTTTTTTCTCGCTTCTTGAATCTTTTTCCCAAAGCCTTGGAGAAATTTCTTTTTTACTTCTTCCATTGTACTTAAATGGTAAAAGGTTGTACACTTGCAGTCTACGCACGCAGAGTGTACAATTGCCTAAATAGCATGGCTATAGTATGTTTAATGAGGAAAAACAAGTTTTCTGTATGAAGAAAAAGGGAATAATAGTTTTAGCTATCCCTCTATTTCTATCTGCACTTTTTATTCCTAAAACTATATATGCAGATCGTCCGCTCTATACAATTCAATGTGAGGGTGGTGGCACTATGCAAACTCTCGACCCCCCTGGTCCTTATAATAAGTGCTATAAACTCGATTGTGGTTGCGGGGGGTTTACTCTCTCATCTATTCCACCACCGACCGCGTCTTGCAATAATTGTCCAAGCTCTCAGCCAACATCCGTTCCCTATAATCCAGCAGAAAAACCCTCCTGTCCTAATCCTGGAACAGGTGGTATTCGCGCAGACCAAATCGAGTGTGCATTTCAGTGGGCTGATTATTATAGAAATCAACAAAAAAAACCTACTCCTACAGCCACTCCCAGTGCAACTCTTACTCCAACAACCTATATCCCTTTACCTACTTTTACTCCAACGCCTACTCCAACCACAATACCATCGCCAACCATAAAACAAATGCCTATCCAAATACAAAAACAGATAAACCTCAATAATAATTTTACCAATAACTTGTTACAAAATATTGGTAAATTTTTCGAGACAATTACAGAATTTCTAAAAAATTTTGCTGGGAAGAAGTAAAATAACTTTCTTTCAAACTGGGCAGGAGAGATTCTATCCAAGAAAAAAGAGGAGAAATGTTTAATTTTATACACGCACTTGTTGCCAAGATAGTAATTTTTACCACCGCCATAGTGGTTACAATTACTGTGCCTTTCCATGTTTCTAAACCAGCTATAACTCCTATTCCTACCCCCATTATCCATCTTTCTTCCTCAATTACTGCAGCCCCTTTCCAATCTCCTCAATCTTCTTCCAGTTCTAATCTCCAACCCACTGTCGTTGAACAACCTCAACCGCAGATTACGACTATAACTGCGTTAGTTGATTGTACTGGTCCAGATAAAAAGGTAATTAAGTTAACGCAAAAGGTTTGCGATGACTTTAATGCCGCATGGGGAAATATTCCTAAACCTAGCCCATCACCTAGCTCAAATGATTATAATTATCAATCTATCCACAACTATGTTCAAAGTGTTCAAAATCAGAATTCTACTAACTCCAATAACTCTCACTCTGTAAATCAAGGTGCACAGGGCTTATCGCCAACAGTATTACCTCCCGCTTCTCATCCTACGCCTACACCAACTCCAGTCTCTTGGCCTACATGGAGCGGTAGCTGTAAAGGGGCACCATTCTCTTTCACAATCAACTTCTCATCTAAAGAATGGCAAGCTCCTGATGGCACTCTTATGGATATGGGTGATAATGGACGATTACGATATTCTTATTCTGGTGGAACAATGTCATTAGAGATAAATAATTCTAGTGGGCGGATAATATATTCTAATAGTTCTCCCGATCCTGCTGGTACAATTATAATGGGAAGTTCAGGTACATACACAATAAAAATCTTGGGAGGATCTTGTGGCTATTATCAATTTGTAGATAATTCTGGGTAAAAAATGGAATCAGGGGCTTATGATTGACTCTTGCTTATAGAGGGAGATAAGATAGGATAGATGGCAGACTAAAATCTGCTAAAGAAGAAATGAAAAAACTAATAATTTTTATAGGAATTCCATTACTAATTCTCATTACGGTTTTTATAACGTGGAAAAATGTTCAATCCAGCCCCCAATACTCCCTCTACCAAATGTATAACGCGGTAAAATCCCATGATTACGCCACTTTTACTAAATTTGCCGACATAGACACTATCGTTTCCAATGTGCTTGATAAAGCGCTTGCCCAATCTCAGAAAGAACAAGCTGCAAAAACATCAGGCGATCAATGGGAACAACTCGGGGCAAACTTTGCGCAAGGACTTATTACAGCATTTAAACCAGCGTTAATACAAAAAGCCAAAGATGAAGTTAAAAAACAGGTTGAGGAGGGGACATTTCAAACAAGCTACAAGCCTGGCAATATGATTACTGGATTTTTTTCTATAAAAGTACAAAAAGATGGAAAGGTCGCCAACGTAACAGTTCCCACGCAAGACCCTAAAACTAAGCCCCTGTCTTTAAAGATGAGACAACAAAATGGATATTGGCAAGTATTTGATATGAATATTGATCTTAGTAATGCCATGGAATCACCCCAGGTAACCCAGACTACTACTCGTGTAAAACTTGGAACAAGAACGGATATAGGTGGCGGTTGGTTTATTGCTATAGCTTCCCCTAGCGCCTATGTCTCAAATAATGAATTCGAAACGCCTAAAGAAGGCAATCGGTTTGTTGCTACTGAGATAACTTACGAAAATACTACAGACCAATCCGATACCTATTCATTGTCACATTTGAGTCTCAAGGATACAGATGACCACTCCTTTTCTTATTCCTATATGGGAGGCAAGGAGCCCCAACTTAGCAATGACACCCTGGAAGCTAAGGGTAAGGTTAAAGGGTTTGTGACATTTGAGATACCAGAAACTGCCCAGATTAAATCAATAATTTATAACGGCACTGAAAAAACTATCATCTTCGAGAAATAAAACAGGAATGGGTTCTAATACTGCGTATCCCTCAGAGCAATCTATAAATTAAGCGAAGTTTGGGATATAATACTGTTGGATAGCTGGAAGTTGTGCGTAAAAAGTTCGAACGTCACCTACGAGCTTCCGCCAGTCTAAAATATCGTCACTTTTGTTCAAATCTTTGAGGTATTCATAAGGTAGTTTATATTGTATTGACGCTATTTTCTGACTTTCTATCCCCAAGTTCCAAAGTAAAGAATTAAGTA
>Ga0182027_10003071_pt1 | contig 26726 bp, 23 predicted proteins | sample 712E1DmetaG_FD_121300 | JGI IMG/M metagenome (GOLD analysis project Ga0182027, IMG submission 121300) | Permafrost microbial communities from Stordalen Mire, Sweden - 712E1D metaG (Illumina Assembly) | ecosystem: Environmental > Terrestrial > Soil > Wetlands > Permafrost | place: Sweden...
AAGGAAATCAGGAAAGGCAATTTACCTTTCCTGACTCTTTATTTTTTGGACGTGCCAAACAGAGTCTGCACTAAGCCTGCAAGACAGCCGGGCGAATTGGGTGTGGGAGTTGGCTGGGGGGTAGGGGCAGGCGTGGGTGCGGGAGTGATCGGTAAAGTGTTCCCGGTAAGTTCCTGATAATCTGCAGCCAGTTGCTGTAGATTAATCCCTTGCTCGAATTCTTTCGTCCCCAGATATTCCGGCCATATAACTGCCCAAGCCTCTTCCACCGAATGGCTCCAAAAATTGTCGGTGAACCCGGTCTCTTCAGCCCAAGTGATAAAGCGGACATCGTCAGTGGAAACGTTGAGATAGCCGCCACCGATGACGCTATGGCCGCCCTCGTTCGCCGAACCGCTGATGTAGTCCCAAGGCTGGTTGTTATTGAACTCGTCCATGTTGGCCTGCTGGACATTAATGCCGAGCCACACGGACCCGAAGATGGCCAAAGCCGCTTTGACTTCGTTGAGATCGGAAAAATTCACTTTTGCGAAAGCAACTGCTTTGACCCCATCTGGGCCGCCTGTGCTGTTCAGATATTCGAGGCAGGTTTGAATATCCATGCCATCATCTTGAGATGGAAAGTTTGGATTCTGCGTTTTGTAAAGCGCGATGACCTGATCCAAAGTTGGATAATACTCGGTCGAGAGTGTAGCCGTGGCGAGCCGTCTTATATTAGCCCAGGTTACGGCAACGCAATCCCCATACTGGTCGTTGCCGAGCATTTGCCAGTTACTCAACTTGCTCAGATAGTCTTCCGAAGTAGGATAGCTGGGGATGACTCCTGTGAGGAAATTTGCCAGTTTCAGCGATGGAGCGTTCTTCGGCGGCTTGCGGCCCAGCTTTCGTTGTGGATATGGACTTGACATGGATGCTCCTTCCTTTTGCTGTGAAAAGTAATTGCAAAGTTCGTTCCGTTGGAAACTTCCATGTGGAAAAAACTTTGGCAGGAATCTTTAAGAGTGGGAAACATATTATATGTTGCCCACTCTTAAACGTGGTAATTCATATTCTACCTTGTAAAGTCTGATATGAGCTGTTTGAAACGCGGCTCATTTCGGACAAAATCAAGATCAGGGTCGCGCAATACCCAATCCACGCTAGTCTGCTTTTCTTCCAAAGCAATTCTAAGCAAATCAATTGCATGATCTGCATTCCCGCAAATTGCTTCAAAGCATGCGCGATTATATTCGTTTTCGCTATCAAATATAGTTTTCATGGCTTTATTTATGTGGTTTTGAGCGAGCTCCTCTAAACCCATCTTTCTGTAGTATCCGCCCAGCGTTGCGTGGGCGAGGCCGTAGTTGGCATCCAATTCAATCACTTTTTGGAGGGCGCTGATAGCATCTTCTTGGTAGCCGCTTGCGGCATAAACCAATGCTATATGATAATAATAGAAAGGCTTCGAATCATTGGTTGAGATAGCCTGTTGGTAAGCAAAGATCGCTTCCTTAAATTGATTAATGGATTTGTAGAGATTGCCCAACTTATCCCATGCGAAACCACTTCGGGGATTAATTTGAACAACCCGCTTCAACCTTTGAATCTCATACTCTGCTTTCTCTATATCCTTTTGGTTTTGCCGGGTCAGAGGCGAATTATTGGGATCACCTAATTCAGATTTATAGAGTATCTGTGCCGGTTGGAGTTCCTTTGTTTTGAAGATGGTTAATGTATTCGATGGCAACTCGTCGATTGCAACGTCTGTTTGTGTATGAATCGGGGCCTTCTCTTCGAATGCCGATATGTTCAGATTGTTACTTTCAACTGAAATCATTAGGTCAGGCGGATCGATTGATTGATCATAGGACTCCAATTCCAAATCAGACTCGGAGATGGCCGGTTGGTTATCTTCTATTATTTCTTCCGGCATCTGTTCGGGATTTGAATCCGAAGTTGGAACCAAAGTAATCCAGTTTTGTAAGTTGTCATTCTCTATGGCGGAAACAACAGGTTCTAAATCTGCCTGAGTGGGTACAAGTGAAGCCAAATCTTCTTCCAAAATATGATCCGTATAATCTTCTCTGAAGGGTTGCTTAGGCATCACTACAGCGATTTCTTCCAACTCTTCTTTCTTGGCAGGGGCCTGCGCAATAGGTTCAGCGTCTTGAGTAAGGCTTCTTACTGCATCATTCGAATCTGCTGAGGCTGGTAAATCAAGGGCGGCAGTGGATTCTGTTTTTGAAATTGCTTCGGTTGAATCCGTACCTAGAAAAGACTGACTCGATGGAGTGTACAGGCCTTGACTTGACTCATCCCGGTTCCCACTACTTTCCGGATCCAACTCATCAGCATTTTGATATGCGAATACGGCTTCCCGATAATCTTTCAATTGTCTGAAAACATTTCCCAATCTCATCCACGAGATAGCTTTCTCTTTATTATCTTCCAGCAGTTCAATGCCTCTTCGAAACAGCCAGATCGCCTCTTCATGTTTACCCAATTGTGTATAGGTCAGCGCCAGGTTACTATAGGGTCTCCCGAAACCACTATCAATTTGAATCGATCTTCGGTAAGCATGGGTAGCCTGCTCATATGCACCAGACATGAAATACAAATTGCCTAGTTCGTTCCAAAGTTCATGCTCGCTCATAGCATCCTCGGTTCTTTTAAGACATATAAATGGGCTTGGAATCTGAGAAATAATTGCCCAGTAGGCTAAACCGGGATTGTAAGGATAGAGTGATGTTGTCTGGATCCAGTTCATCCGCTTTTTGATAAGCCAGGATGGCATTATCGTAATCATTAACACGACGATAGACATTCCCTAGACGATTCCAGGAGACAGCCTTATCTTTTTCGCTTGCGAAGAGCTCGATACTACGTTGATAGAGAAGAATTGCTTCAGCAAAACGCTCTCTTTGAACATACGTCAAAGCCAAGTTGCTGTAAGGCCAAGCGAACTGATCATCCAATTCAATTGCTTTGCTATAGGCTGTAATTGCATCATCGTAAGCGCCGGTATTAAAATAGACATTGCCAAGTTCGTTCCAAACACGCGCGTTCTTAGGGTCCGCTTCGATCTGAACTTCGCCGGAGGAGTCTATTCTTGCCGCCGGTTCCTGTTGCGAATCAGCAGAGTTAATCTCTTCATTATTTGTTTCTGGATCAAGAACTTCAGGTTCGCCGTTATTGTCCTTTAGAAACTCTTCGAAAGCTGACTGTGCAGGGACAACATTCTCATCCGAATTCGGTTCTGGATTACAAGCTTGAGGTTCACTGCTATTGTCCTTTAAGAACTCTTCGTAGGCTGACTGTGCAGGGACAACATTCTCATCTGAATTATTTTCAGATACATCCAGAGTTTCTTCCGGTATATCCTCACCATGGGATTGTTCCTTTTCTTCGAGTTTAGCGGCAACCGCTTCGGAGAGATGAGATGCTTCATCTATTTCAGTATCTGCAATGGGATCGGAGTTTGTAGGAACTACCGCAGGTTCCAGGTCAATCAATCCATGTTCAGTAACTCCGACTTCCACAACAACTTGAGAATCGGCAGGAATTTGAGCCCAATCTATATTCTGGGTCATGGTTGAGTTCATAATCTCAGGCTCGGTGTTGGTTTCTACTGTTGTGACCGTGATGGTCTGACCGGCAATTTCGTCCGTTGCATCTGGTTCAATTACGGGTCCCAGTGCCACATCTGTTTTTTGCGTTTCATCTGCGTTATTAACATCTGAAACTTCGGATGCGTCAGTTGCCAACAACTCGCTTGAAGAAATAGATTCTTCTGTTGGGCTGTCTGCAATGTCTGGCGGAACGGCAAGGGATGGAGATGCTTCATTGACAACTTCATCGTTATGGTTTCCTTCAGCCAATATTGGTTCGTCTGGCGCATCATCAAGCTCATCCCGGAACCCAGCGTTTTCTTCATCCAGGTCGTCTGCAGTTTGGAATGCGTCCACTGCAAGATCATATTCATTGAGTTTGCGGTAAAGGTTTCCAAGCCGATTCCACACAATTGCTTTGTCTTTGTCAAGCTGAAGCAGATCAATCCCTTTTTGATAAAGGGGCAGGGCTTCTGTGTATTTTCCTTGCTTCATCAGTGTAAATGCCAGGTTGCTATATGACCATCCTGAATTCGGATCGAGGTTAAGTGCTTTGCTGTATGCATTATTGGCATCATCATAAGACTCCGTCCGAAAATAGGCGTTACCAAGCTCATACCAATTTTGAGCGTTTGCAGGGTCGAGTTCAACAGCTTTTTGGTATTCGTTGATCGCATCCGTGTTGTGATCCTGCTTGTCAAATACGTTGCCCAGTCGAATCCATGGGTTGATAAACTGCTTATTGAATTCGACGGACTTTTCTTGATATGCCACGACGGCATTGAAGATCTTTCCGATTTCTTTCCAAAACTCGTAGTCGTTCATTTCTGCCTCCATTTTAGTTAGATATAGTTGTTACTGATTGTGATAGCAATTGCTCAGCAGACTGAAGCGTGCGCGCGTCGCCAAGCTTACGCCTTCATCTGCCAAAGTTACAGCCTTTTGATATGCCTTGATTGCGTTGTCATAATCGTTAAGCTTACGGTACGCATTGCCAAGGTGGTTCAACGCGATTGCCTTGTCTTTATTTCCCTGGAGCAAACTCACGCTTTTATTGTAAAGGCCGATGGCATCCATATATCGACCCTGCGTTACGAGGAGACGCGCCAGGTTGCAGTAGGACCAGCCATTGTTGGGCTCCAGTTCTATGGCTTTGTTGAACGCGCGAATCGCTTCATCATAGGCTCCCGTCTCAAAGAATAGTTCTCCGAGATCGTTCCAAGCCTCGACGCTTCGAGGTTGCTGCTCGGCGCGGAAATTATCTGTACCATCCCGCATACCGGCAGTCTCGGGATCCAATTTGGCCGCCTTTTGATAGGCCGCAACCGCATTGGGATAATCATTGATGCGTCGATAGGCGTTTCCTAAGCCGTTCCATGAAACCGCCTTGTCTTTATCTGAATTCAATAGATCTAAACTCTTTTGATAAAGAAGAATCGATTCGGCATTTTGGCCTTGCGCAAGGTAAGTCAATGCCAGGTTGCTGTAAGGCCAGCCGAATGATGGATCGAACTGGATGGCTTTATTGTAGGCGTTAATCGCGTCATTCAAAGCGCCCCGCTTGAAGTAGAAATTTCCCTTCTCATTCCAAGCAATGGCGTTTGTATTGTTAGCGGCATGGTGCTCCACCGACTCTACATGCGCCGTTTGATTCATCGTTATGTTGTCTTTGTTGTGGTGCAGGTCGAATAATTTTTGTTTTATCACAACATCTCCTTTCGTTTCTTGAGTAACCGGATTAATAAGTTGTACTTGAGAAATATCTATGCATGATTCCTCCGATTTTGGATTTAATATCCAAGCCGGCGCTCCGGCGATATTATGTGCAACCATCTCAGCGTCGATTTCTTTTTGCAGCCCAATGGCAGGCTTGACTGTATCTTGAAGGATATCCAAATCTTTTACCGATTCGTTAATTTCCGCCGCGACTTTTAAATTGATTCCCGGCGTAGGCGCCGCTATGGCTGGACGTTTTGATCCATCATCCGTTCTTTCTTCCTGCATGATTCCCCACTCCAGCATATCTGCTTTCCGGTATGCGTCAATTGCCAAGTCGTATTTGTTCAGTAGGCGATAAATATCCGCCAGACGATTCCACGAATTTGCTTTATCCTTATCTTCCTTCAAAATCTCAAGGCTCTTAAGATATAAAGGAACTGCCTGTTCATATCTTCCTTTTTGAAAATATGTCAACGCCAGATTGCTGTAAGCGCGGCCATTTGTGTGATCGATTTCGGCGGCTTTTGTGAATGCGCTTATAGCTTCATCATAAGATTCGCATTTTAGATGGACATTTCCTAAATCATTCCAGATCGCAACATTTCTAGAATCCAACTTTAAAGCTGCATCGTAGGCGTTGATCGCCTCGCGATATTTTCCCTGCTTTGTAAACAATGCGCCTAAGTTCAGCCAGGGAGTTATATAGACCTTGTTCAGTTCAATCGCCTGTTTATACGCTTGGATGGCTTCATTCAACCGTCCGGAACCAGCATAAACATCTCCCAATCCGTTCCATGGATGTGAAAAAGTGGGCATGAAATGAATGGATTTCCGGAATGCCGCGATTGCATCATCTGTGTAAGACTTCTTGTAATAAACATTTCCTAATCCATTCCATGCGATGGGATCCTTGGAATTGCATTCCAAGGCTTTAAGAAAGGCAATGATCGCCTCGTCGTCTCGACCAATTTTTGAGCAAAGGTTTCCAAGATTATTCCATGCAAAGATTTGTTTTGGGGCTAGGCGAATTGCTTGTTTGTAGGCATCGATCGCGTCGCCAATTCGTTCCATGCTGGTTTTGACAAGAGCAATTGCATTAAAGCACTGGGCTTGAAACCAGTTGTCCTGTAATTTGGCGGCAATTTTTAGGACTTCGCTTAACTGTTCGTCCGCCTTTTCGTAATCTCCTTTTCGCCAGTTCAAAACGCCTAGGGCCAATAGTAAATGGGCGCGCGTTGAACACGCTTCTTCGTCCAATGGAAGTTCGGTCAGTTGGGATTCGCGCAGGGAGATTCCAACCTCATTTACTTCGTATTGATCCGCATATTCTCCAATTCCCTGCCAGGCAGATTCGAGCGTCCCTTGCAGAATCCGTTCTGGTTTTGGGGATTCGCAAAATTCAATAATATAATCCCGATAGATCCAGAAATCTGGAACGTAGCGAATAAGATGGATGATTTCGTTTTGGGTAAGCCAGAAAATTACGCGGATTCTTTTTTCGGTGAAGAACTCACGTTGCAAATTGAGAGATGCGTGTATATTGGATTCGATTGCACGTTCCTGCCCCAAACCATCTATGAAGAAGACCGTGTCCGCCGAGTTCTTAAAATCTCGCAAATAAGAAACAACGTCATTGACATTACCGTTTTTGCTTTTGATGTGCGTGGCCACTTGGCCTATATCGAACAAATAGTTCTCCAGCGTATTTTCGACATCGGCGCGGACATATTCAGAACTATAAACCACAAGCAACATGCATGGCCGCTGCCATTTTGTCGCAAGCCTCAGTTCATTAGCAATGATTTCGACGCGTTCGTCGAAACTTGTCAAATGCCAAGACGGGGCAGCGCTTCGCTCAGTCATTCAACAACTTCCTTAGTACTGGATGAATATCGCACCAATTCTCGCCGTTCCGGTATTCCAATATGGCAAGGAGTTGTGTCAGAGGTCGAAGCCGGTCGCTATATTCGAGGTGATTGTTTTCTGCAACCTTTCTCAGAAACTTTATATCTTCCTTGTCCAAAATTCGTCGATACTCGTTTCTTATTTCGGTCGCTGCCCACTCGATATCTGCGACCTCTATTTTGCGGGCATTTCTTCTTCTTGCAGATCCGATAGCAGTCCGAATGACGCGGGCCAATTCGCGGAATACTCCGCCGGAATAGGTGATTGCGTTTTCGAGCGCTGAATCCTCAATCAAATCCGGCAACATTCTTACATGGATGAATCGACGCATTGTGTTATAGCCCTCTTCATTATGGACATTTGGATTCATTGGCGGGTGCAGATTAATGTTCGGGAGGAAAAGCGCCTGGTCGCGGATCGAATCAAACTCCTTACTATAGAATAAAGCGCTGGATACGGTATAAACAATTGCGCAATTGGGTTGCATAATAATCTCTCGCCGATCATGGAAAATAGCTCGGGCTTTCTCTAAATCCGGCTTGTCCATATCGTCAATTAACAATAAGGGGATAAGATGCTCTTTGGTATAAATTGTTGTGGCAATGTGGTTGATGATCGCGAGTAATCCTGTGATATCGCTTTCTATAACTTGTCTAAGTTCGATACGGGTTGCAGGCTCAAGCTTGGTTTTCAATCCGGCAGTTGCAAAGAAGGCATCAATCGAGGCGCTCATTTCAACGCTAGATAACCGACCCTCCTGGATTGTGGATATTTCCTTCTCAACTTTTCCTTTCCAGCTATTTAGCTCTTTTAATAACTGATCAGGAAGTTCGCCACCTTTTCGTTTGTACTCGCGAAACAGGCGTCCGCCTATTGCAAGCAACACATCCCTGAAATCGATGTCAATAATATCTGCTTCTTCGCGAATACTGAAGTTGATCGGCCAGTACTTCTTCTGGATTTTTGCATTGCTTAACAAATGCAGCAATTCGGTTGACTTGCCGCATCCACGGTGTCCGGAAAAAAAGAATTTTGGAGGACGATAAAAGGGCGCCATCAATCCATCCACGAGTTCAGCAATCGGATTACCTGGCCGGTCAATGTAGAAAGGATTCGGCTGATCGTTTTTGTCAGGCTTCAAAGGCAAATCTAATTCAAAATTCAACCATGCACGGTCAAAATCGTTAGCTCTGATATACTCAAGATTTTTCATGTTTACCTTTACATGTATATAATGAAAAAGATTTGTTTTTTATTCTATAGTAGGCAATCCGCTCGGCTGGCAATTTAGTGTTCTTGTAGACCTGCGCTGGTCGTTGCTAGTCCTGTTCGAATTGCATATAATGCCGCTTGCGTTCGATTTGCTACATGGATTTTATTAAGTATGCTACTTACATACTTGGCAATCGTGCGCTCGTGGACCACTAAGGTTTGGGCGATCTCTTGGTTGCTGAATCCGCGGGCAATCAAGCGCAAGGCCTCCAGTTCTCGACCAGTCAATTTTTCAACGACCGGTCCCTCTTCCAGTGATTGATTAAAATCATGTATCACTTTTACCGCAATGGAAGGATGGATTGATGCTTGGCCTCGGGCCACTTCACGAATGGCTTGGAGAAGTTGCAGACGTGTTGTATCTTTGAGCATATATCCGAGCGCGCCAGCCTTAATGGCCTGATAGATTCGGTCATTCTCAGCGAAACTTGTTAACACCAAAATTTGCGCATCCGGTACGACCATTTTCAACTTGGGAATTGTCGTAAGTCCATCCTGGAATGGCATGACCATATCCAAAAGGATTAAATTTGGCTTTGTCTTGCAGGCTATTTCGACAGCTTGAATACCGTTCTCTGCTTCGCCCACTACTTCCATATCCGAAGCGAATGATAATATCGCAATAATGCCATCTCGAACGATTGCCTGATCTTCAACAACAAGAATGCGGATTTTTTTCATGTTAACAGCCTGCCTTGATTTATCAATGTGGTTTTGATGATCTGGGTTGATGTTGTGTCTTGTATTCATTGTAAGTTGCATTATTGTGTTGCTACTGTTAGTGCTGAGAACCGTGTTGTGTTTAAATCGGCGTCCTTTAATTGAGCTTCCTGTTTTTGCCATAACTCTGACGACCAGATTTCAAAATAATCGCCTTGGCCTATGAATTGGACTTCCTTTTCCAGGTGCGCGAAATCTGCCAATTCAACCGGTATGATCATATAACCATCATCATCTGTCCGGGAGTGTTCTGCAGTGCTTAATAGCATTCGGAGTAACAATCGGGCGAGCGGGTCGGCAATGTTCAGGGATTTGATTCTTTGATAAATTTTCTCGAATGATCCCACTGTAAGCACAAGTAGATTCCGCTCGAAGCCCTGAGTAATATAGAAGCCACCTGAAGTTTCCTCTCTGAAAGGAGATGGAATTGGGATACGGTTATTGATGTGCAATGTGGAAGTGTATTTTCCGAGGAACAATTTGAACTCCTAGTGTTGATGGTCTGTATTATAGGGAGCCTGAAGCTTAAGCGAAATCTCAAAAAGGCGTCAATTACAATTTCATTTTGACCAGCAAAATTCTGATTTGCCTGGGTCACTAATGACCAGGCTGGAAGCATCATTAAATGCTCGATGTTGTTCTGAATCTGCTATTCAAAGGGGATATTAGGTACTCCTCAATTTCCATGCCCTAGAAATAAAAAACCGCCCGCAAATTCATCGCGGGCGGTAATAGGTTCGTCTTAATATGAGTTTGTAGTTTTGACCTTATTTCGGGATTGGGTCAATCCCTCGCGAACTGCATATAACGCGGCTTGAGTCCGATTCGCAAGTTGAAGCTTCTCAAGGATACTGCTCACATATTTGGCAACGGTCCGCTCGTGCACAAAAAGTTTGGCGGCAATTTCCTGGTTACTTAAGCCTTGCGCAATTAAACGTAGAGTTTCCAATTCCCTGGGCGTAAGTGGATCGGCAGTATAGAGCGCTTGCGATGGATGATTAATTTCGTGGATCACTTTTAGCGCAACATTTGGAGGAAGAGAAGCTTGTCCGTCCGCAACATCACGAATCGCCTGAAGGAGTTGTGCGCGAGTTGCATCCTTAAGTAAATAGCCAAGCGCGCCAGATTTGATCGCTTGATACACCCGGTCGCTCTCTGCAAAGCTGGTAAGCACCAGGATCCGAGAGTCAGGCAATAGCTCTTTCAGGATGGGAATAGTTGCCAACCCATCCTGTACAGGCATGACCAAATCCAAAAGAACCACATCTGGTTTTGCTTTCTTTGCCAACTGGATAGCGATTGCTCCATTTTTTGCTTCGCCAACAACGTCCAGGTCCTTTTGAAGCCTGAGGATGGCGACCACGCCCTCACGAACTACACTTTCGTCGTCCACAACTAAAATGCGAATTTTTTTCATGATTTTCTTCTTCTTCTTTTTTGTTTATAAGATTTCGTCGATTGATCCCTTGGAACGCTGACGTTTATTCGGGTCCCCTGATCGGGATTCGAGACTAACTTGAACTTTCCGTTGATTTGGAGAGTACGTTCTTTCATGTTTCTTAATCCCATCCCACCCGGCTCTACCTTTTTAGGATCAAAGCCGTGCCCGTCGTCTACAATTTCAAGGTTAACGTTACGCGGCCCTTGTAGAAGTTTGATTTCTATGGATTTGGCTTGTGCATGGCGCAGGATATTGTTCAATGCCTCTTGAGCAATGAAGTAGAGGGCGACTTCTTGCTGAGTTGTTAATGAAATATCTTCATCTGCCAAAAGCCTCGCTTTGATATCGGCCCTTCCTTCTACTGATGCCAAGCGATGGTGTAGAACTGAAACAAGACCATCTTTTTCGACCTCAATGGGTTGAAGCTGGTATAGGAAGAGACGCATTTCCTTTACTGCCTGTCTTGCGCTTTCTCCTATCTTCTTCAACAGCGGAGACGGATCAACAGAAGATCCTGCTTCCAGCCCTGCCTGTGCTGCCTCGGTCAGAGTCACTAATCCATATAGTTTTTGGCTGACAGAGTCATGAAGATCGCGAAGCAATTTTTGCCGTTCGGATAGAGCGATGGCAAGCTTACGCCGCCGGTCACTGTCTATTAAATTCGCGATGTGATCGGAGATCATTGTCATGCGCACGACTTCATCTTGGGTGAAAGCCGCGCCTTCCTTTCGGGCTAAACTTATCAAGCCTAGAAATTTGCTGTCCTCGCCGGTTTGGGTGACCAGCGGTATTACCAGAAGACAAGAAAGACCAAATTTTTGCATCTTGAGAGGGACCCGTGAGTCGCTTTCAGGGTGTGCGATCAGGATTGCTTGGCCATCTTTAAGAATCGATTCGACCAGAGGCGTTGACATTGAAATATAAGACATTTTATCAACTGCTTCAACTGGTATGCCTAATTGAGACGCAAGGAACAGTCTCTTATCTTCATTTTTGTTTCTTTCATCTACTAAAAAAATCCCAATAAATTGACTGCGAAATGGATAGACGATCTGGTAAATCGACTCCGAGAGAAAATCATCCAGATCGGTGGCTTGACTGGCTGCACTTGAAATTGCATTCAATAATACAAACAATTCATCACGCGCCCTCTGGCGGGCCTCTTCTGCCAGTTTTCTCTTTGTGTTATCACGCCATACGATCAAACGGCTCGAGTGTTGATTGTTTAGGCCCTTTATTGTAGATGTACGGATATTCATGTACCTCCAGCCCTGATCCGATTTCAGACTCCGTTTCATCTCTAATTCCTGGTCGCTGCTCAGCGCCTGTCCTAAACCGGACAAATCACTTAGTATTGATGTTAAAGGCTGACCATACGCCTTTTCGCGCGACATGCCGATTATCAACTCGGCTGCTGGATTGGCATCCACTACAACGTTTTGCATATTTAATACAATCCAACCTTCATCCATCCCTTCCACAATCTCCTCGCGAGTCATGGGAACGGCATCAAGCAGGTTTTGGTTTAAAATGCCATACGAAAACCCAAGGCCGGCGAGAGTAAACGCAAAGATTGAAATCTCGTTATGGGGGAGTTGGTTAAAGCCAATGCTAATGAGCATTTGGATAATGAGGGGGGCCATTGAACCTGCCAGAATTATCCAAGTACGAAAAGATGGAGAGCGCGGTTTTCGAGAATATATCTCCAAAAGCAACAAGACGCTTGCGCCAATGAGGTTATATATATAAAAAGCCATGATTTTTCCCCATATGCTTCCAGAAATATTTGTAAATTCCAACACACCTTGATATTTAAGAAAAATGGCATTGATGGGATTTATCCACAACATAGCCAGAGTGGCGAGAGGCATTACCCCAAGTATGATAATTACTGAACGTGTAATCCAATCTGGACGATTAGTATATGAAAGGGAAAAAGTTAATTGTGCTGACGCTGCAAATAGCATGCTCAATAATAGGATGCTTATCCATAGTTTATTTGAAGCAACGCCCGCTAGATTTTCATATAAAAGGGATGACAAAGACCAAACGATCAAGGATATAGAGAAAATCTGTAGGCTGTCTGCTCCCTGCGCCTTTGACCTTTGGCGGGCAGCCAAAAAAATAGCCAACGCGATGGATATATCAATGAAAAGGAAGATAATTTTGTAACTCATTTTTTATCAAATCAATCTTTACGTTTGCTATCCCATTGCTAATCATGCATTTTCTTCGAACAGTTCATTTATTATGCAGAGTGCCATTCCTTCAATGATTTTTCCTCTAGAAGGCTTTGAAGGAGTATCCGGGAATTATAGTTACGCTTTAAATCTGTCTTAGAGATCAGGCCGGATATCAAAGCAGATTGAATTCGCTCTATTGATTTTTCGGAATTTCCTTGAATAACTTCCTCGTAAACCTTCAGAAAAAAAGTCTCGTTTCCTGCGTACTTATTAGCAATCTCAATCTGATCGAAAGATTCTTCTGTCAAACCCAACATATAATAATCAATTGCAAGCGATTCGTAAAAAGCTGAAGATGTAGGCGCAAGTTGAATTGCCTTTTTGAAAGCGGAGGTGGCCTCATCCATTTTTCCCGCCGCTAAGTATATGTATCCAATGCGGTTCCAAATATTTGCGTTAGTTGTGTTTAATTTTACTGCCTTTTTACATTCTGAGATAGCCTTTGAGTATTTTCCAAGAGCGCAAAGCGTAATCCCCAAATCAATTCTTAGGATGCCGTCGTTCTGGTTGTTCGTGATCAGATCAATGTAAATTTCGGCTGCTTTTAGGTATTCCCCCTTTTCATAATGAATAATCGCAAGCCCATTCAACAACCATGTTCTACAAAGCGAATGCTCAGGTTGCCGATCAGTATCAATACCCAGCTGTAATAGTTCTGTTGCTTTCTGGCTATCTCCGAGACACCAGTAAAGTTGGCCAATGGTATAAAGTAATTCTATGCGTGACGAATTCGCCTCCGCGGTTTGAGGTAATTGTTTCAGATATCTCTCATTTGTTTCGATCCGATCCCGCAATATTTTCACAGGCTCATTAATGCCCTGATGATGCCACATCAATATTTCAGCAGGCAGCATGCTTTTTCTGCCGCTTCGCACAGTGGAAAATTCAACAACGTAGTGGCGAAAGGCCCAGAGATCTGGCGCATAAACAGGCAAACTCATTGATTCGGTTTTTGTTAGCCAGATAACGGTTTTGATCTGATTTTCTATGAAGATTTCCCGGTTTAGGTTCAAATTCCTGTAAGCGTCTTTTCTGTCTTTGCCGCTTCCCCAGTCAATATTTGAAATAAAAAAAACAACGTTTTGCTCTTTGCTTCGATTCATGATCTGATGAGAAATAGATGGCGAATGGCTGTCAATATCTATATTAATAACGCTGAAGCCGAGTTCTTTCAACTTATCCTTAAGCTCATTTTTAGCCCTCACCCTTACAAATCTGGAATTGCAAATTGCCAGCAAAATACTGGGGCTGTGCCATTGAATTGCCAGCTTGAGTTCTTCTAATAAAAATATTAAATTATCTGAAAAAGAATTCCTGCGCCGATGAAGCATGATCATTTACCAATGCTATCAATGATAGATTTTCACATCAAGTTCAAGGTCAAAGCGGTTTGTTCCGGACTGCCTAATTTCATTCTAATCCATATAGAAAGTATATAGCCCTGAGAGGAAGGCGTGATCGCGCCTCTTTGCTTAGTTTCTCATAATTAATAACCCACAAGTCAAAGAATTTTTCCAAATCCCAAAGGGTTATTTTTGAAAATATCTCGGACTTAAGCGATTCGATGGCATCACTTGTAAATCCGCCTGTGGATACAAATAATCCGTAATCTTTCGAGCCCATAGTAGCTGAAAACGCTTTTATGCCCTCGACCGTCACGGCTTGGCCTTTATGCTTAACTTGAATGAGGACGCGCGGTCCTTTAACTCCTAGGGGATCTGCAAATGCAACAATATCAATCTGGCCGTGGTTCTTTTCTAGCGGCGCCGTCCATTTAATGTAATACCCCATCGCGATTAGAAGATCAACAATTAGCATTAGAAAATCAATGCGTTTTGTAGCTTGAAGGAAGTTTTGTATTTGCTCCCAGGCATTTTCTGCGGCTTCCTCTGCAACCAAATTGTTTAAAGAATTATTTTGCCTCCGATCCTCAAAAATCGTCAGAGATTCCTTGTAAAGCTCTTGGGGATTTGCGTACCTTTTACATGCATCACGACCCTCGTCGGTTATATACCATCGTCGCTTGTCATTCTTGTAAAGCCATCCTATTTGGAAAAGCGGAATCGTGGCGAGCTGAATGATTCTTTCATACCTTGGCTTATTTGTCGAAGGAGAATATTCTATTTCGTATTCTGTCAGTTTTGTGATTTGGGGTAATGTTGCCAGGAGTTCCTTAAGAGGCAAGCCTTCCGGTTTTGTCCACAGCAACTCAATCAAGCCGCGTAGGAGTTCGCCAACTCTGTCCAAGGTAATATCTGCCATATCAGTCCCAAATGCTAATGAATATTAAGCAACCGCTTTTTATAAGAAATCTGGAAAGTGCAGTGTCGCCGAGAATTTGATTCTGTTCCGAAATCTTCTTTTTCTAGATCCTGGCTTTAATTTTATCACGCAAATCATTTTAATCAGCTGGAAGCCCCTGGTGCTGACGAGTTACTTTAATAAATTCCTCGATCATTTCGGGCGGATAGGGTTGCGTCCCAGCAAGAACCATATATCCCGGAGCCCAAAAATCGCCTGAAGTGTTTTCACGCTTAAATCGTCGAAACTCTTTAAAGATCTGTTTGGATGTCTGTTCCATAATAATTCGCATAAAAAAGGAAGGAGAGGTTGTAACTCCTACCACCATGACCCATTGAAGATATTCCGGCCGAATATCTATAAACTCCAGTTTCCAGCTGAAGGAGATACAAATGTTCTTTATAAGATGATGCAGGGATTCGGTTAGATCTCCAATGAGTCTGTGTTTGCTAAAACGCGGTATGATCAGGCAGGCGTAGGAGAGGGAGTAATCCCTCGGCAACACTCGCTCCAGCATAACGTCTGAGGATTCGCTGATGCGGATAAGTTTTTCTGTTTCATATATTAAATTAGAAGCAGAAACTGAGTTGTTAAGGTCATGAGTTTCAGTGAATTCTTTGTGCATACAATAAGATTATACGTCATATTGGATGGATGTGCATAATCTGCTTTTGTTGTGTGATGACCCGGTATTTGCTATTGCCCTTGGCGTTTAAACAAAGCGTATGGAATTCTGCTGTGCAGTAGCAATCAAAAACGCCCTGTGCAGGGCGTTTTTGATTGCTAGGTTTTTATTTCAACAATGAAATCGTCTGGATTCCGACTCGCTTTCGATATCGTTTTTTGTGATCTATTCACCCAGATAGTCGCGGAGTTTGCGTCGAATGGACGGGTGACGCAATCGACTCAACGCCTGCGCTTCGATTTGGCGGACGCGTTCGCGCGTCACGCCCATTTTGCGGCCAACTTCCTCGAGGGTGTAAGCCTGCCCGTCAAGCAGACCATATCGAAGCTGTAGGATTCGAACTTCGCGCGGCGGAAGGCTGTTCAACACTTCGCCGAGATGTTCGCGCAAAAGGTTATAGGTCGCGGTGTCGTCGGGCGGAGGCGCTTCATCGTCTTCGATGAAATCGCCTAACACGGAATCCTCTTCATCGTCCGTGGGTGTTTCGAGCGATAAAGGACGCCGCGCCACCTGAATCATATTCTCGACTTTTTTTGGATGTACGTCGAGGGCTTTCGCTATTTCTTCCACGCTGGGTTCGCGCCCGAGACGCTGGGTTAGTTGATGTTGAACGCGTAATAATTTGTTGATCTGATCGCCCATGTGGACGGGCACGCGGATGGTCCGGCCTTGATCGGCAATAGCGCGCGTCACTGCCTGACGAATCCACCAAGTGGCATAGGTTGAAAACTTATGACCGCGGCGGTAATCGAATTTCTTCGTGGCCCGGATGAGGCCGATGTTGCCTTCCTGAATCAGATCGAGGAATGGCACGCCGCGCCCCATATATTTTTTTGCCACTGAAATCACAAGCCGCGAATTGGCCGTGATCAGATGTTCGCGCGCAGACCAGCCGTCCTCGATGAGTTTTCGCAAGTCAGTGCGGCGGTGGGCGGTCGCGTTGCCTTTGGCGAGTTCTTCGCGCGCCGTTCGTCCGCGCTCGATGCGCTGGGCGAGTTGGACTTCTTCTTCCGCGGTAAGAAGCGGAACGCGGCTGACCTCCTTTAGGTAGAGCCCAATGGTATCGTCGGTATCTATGTTGGCGAGGTAGTCATCCAGTGAAATATCCGGTTCGATTTCGGTTTCTTCCACCGCGACCAGTTCATCCTCGGTCGGTTCGCCGGGAGTTGCATCCTCCACGAAAGGAATACCCGCGCTGAGCAAAGCCGAGAAGGCCTCCTCAAGCTGTTCGACGTCCTGTTCGGCCTCGGGGAAAAAGTGCAGGATATCATCGAGCGTGACGTAGGATTTCTGCCGTCCCAGTTCGATTAATCGTGCAATTGCGGGAAATTCTTCTTCATCGTCAGCGATTATGATTTTATCTACATCCATTCTCTTTCTCTGTTTCAGAATTGATTACGAATTCAGAATACACTTTTTTGCCGGAAAAATCAATAACCTATCTGGTTTGTAATCTCTTCACTGTGAATGACGTGGCGCTCGATCTGTCTCTTACTACGGAGTGGGCGTTGTCGATACAGCTGTTCCACTTATTGGAGTGGATGTTGTTACAACACTTGGTGTTTCAGTTGGTAACGCTGTCGGCGTATCGGAAGAGGCGGGTGTGAGAGTGGTGGCGGGAGTTGAAGTTGCGACATAAGGAGGTGCACTTAACATGCCGATGAGTGAATTGATACCTGTCTCGTCAGCAATTTGCACGGGTCCGCTATCCAGCTGAACGTAATAACCGGTTTGGATCGGATTTACTGAACCGATTAAGACTTTATGGGTTTTGGCGCTGTCAAATGTGATGGTCATTGTATAAGTGGGCTTATCGAGGCCAACGACATTCAAATCAAGCTGAACATTGCCAAGTAAATTTAAAGACGTCAATTGTGTTGCGGCGGCTTCTGCTTTACTTTGATCGGCCGGCTGTGCTGTTGGCGCTTTCAACACCCATGAGCCGGTGGCATTAAGAGCAATCTCGACAGAATTGCCGATCGTATCTTGAATTTTGATATCGGTCGGATTTCCATCTTGCGGGGAGAACAGGAATTTTTGAGATGGAGTCGGAGTGGCGGAACTCGCCGAAGTTTTCTTTTGGTTATTGAGATAAAACGTGGCGCCAATTAATAACACCAGAACAATTAGCAAGATCCAAGTGTTTCTTCGTATCATCTTCTAGCCTCTTCTGCGGCGTTCCAGCCATGAGAAAACGCCCGCGCCTATGACCAATCCGGGAATGATACAAATCGAACCAAGCAGGATGGCAATGAGGGCAATGCCGGTCGGCGGGTTGAATGTTTGGGAAGCGGGTGTGCGCGGCGTAATGTTGATGAGGTTGACGATATTTGCCGCCCAATCCACCGAATTGATAAAGACGTCGCTGTTTGCATACCCGCCAAAATATTGATCGTTGGCGAATATGGAGTTGCCAAACACAACCACGCGTCCGTGGGTTGTAGAGTTCTCGCCTGAGGCCGCGAGGGTCAGTGGACCAGGAATATCAGAACTCGGATCAAAGCTTAGTGATGCGTTCTGGCTCTGTTGTAAGAAGGAAAAATCCGTCTTGCCCCAAGAAATATGTTGTGTTGCCTGGGAGGTTGGTGCAGTCAGAATTAATCCAATGAGTGAAACGTTTTGAGGCGGGGTCTGGCTGACTGTCAAACTGCGTGCTTGAGGCAGAATGGTATAAGTCTTAATCTGGTCTGTGATGGGACTCGTAGAATTATAAGACCCTGCCACTGCCACTAAAGGATTACTGGATGTATTGTCAATGACAATATCGTTGTCCAGTGTGATGCCCCAGTCAGATTTCAAGTAATTCGCCAATGGATCCGGATTTGTTCCGACGCTGGTGAAAGGGGTTGGATCTTCCATGACTACAAGGGAGCCGCCCTTGGCGACATAAGCCTTGAGTATGGCTACTTCCTGATCGAGCAATGGATTCTTGGGGCCGGCAACGACAACCGCTTTTGCGTCACTGGGAATGCTATTGGCGGTGGCGAGGTTCAAAGCATTTACAGTATAGCTTTTGTTTTGGAGCGTGGTCTTTGCCTGTGTCATGGCGGTATTATCCGAGCCGTTGACATCCGCTTCGCCGTGACCGGTAAGGAAATAAATCACGCGTGTTTGCGGGCTGATGAGCATGACGAGCGCCTGATCTATTGAAAGCTCGTCCACCGATGATGCAACTTGTGAAGACTTGCCCATCACCAGCGCTATTTTGCCGTCGCCGGTGATCCCGTATTGTTTGGCGAGAGCTGGATTCGAATTGGGGTCGACGAACGAATAGTCGAACTTACCTTTACCGGCTGACTTGTATTTTGCAAGCAGTTGTTTGGCTGTATCGGTCGGCGTTTGAGTGGAGAAGAAGCCGATGGCCATTACTTTACCTGGCAGGGTAGCGAGGGCCTGAAGGGTTTGAGGCTCGAGCGTGTTGAGTTTGTCCTCGGTCATATCACACGATCCCCACGGGCAGGTGTTTTGGTATCCCAGGATGTTGACGACGATAAGAATCCCGAGGAAGGCCAGGGACATGATCAAAGTATTTGAACCGTAGCGCGCCTGCCGTCCGGTGAAGAAGCGGGCAACGTTATCCGGCGCCATGATGGCGTAGACGGCCAACCCAAGCACGACAAGCCCCGCGCTGATCGAAATCCACAAGTTGAGATTGGTATTTAAGAGTGGCGGCACAAAATTAAGCGCGATCAATCCGTCAACAAGTCCAAGCAGGACGGTTGCGATAAACGCAACGATCGCAATAATTAATCCAATAAACGCATAGCGTTCAACTTTATTCTGTTTCTTGGCCATTAGCTCCACCTCCGAGATTCCACCGCAGTCGTGCCGATGAACAGGCCGAGCGCGGTGAGACTCAGGTAGTAAATAAGGTCCGGTAAATCGATGGTTCCGGCAATGAAATCATTATTGAAATGCGAACCCATATCCAGGTAGCCAAATATACCGCTTGCGATTCCCTGAGTAAATTCGGTAATAAAACCAAGGATCCACCAGAGGAAAACGAATGCAAGGATGGTCACGATGAAGGCTGCGATCTGATTGCTGAATAGGGACGACATGCCCACGCCGATGGCAAGGAACGCGGCGCAGACAAGAAACAGCCCTATATAGATCGAGAGGGTCAATCCCCAGTCGATACCGGGTACGGTGAACTTATATAAAAGTATGGCCGCAATGATCGCAACGATCCATATGCCGAATAGAATGAATAAACCTCGCAGTCTTTCGCCGATAACCAGGTTCCAGAACATGGCTATAAGAGCAATGGACAAAATGATCAGACTCAGAACCTGCCATTGAAGGTTTGTTCCGGGGGTTTCATAAATATTGAGGATGATCGGATAGACCAATGTGACAGCCAGTATGGTTAACAGAAACAGCAGAGCGCCCAGCCATTTGCCAACGATCAATTCCCAGTCTTGAAGCGGTGCGGTCAATAAGAGTTCAAGGGTGCCCATACGATTCTCGTCAGAGATCAAGCGCATCGTTAGAGCAGGGACGGTCAGGACCGACATAATGGTGAACCATACGGCGATTACTTTGATATCAGGAGCAACAGCTGCTCCGGCAGTACTTCCACCGTTGAATGCGTTTTGAATAGCCTGATTGAGAACGAGAAAGAAGATCGCTCCAAGGACGAATAGAATGGTCAAAGCTACTGAATATGAAACAGTGGTCGAAAAGTAATGATTGTATTCACGACGTGCAATTACCCAAGCGTTTCTCATGGCTCACCTCTACTTTTATTCCGGCGCACAGGCCTGTCTTCGCGCGTTAATTCAAGGAAGATTTCCTCAAGGCTCATGCCGACCGGCCGCATTTCAAGCAGGTCATAACCAGCTTCGATAACGGTCTTTGCCACCTCGGGTCGGACGTCCTGACCGGGTGCGAATTGAAATTCAACAGAGCCATTCGGCATCGATTCCACGCGCTGAACGCCTTTGATTTTGTTTAAGACTTTTGGCAATTCGTCCATTTCGCCGCGTACCAGTAAAGACACACGTTCCGAGCCGGTCAAACGCGATTGCAGGTTTTCGGGCGTATCTTCGGCAACGATCTTGCCTTTATTGATGATCAACACTCGGTCGCAGATTTGCTGTGCTTCTGAAAGGATATGCGTCGAGAGAAGCACGGTGCGCTGTTTGCCGATATCTTTGATTACATTGCGGACTTCCACCACCTGAGCGGGATCAAGCCCGATGGTAGGCTCATCCAGAATCAAAACCTCGGGTTGATGGATCAGCGCCTGCGCAAGTCCGACTCTTTGGCGCATGCCTTTGGATAAACTGCCGATATAGCTTTCCGCGCGATTCTCCAAGCCGACTGTTTTCAATGCCTCATAGGCGCGGTCTTTCGAATGCGGAATATGGCGCAAGTCGGCCATGAACTGAAGATAATCCACAGCCGTCATATCGGTGTAAAGCGGAACGGTTTCGGGTAAATATCCAACGCGCCTGCGGACTTCCAGCGACTCGTTGACAACATCATAGCCGGCCACGATTGCAGTTCCATCTGTGGGCGGCATGTAACCGGTCAGGATGCGTATGGTGGTTGTCTTGCCTGCGCCGTTCGGCCCAAGAAAGCCTACCACTTCGCCTTGCTCGGCCTCGAAGTTCAGGCCTGAGATGGCCCGGCGTGAGCCATAATCTTTGGTGAGATTCTCAACGCGAATCATTGCCTCTCCTTGAAGAATGAAGTGACGAAACAAAAGGCACAGCGCCCTTGGGCCGCAGTGCCCGATATTGTATTGCTGTAAAATACTATACAAAGATTCAAGAGCATAGTCAAGTAGGTTACAAAACTCTAATCAAACGCTAATTTTTGTTGTACACTATGTCATCTATTGGAGGCATCATGACAGAACTACTTTATCAAACGGATAGCTATCTCAAAGAGTTTGACGCGGTCGTTACGGTGGTCATTCCAGACGAGAAAGCGGTGTCGCTCGACCGAACCGCGTTCTATCCCGGCGGCGGAGGCCAGCCTAATGATGTGGGTATGTTGGCAGATTTGAATGTTGTTAAGGTTCGCAAAGCAGGTGATGATGTGCTGCATGTTGTCAATGGCGATCTGCCGGCGATTGGTACGCGCGTACGCGGCGTGATCAATTGGGATCGGCGTTACCAGTTGATGAGAACGCATACGGCCATGCATATTTTATGCGGCACTGTCTTTCGCGATTATGGCGCGCAAGTCACCGGTGGAGATATGGAACCGCTCAAAGGCCGCATGGATTTTGAGTTCGAGCGCCTGCAAAAGGAGTTGGTGACGGTCATCGAAGCGGCGATCAATCGCGAGGTGCGGGCTGGGCGCGATGTGCGCGTCAAAATCCTGCCGCGTGACGAAGCTTTCCAAATCCCGGATTTGATTCGCACCAAGATCAATCTTTTGCCGGAAGGAATCCAAAAGGTTCGCACAGTTGAGATCGTTGGGCTTGATCTGCAAGCCGATGGCGGCACTCATGTGAGAAATACATTGGAAGTGGGGCAGATCCGTGTGGTAGACTACAAGAGCAAAGGCGCCATCAATAAACGGATTTACATCGAGGTCTCGTAAGATAACCAAACCCGAGGAGATAAATGATGAAAACCAGGAACATTTTCTTTTTGATTGTCGTGCTTGCCATTGTCTTTTCGCTGACGGCGTGCGTTTCGAATCCCAAAGTGTCCAACTTCTATATGACCACGGACGAGCAAGGCAGCAACAAAACCACCGCTTTTGCACCGACCGATGCGTTCAATTTGTTTTTTGATGTCAGCGGCATTTCAAATGGCATAACTTTCGAGGCGCGATGGTATGTGTTGAACGTTGCAAACCAAAGCCCAAATACACCATTCAAGATCATGGATCAAAACTATAGCGCCGGCTCGACCGCGCTTCGTTTCCATTTATCGAACACCGGCAATTGGCCCGTTGGTCAGTATCGGGTGGATGTTTACATGTCGGGCAGTCAAGTGGGACAAGTACAATTCAGTGTTTCGCAGTAAATAAGTTGAGGCGTAAACGGACTGCGCTCACTGCGAGCGCAGTCCGTTTTATTTGCAAGGTTATTGTTTCATTTATTCAATTGTCGGTGCGATATCCAGATTGGGATTGCTCCTGCCGAGTAATTCCTTGACTCTGATTCCTAATTCGCCAATTCGAAACGGCTTTGACAAAAAATCGTCCGCTCCGGCCCCGAACGAAACAACCCGGCTGTCTTCATCGTTCAGTGCAGTCACAATGAGAATGGGCGTAGTCTGGAAAGCGGGAAGTGTTCTCAATATTCTGCAAATCTTAAAGCCGTCGGGGTCCGGCATCATCAAATCAAGGATGAAAAAATCGGGCTTGACCTCCAGCGCCGTTTGGACTGCTTTCGAGCTTTGGTTTACCGAAACGACTTTATAGCCCTCAAAGGAAAGATAGCTCTCAAACAGGGAAGTGACTTCTTTATCGTCGTCAACGATCAGGATTTTTGTCATTCAGGCTGCTTTGCATATTGGATTTTATTGATTCAAATTTACTCCAGGAAACTGTATCGCATTCTACTACCATCTTAGCCGCTCCTCAATCAATTTGAGCCAGACAAAAAAGCGTTGCGGGTAGCATAAGCAACGCTCTTCCTCACGGGGCTTTGATGGTTACCAATGTCGTTTATGGCTCCGGGGATGCCTTGTCTGTCCGGTCCAATGTATAACGGCGCGTACTTGGGCATATCGCTGTTGCTGTGCCAGAGAGTAGATAGCGCGGGTAGCCACTACCACTCATCCTTCACTCGTCGTTCGCTCTTCCTTCACTCATCCTATACTCATCCCTCGTTTCGATCAGACAAGGCTATCCAGCTAGGAACGAATCTACTGCATCGGCGAGTTCCTTCAAATTGCTGACCTTTAACACGTTGCTGCATAGTGGCGCGTACTTGGGCATATCGCTGTCGCCGTGCCAGAGGTAGGGAGGTTCTGGATTCAACCAGATCGTCCGCGCCGCGCGGCGGGACATCGTTGAAAAGATGTCAATGCGCGGATCGTTGTAGTTGTTGCGTCCGTCACCGACGAGGATAAGGGTCGTCTGGCCGTTGAGCGTATCCAGAAATTCGTTATTAAAATCATTCAGTGACCAGCCGAGGTCGGTGTTGTAGTGTCCGCTGGGCATGCGCCATAAAACGGATGCAATCGCTTTGTCCGCGTCCGCGCCGTTGAATTCGTCCGAAATAAATTCGAGATGATCGATGAACGCAAAGGCGTGGGTCTTGCGAACCTGTCCCTGAAGTGCGAACAAAAAACTCAGCATCAACTCGGAGCAGAAACGCATTGAAGTGCTGACGTCGCAGATGACGACAAGCTTTGGCTTGCGAACGCGGTCGCGATGTTTGATCTCCATCGGCACGCCGTTATATTTAAGGTTGGCGCGTATCGTTGCTTTCGGGTCGAGCTGTCCGTTCTTGGCGCGCTTTTGTCGCAGTGCGATGCGCGTGCGCAGCGCCGCAGCCAGCCGCTTCACTTCGCGCTGGAGAAGTTTTTTATCCGCATCCGACAGCGCGTTGAACGGGCGGTTCATCAAGCCTTCCAAATTTTCGTTCGGCGGTTGCTCGCTCAAATTCTCGGCGATGCGTTCGCCCGCGAACTGATTGATCTGTTGTTGCATGCCTTGCAGGTTTTGCTGGATGAGTTCACGCAACTGCTCGACGCGCTCCTTGTTCATTCCCATTTGTTGGAGTTGTTCCATTAGCTCGCGCATTGCTTCCTGAACTTCCGGAAAAGCCAGCGCGCGCATCATGCGTTGCGCCATCCAGTTTTGATAACGCAGATCATCTGCTTGATTGAGTCCAACCATTTGCGCCAGCGCTTCCAATTCCTCGCGGGACAGCGGTTCACCGTTCATCAATCTTTCCATCCGCTGACGCAGTTGCTCGCTAAACTGCTTTAACGCATCTACTAATTGTTGGATTTCTTCTGGCGTGAGATTGTCTGTTGGACTTCCGCCCATCATCGGCGGTTGACCGGCGCCAAAGAAAAGCGGAAATAATTTATCGAAGACGGGCAGGTCGCGCACATCTTTGATTAGCGTTGTGCGTAAGGACAGACGGAAATGTTCGCGGTCTTGAATCCCCATCAAATCCACCGCGGAAAAAGCTTCACTGCTTTCGGCGAGCGACACGCGCACTCCGTTGGCACGTAAGGCTGAGATTAACTGTAAGATGCGGGATTCCATAACTCAATCTCTTTCTAATTCAGATTCACATTCTATTGACAAATTTTTGGTTTATTCCATTAATTATCAGGCGATGGGTGAATCCAAGGCGTTCCCTGTTGATTCGTCAAATAGGATAATATATCGCGTATTACTGTTGTGAAGGACACTTGTCTCTGATCTTGATGATCAATAACATTCGCAACACCCACATAAAAAATTTCATTTTTTTGATCCTGATTGAGTTTATCAAGAGACGCATTTGTGGCAACTTCATATACTAGTTCACCATTTTCATCTATGCCTAATACTTTTAAACGAATCATCGCACCGTACGGTTCTTTGTATTCTGGTGCACCATTTAAACTATCCCAGTTGGAGATAATTCCGACAGCGCCATGGCTACTGAAAAACCAATGTTGCATATTATCCGGTGAATTCGTATAAAAATCTATAGACACAGGCCTACCTGATAAACCAAGCAACTGTCTGTTAAAAGCGCCCATTTCTGATGAACTTGGATTATTGCCAAATTTATTTACATATACCATGACGCTCATCCGAGCTGTCATATCCTCATTATTAATGTCAGCGTTTGTTTTATTTGTGTGAGCAAAAGCTTGCATTGTCTCGCCACCTTGGACATTAAAGGACAATAAGTTATTAACAATCATAAATTGGGGATAGCCTGGCCAGTCAAAAAGAGGAACCCCACCGTTCGGCGTTAATAACCTTCCCCAAAACGTAATTGTTTCATTGTTAATCGTATAACTTGTTTTTGAAAATTTGTGCGGCTGGTTATTTTCCACCACTGTGATAGATCCGTCTGCATTAAGAGTTCCAACTGGTTTATTCGGATCAGGCGTTTCAGTTAAAGTTGGTGTAGTTGTTGGCGCGTTTGTAGGCACAGGCGTAACTGTAATCGTTATTGTTGAAGTTAATGGAACCTGCGTATTTGTTATTGATGCAGGCGAGCATGATCCCAAAAGCAGGGCGAGAATGATTATGATGAAGAGACCAATGAAATTGGTTTTCATATTTCCTTTGTGCTCTTAGTATCCTTCGTGTTTAATTCCCAGAGAACCTTCCAAAATCATCCGGTCGTTGACGCGGCGGAATGGTCGGCGGTGGTGGTGGCGGGTTGATGATGGTGCGCTTTGCCTTTTGCAAATCCGCTTCATGCTTCAACAAGACCGAAATCGTGTCTTCCAATGTTTCCTTGTCAATGTTCTTGGCGTTGAGTGAAACCAATGCATTTGCCCAGTCCAATGTCTCGCTGATGGACGGCCACTTGCGCATGTCGGTCTTGCGAAGTTTCTGAACGAATTCCACCGCTTGCCGCGCTAACTTTGGATTCAACTCTGGCACTTTCAGTCGCACAACGGCTAATTCTTCTTCCAGCGATGGATAGTTAATAAACAGATATAGGCAGCGGCGTTTCAACGCTTCCGAGAGCTCGCGCGTGTTGTTGGACGTTAGTACGACGAACGGTCTGTGTTTGGCGCTCAATGTTCCGAGTTCGGGAACGCTCACTTGAAAGTCGCTCAGCACTTCGAGCAGGAAGGCTTCGAACTCCGCATCGGCACGATCAATTTCATCAATCAATAAAACTGTCGGCTGTTCGCTCAAGATGGCTTTCAGCAACGGACGCTGGAGGAGGAAGCGATCCGAGAAGAAAACGT
>Ga0182027_10003072_pt1 | contig 26726 bp, 22 predicted proteins | sample 712E1DmetaG_FD_121300 | JGI IMG/M metagenome (GOLD analysis project Ga0182027, IMG submission 121300) | Permafrost microbial communities from Stordalen Mire, Sweden - 712E1D metaG (Illumina Assembly) | ecosystem: Environmental > Terrestrial > Soil > Wetlands > Permafrost | place: Sweden...
AGCGCGACCCCGTATTACCTCACCGGTTCCGGTTATGAGCCCTACAGCCTGTTCCCTTGGGTCGTTACCGATTTCGGCCTGACGGAGGCCATCGAATCCGGCCTGGTCAAGATCCCTTTCCTCCCGACCAGCGACGACACCGACCAGCTCAAGGAACCGGTGTTGCGGAATCTCTACGAACACGTCCGCGAAGGCCTGCCCAAGTCCGGCCAGCGGACCAGCCGGGCTCGTGCTGTGGAGCAAGGGTCGGCGTTCAAGGAGGCACCACCGCGGCTGCCGGACACGCTGCAGGCCGCGCTCGACCAGTTCTACCGGCATTACGAGGAAGACTTTAATCGCAAGGGCCAGCTCTCGTTTGAGACGACTCCGCCGGTCTTCATCGTCGTCTGCAATAACACCTCGGTTTCGAAAGAGGTCTTCAAATTCATCGCCGGCTACGAACAGCCGGGCGAAATAGACGAGGCTCCTCCGATTGTGCAAACGGGCCGCTACCGGCTCTTTTCGAACTACGATCCGCAAACCCTGCGTCCGCTGTCGCGCCCGCCGACTCTCCTGATCGATTCAGACGCCCTTGAGAATTCCGGTCAGATCGATGAGAGCTTCAAACGGGTGTTCGCGTCCGAGATCGAGCAGTTCAAACAGGATTATCGCACCATTCACGGTTCGGCCGCAGCGGACAACATCTCCGAATCCGAGATCTTGCGTGAGGTCGTCAATACCGTTGGCAAGCGGGGCACGCTCGGCGCCCACCTGCGTTGCGTGGTCTCGGTATCGATGCTCACGGAAGGCTGGGACGCCAACACCGTCACCCATGTCGTCGGCATCCGCGCATTCAATTCACAGCTGCTCTGCGAACAGGTCGCGGGGCGGGCTCTGCGCCGCCAGCGCTACAACCTCGCTGCTTACGATCCGGAAACCGGGGAACGCCTTTCCGAGCAGGCGGTAACCCGGCGGAAACGCGACGCGGCGCGCGCCCGCCAGGCGCCCCGCATCACGTGGAAGTTCCCACCCGAATATGCGCACATTATCGGCGTGCCTTTCCGCCAGTTCAAACCCGGCACCGCCACGCCGCCGCCCCCCGTGCCCACCATTCGCGTTGCGGCCATCGAGGAACGGGAGGCCCGTTGCGAGATCATCTTCCCTAACATCGACGGCTACCGCGTCGAATACCCGGAGGGCGCCCTTTCGGCCGACTTTAGGTGCGTGCCCGAATACACCATCCCGGGCAACGAGATCCCGACCAGCACGATTCTAGAGAATGCCTTCGAAGCGAACAAAGTGCGGCTCTCCATCGAGCAACTGCTCAGCCTGCGGGAACAGCCCATTATCTTCCGCATCACCAAGGATCTGATCCGCGATCATTTTTCCGACGACCCTGCTGCGCCTGCCTTCCATCGTTTTGCCGAACTGAGCGCCATCGTGGAAGAGTGGTATCGCACCAAGGTGCGCGTGCTCGGGAAAGGTCCCGAATGGAAGAAGCTCCTTTATTACGCCGACCCTAAGAAACTCGTTGCAGCCGTGGCCAAAGGAATTGCCACCGGGCAGCCGGGTTCCCCGTCAATCCGGGCCATCGTCAACTACTACAATCCCTCCGGGTCCACCCGCTTCGTCCACGGAATGACCAGCCGCGAAACCTACGAGACCCGTCATAGCCACGTGAATGTCGTCGTGCTCGACAGCGGCTGGGAGGGGCAGGCCGCCAAAGTGCTCGACGATTTCGCCGAGGAAGGCCGCATTGAAACCTGGGTCAAGAATCATTTCCTTCACTTCCGGATTCCCTATGTCGACGATGCCGGCGAGGCCCGCGACTACCTGCCCGATTTCATCGTGCGTACCCGCGATCCCGATGGCACCGCCAGTCATCTCATCGTCGAGGTGACCGGCGCACGCCGCGACAAGCCCGCCAAGGTCTGGACCGCGACCGAGCGCTGGGTGCCAGCGGTCAACGCGCTTCCCGCCACGCGGGGGTTCGGCCATTGGGATTTTCTTGAACTGGCCGGACAGACCCAGGTCGCCGACTTCCGCAATATCCTCCTCGAATGGCTCGATGCCCCGGCCGACGCCAAACCCCGCGTCCGCGCCAGCGTGATGAGCCTCCGTCGGGAGTTGGAAGAAATCGACGGCCCCATCACCGAGGATTTTGAACTGCCCTCACGGCACGGCTCCAAACCGGTCATCAGCTTCGACTGAATCATGCCCCGCACCCACTTGCTCGACACATCGGTTTACAGCCAGCCCATCCGAAAGAAAATGCACGCGGTCGTCGCTGCGCGCTTGCCCAAGCTGGATCAGAGCCAGATTGCCATTTCTGCCATCTGTGAAGCCGAGGTTCTATTTGGGCTGAAAAAGAACGGCTCTCAGCAGATGCGGGCGATTTACGATTCGATACTGCGCGGTCGATTCCCGATCTTGGCAGTCGATGCGGACGTTGCGGCGACCTATGCAGACTTGCGCGCAGACTGCGAGCGCCAGGGTGCTCCCGTCCAGGATATGGATCTTCTCATCGCAGCTACCGCAAAAACCCACGGCCTCGCGGTCGTTACGCTCAACGCCAGCGACTTCGCTCGCATCCCCGGGGTTGTCGTTGAAGATTGGTCCCAGCCCCCACAACACACCAATAAAAAAGAGTCGGGGTCTTCCGGGGAGGAAGCATGATGAGACCGGGCAGGCCTCACACCGACTCGACGCAAGGATGAGAGTTCCCTATTCTTTGACAAGCCGCGATTCTGGGGATGCTGGCGCCGTGCTTGCGGCACCCCTGACCCTGTCGTAGAATCCCACGATGAACACCACCATTGAAACTGAGCTGCGCGGCCTTTCCAACGCCGAACGGATTCTGCTCGTCGAGGAAATCTGGGATCGGATCGCCTCCGAACCCGAACAAGTGCCGGTCTCTCCGGCCCACCGGGCCGAGCTCGACCGCCGGCTTGATGCTCTTGCGGAACAGCCCGACGCTGGCCGACCCTGGACTGAAGTGCGCGACGAATTGCTGCGCCGCTGATATGGATCTCCGCCGGCTCGAAGAAAGCCTCTAATTCCGCCCCATGAGCGCCAAGCCCATCAAGGCATTCAAGCACAAGCACGCCACGCGCGCGGCCATCCCCTCGCAGGAGGAAGCTGGCGCCGAGGCAGCTTCGCCCAAGGTAGTAGAAGGTCCGGCCACCGCCTCCTACCCGAAGAACCCGGTCGTCCACCGCGGCCAGGACCCCGAGCTTTTCTGGCTGGGAAAATACGGCGCCACCGATGCTGAGGACAAACTGCCGGTCGACATCCGTTCGCTGTACCGCCACGAGCACATCCAGCCGGAAATGCTTCTGCCGAGCTTGATGCGGGTAGTGGAGAATGACCAATCGCAGGCCGACCTGTTCGGTACCGGCGATTTCTTCACACAGGTGTTTGGCAAGGGCGACGAACTCACCAAGCCCGGTGAATACTACTACAAGCACAAGGAGTGGACGAACCGGCTTATCCAGGGTGATTCGCTCCTCGTCATGGCGTCGCTCCTCGAACGCGAGGGCATGGCCGGCGCGGTGCAGTGCATCTACCTCGATCCGCCCTACGGAATCAAATACGGCTCTAACTGGCAGATCCGCCTCAACAACCGCACCGTCACCGACGGCCAGGACGATTCGCTTTCCGGCGAGCCCGAGCAAATCAAGGCCTTTCGCGACACCTGGGAACTCGGCATCCACTCCTACCTGAGCTACCTCCGCGACCGCCTCCTCGTTGCCAAGGACCTTCTCCATGCATCCGGCTCCTGCTTCGTCCAGATCTCCGACGAAAACATCCATCTCGTCCGCTGCCTCATGGACGAAGTGTTCGGGAGCGAGAACTTTGTTTCCGTAATTCCCTTTCGGAAGAAAACGATGCCCCTTGGAGCAAAGCATCTAGAGAGCATCTGCGATTACCTCCTATTGTATGGGAAAGACATTGGGCAGCTAAAATTCCGACATATCTATGAGCCCCTCAGCGCAGAAGGAGATTCGCATTGGAATTACGTAGAGCTTGGCGATGGCAGTCGACGCAAGTTGTCCAAAGAGGAGATCAACAACCATAAACTGCTCCCAACCGGCTCCACTCCCTATCAACTGGTATCGCTGTATCCTGCCGGTCTGAATCAGAATGGGTTATTTCCCGTTACCTTTCAGGGGAAAGAGTATCGACCGCCTGCTGGAAATAGTTGGTTCACGAACAAAGAAGGGATGAGGAGGCTCATCGCCGCGAATCGGGTCGAACCGTATGCAGATGGGGAAACCCTCCGCTACGTCCTTAAACTTTCGGATTCACCTATAACCACCCTGACTAACCTTTGGAACAATACCTCTGCGCCTTCGGGCAAGGTCTACGCTGTCCAGACTAGCACCAAGGTTCTGCAACGCTGTCTTCTGATGGCCACGGATCCAGGCGACCTTGTCTTGGACCCTACTTGCGGGAGCGGGACCATGGCATTTGTCGCCGAGCAGTGGGGCCGGCGCTGGATCACGATCGATACCTCCCGCATCGCGCTCAACCTCGCCAAGCAGCGGGTCATGACGGCGCGCTTCCCTTACTACAAGCTCTACGATCAGCAGACCTGCGATCTCCGTCAGGGATTCATCTACAAGAAGGTCCCTTACATCACAAAAGGTAGTGTCGCCAATGAAGAGCCACCTGCCGAGGAAACGCTCTACGATCAACCTGAGGAGGACAAGAAGCGCCTGCGAATTGCCGGGCCGTTCACTGTCGAGACGCTTCAGAACTTCGAGCCGGTCTCCCCCGCCGCGCTTGCCGCGGCGCGCAAGAGCGACGCTGAAATGGGCAAGTTCGAGGACGTCGTCTTCGAGCACCTCAAGAGCGCCGGCGTGAAGACGGGCGACAAAAAAGAGAATGCCGTTTTCCACCGCATCGACCGTCTCGCCGATACCGATCTCCACGCCGAAGGGTTCTACAACGCCGCGCAAGGCGAGGCCAAAGCCTACCTCCACATCGGCCCGAAGTTCGGCACGGTCTCCAAGCAGGCCGTCAACAACGCCATCAAGGCCTGCCGCCGCCGCGGCGACGCCGACTGGCTGATCATCCTCGGCTTCAGCTTCGAGAGCGACATCGACAGCAAATCCGTCACCACCAGCCAGGGCCAGTTTCAGGTCACCAAGGTCCGGATGCACGACGACCTGCTGCAGGAAGGCCTGCTCAAGCGCGACAAGAAGGCCGCCAGCTTCGTCACCATAGGCGAACCGGACATCAAGCTGGAAATCTCAAAATCCAAATCCCAAACGCCAAGCGAACAGCGCACCGCCACGGTCGAGATTCGCGGCCTCGACATCTATGATCCTATCAAGGACGAGGTGAAGAGCCGCGACGTGAACGACATCGCGTACTGGATGGTCGATACCGACTACGACGGCGCCAACTTCATCGTGCGCCAGGCGTTCTTCTGCGGCGGCGACAAGGATGAGTTCGACGACTGGAAGAAAGGCCTCACCAACCTCGCCCTCCTTGGCGCGAAGAAGAGAGCCGAAAAGACCCTCCGCATCGAAATCGACGAAGAAGCCTTCGGCCGCCTCTACGGTCACGAGTCGCACCCCTTCAAGATTCGCGACGGGCAGCGGATTGCGGTCCGCGTCATCAGCCAGTTCGGCGAAGAGACGACGAAGGTGCTGAGCGTTCCTTGATCATGCCGCGTCACCGTTTCCTCCGTTACCTCCTGTAAAACCGATTGGGATTGGCGGTGGCCCGGCCCTCCGGGAACCATCCAGGCAAGCGAGGCGCTGGCTCCGACCTTGATGAGCCTCCCACCTCTGCACCGCATCAAGCCTCGATTTTGATCTGAGGCGGCGCCTCGCTACGACACCGCCCGGCGGGACCACGGCGCAGGCGGACTGACCGCAGCCTGACCATGGCTCAGAGAGTCCAGGCGCGCGAACCGCGCATAAACGTCCCTGGCCGTGAGCAGGCGCAGATCACCCACTGGCGCCTGCACCACGTGATTGGTCGAACTGTTGAGCGGATAGGGTCCAAACAACCGCGGATCCGTCGGTCCAAATATGCCCAGGGTCTTCATGCCAAGAGCCGCCGCAAGATGCAGTGGTCCGCTGTCGTTGCAGATGACCCAGTCCGCCCGTCGGACGAGCGCCGGCAGCGAAGCGAGACTGGTGTTTCCCGTGAGGTTGAGGAATTGTCCTTCTGGGAAACTTTCGCGATAGGAAACCAGATTGTTGCCCGCCCAGATGACCTTCCGGCCGCTGCCATCCCGCAACAACAGATCGGTCAGCTGACGGAATCCGTTCCACCGCTTTTCCGCCCGCCGGCTGTCGGGAAAAATGATGATCGGTTTCTGACCGCGCCGACCGTCGACAAAGCACAGATTGAGATCGGCCGGCTCACGAAAACGCAACTCCCCACGCAAGACCGGCTGCGCGTCCAGCACCGGGCAAAACTGCAGCAGAATGTCGAGCGCATGGCTTTGCTCGCCGCCCGGCGGCAGCGGGACCTTTTGCCTGTAGAAAAACGTGGCCCCTTCACGCGCATCACTGCGCCCGGCCTTCAGCCGCGCCCGCGTCCGCCAGATCATGAGGCCGGTCCGCAACAGGCCCTGCATGTCAAACGCGCAGTCAAACTGCGTCTGCCGCACTTCCTTCATGAGCTTGAGGAATCCGCGCACACCTTCGCTTCGGTGGAACACATAGACCCGGTCCACCACCTCGCAGGTGCGGACCAACGGCTCGAAAATATCGCGCACGATCCAGGAGATCCGGAGGTCGGGCCGCTGCGCCTTGAGCGAAGCCGCGACCTGGAGGCCGTGCACGATGTCACCGAGCGACGATGGTTTGATGATCAGGAGGTTGGTCATGGGGCGGGCCACCGAAAAGGCTTTTAACCGCGCGACGCATACGTTTCATAAGGTTTCCCAGCGAAGGCAAATGTTAATCAGCGTTATCTGCATGAATCCCGACCTCACCCGATCAGCGACGTTCCATCCCTGTGCTTAAGCTGCTCCTAAAAAACGCGGGGTGGATGCTGGCGCATCTTCCGGAATGGTGTCCGCGAGGACTCGCCGCAGCGTTGGGCGATCTGATCTTTTTTGGCTTCAGCCGCCGGCGGCGGCTCGTTCTGTCCAACCTGCATCACGCGTTTCCGGACAAACCTGCCGCCTGGCATCGCAAGATCGGCCGGGAAAGCTGCCGGCGCCTGGTCGAGACCGGGCTGCTCTCACTCGCATTGCCGTTCATCCCGGAACGCCGGCTGCGGATCATGGTGTGGACTTCTCCATCCATCGACGAGGCGCTGGCCATGCATCGCGCCGCCCAGGCCTTGCCGGAACAGCCTGCGCCGCCTCCTCTTCTGTTTGCCGTCGCCCATCTGTGTTGCTGGGAAAGCTGGACCACCCTGCCCTGGGCCGTGGCCGCGCCGTTCATTGAGTTTGGCGTCATTTTCCGCCCCCTCGACAACCCGGCCGTCGATGCCTGGGTAAAGCACAGCCGTGAACGCTTCGGCATGCGCCTGCTTTCGCGCAAAGCAGGATTTCAGGAGGCCATGATGCTCCTCCGTCGGCGTGGCTGCCTGGGCCTGCTGTTCGATCAAAACGCCGGTCTCCAGGGAGCGCTGGCCACACTCTTTGGCCGCGTTTGCTCGACAAGTGAACTGGCTGGGTTGCTGGCGGAGAAATTTCAGGCCCGGGTGCTCGCATCTTATCCACGACGTCTTGGTTTCTGGCGAATAGAACTGTGTGTCGATCCACTCGCCCACGACGGGTCGGCCCCCGGCGTCACACTCGCGCTCAACCGTTGGCTCGAGCAATATCTCGGCAGCAGCGACGATGCCTGCGCCTCCTGGTTGTGGGCGCACGACCGCTGGCGTAATCAGGACATTCCCGCGCGCCGCCTCCGCCTCGAAGCCAAACGCGATCTGCTGCCGGCCGACCTGCGCGCGCGCGGGCTCGCCGAGCTGCCGCGCAGGACCCGCTTTTGGATCCGCCTGCCGAACTGGCTCGGCGATGTCGTGATGACGCTTCCGTTGTTGCGCGCGATCCGTGCCTCGCGTCCGGATGCGGAGATCACCCTCCTGGCCAAGGAGCAGTTCCGTCCGCTGCTCGAACAATTCGGCGTCGCCGACCGGATTGTTCCGCTGCCTGCTCCCGGGCCGGGCCGGTTTGTCCAGTTCTGGCGGCTCCGGTGCGAATACCCCGATTGTCTTCTCGTTCTTCCCACCTCGTGGCGCGGCGATCTCGAAGCCTGGCTGACCCGCTGCCGCCAACGCTTCGGTCTCGCCGACAGCCGTCGTCGCCGTCCGCTCCTCACCCGCGTCTGGCATGTTCCCGCTGATCTCGACCGATCCCAAACGCATCAGGTAAAGCTCTGGGAGTTGTTCCTGCGCAATTTCGGTCTTGTCACTGCGCCCGATTTCTCTCCGTTCCGCATTGCTCAGGCAGACCGGCTTCAGCACCTGCCGATCGGCAGTGACTCAAGTGGCGTGGGCACCTCCCCCATCTTCGACGGCGTGACACAAACCCACGGGCAGGATGCCCGTGCCACGCCGGACATCCATGCAGCCCCCGTGATCGGCTTGATCTGCGGTTCCGAGAACAATCCGGAGAAACGCTGGCCAGTCGCTCATTGGCAAGCCCTCATCCGGCAGATCACGAAGGCCCGCCCTGCTGCGCGTTTTCCTTTGTTTGGGACGCGCAACGACCGGGATATCACCGCCGAGGTCGCCCGTGTTTTTGGTCCGGAAGTGGAAGATCTGGCCGGTCGCACCGGGCTCGCCGAATTCGCCGCCCGTCTTGCTGAGTGCGATCTCCTCGTCACGAACGACACCGGGGGCATGCACCTGGCCAACGCATTGGGAATCCCTGTTCTGGCGTTGTTTGGCCCCACGAATCCCCTGCGCACCGGTCCGGTGTTCCAGGCGCCAGTGCGCTTGCTCCAGCCGCCGAACTGCGCGCCCACGGGCGGCGGAGATCTCGCGGCACTCGCGCCCGAGACTGTCGTGGCAGCAGCTGATGCGATGCTTGCCTGAGGCGTCAACGTTGTCCCTCGCGCACTCACTCATGACCATGATTCCGTCAAGTGATGAGTGTAGGAGCCTGCTTGCAGGCGATCCTAACTTCGATATCCTCCTTCGCCGGGCCTACGGAGGACAGGTCGCGAGCACCTGTCCGCCGTAGCTTCAGCGAAGGCGGAAGCTCGCTCCTACAATTTGCATGCAGACGGCTAGGTCTCTCTAATCCGCCTTCACTCGTGCCGCTCCTCGAAGTCAACGGTCTCCGCACCTTCTTTCACACCCGCGATGGGATCTACCGGGCCGTGGACGGCGTTAGCTTTTCGGTAGAACGCGGCGCGACGCTAGGCATCGTGGGCGAATCGGGATCAGGAAAATCGGTCACCTGCTACTCACTGATGGGACTGGTTCCAAAACCGCCCGGTCGCATCGAGGGCGGTTCCGCTGTGTTCGATGGAGTCGATCTGCTGCACTGCCCGCCCCGAACCGCCCGCTCGATCTACGGAAAACGCATCGCAATGATCTTCCAGGATCCGATGACCTCGCTGAATCCGTATCTGCGGATTGGCGACCAGTTGATCGAGCCACTCCTGATCCACGAGAAGATTTCGAAGTCCGCCGCCTACAAGCGGGGCCGGGAGATGCTGGAAGCCGTGGGCATCCAGGACGCGGCCGCACGGATGGAACGTTATCCGCACGAATTCTCCGGCGGCATGCGCCAGCGTGTCATGATTGCAATGGCGCTCATCACCCGGCCGGAGTTGTTGATCGCCGACGAACCGACGACCGCACTCGATGTCACCGTGCAGGCGCAGATTCTGGAGCTGATCCGCCGCTTTCAGAACGAACTGGGCATGGCGGTCATTTTCATCACGCACGACCTCGCCGTCATGTCCGGGCTTTGCGATCGTGTGCTCGTGATGTATGCCGGCCGTGTGGTCGAAGCAGCCGGTGTGCGCACGATCTTCAACCAACCGCGCCACCCGTACACGCAGGCGCTGCAGCGCGCGATTCCATCCACACAACCGAAAGGGGCGGAACTTTACACGATCCCGGGGCTGCCGCCCGACCTCTCCAAGCCCGTCCCCGGATGTCCGTTCGCCCCGCGGTGCGAGTTGGCGGTCGATCGTTGCCGCCGCGAGGAACCGACGTTGAGAGAGGTGTCGCCCGACCAGTCCTCGGCCTGCCTCCGCGTCCAGGCGGGAGAGATTTGAAAATGTCCGACCCCATCCTCGAGCTGAAGAACGTCAGAACGCACTTTCCGGTCCAGCGCGGCTTTCTGCGGATGCGGGCCGCCGACACCGTGAAAGCGGTGGACGGCGTCAGCCTGAGCGTTGAGCGCGGTGAGGTACTGGGCATCGTCGGTGAATCAGGCTGCGGCAAGTCGACGCTGGCACGGACGATCCTCCAGCTCGTGCCTCCCACCGAAGGCGCGATTGTGCTTGAAGGGCGCAATCTGACCGCAGCCAGTGCCGCCGAAATGACGGCAGCCCGACGGCGGCTGCAAATGGTCTTTCAGGATCCGTACGCCTCCCTGAATCCGCGCATGACCGTCTATTCCACGCTCGCCGAGCCCATGCTTGTTCATCGCGTGTGCGCGCCGGACGCCGTCCCGGGCCAGGTCGCCGACCTGATGCGGCGGGTCGGATTGGCGCCACGCTATCTCAAAAAATACCCCCACGAATTCTCCGGCGGGCAGCGGCAGCGGATTGCCGTGGCCCGGGCGCTCGCGCTGCGCCCGAAGGTCATCGTCGCCGACGAGCCCGTCTCCGCCCTCGACGTCTCGGTCCAGGCCCAGATTCTGAATCTGTTCTCACAGCTCGTGCGAGAGATGGACCTGACCCTGATTTTCATCGCCCACGATCTCTCGGTGGTGAAGCACATCTCCGACCGTGTCGCCGTCATGTATCTCGGAAAGATCGTCGAGCTCGGCCGCGCGGTCGACGTGATCGAGCGCCCCCGGCACCCTTACACTCAGGCGCTGGTGAGCGCGATTCCGCGGCCTGATCCCGACACCGAACGCGCCCGGCAGCGCATCATGCTGGCAGGCGACCCACCCTCCCCGATGCATCCGCCCGCCGGATGCGCCTTCCACCCGCGTTGCCCGTTCGCGCAGGAAAAATGCCGTCTCAGCGTTCCGCCCCTTGAACGCCTGGCCGACGGCCGTGAGGCCGCCTGCCTCCGGGTCGCCGAAATCTAGCCCAACGGTCTCATGGGGATGTGCCGCCCGGTCCGCGCCGATGTTCACAGCTGGAGCGCGCTGCGCCAGCGAGTGGTCGGGTGGCCGCGAGCGTGAGCGCAATTCTGTAGCCGCGAGCGTGAGCATGATCGGGTGGCCGCGAGCATGAGCGAGTGGCTCCGCCGATCTCCGCATCCGCGGCCATCCGAGTCATCCGCGGTCAAACCAGCTCGGTTTGAACCACGGATGGCGCGGATCGCACGGATGGAAGCTCAGGCTCACCGGCCTCGCAGCCTGTTGCCTTCCTCGCTGCGCTCGTCGGGATGTCGCCTTCGGCCCGGAACTGTTCGTGGGCTCGTCGTTTTGACTCCAGCTTCTTGTTCCGGCTCGCTTCGCGCCCGGTCTTGTCGGCTTCGCCTCGGAACCCACCCGGCCTCGCAGCCGCGCAGTTGCCTTCGTCTAATGCTTTTGTTCTCATCGGTATCTTGCATCGAGGACTTTCACCCCGTCAGTTCACTCCCGTGCCGGGCGCACACCAGCCGATGGAGGTAATTCGCTTGGCTGTCATGCCGGCTGCGAGGCAGTCGTCACGCCAGCCGGCGCTCCTGCCTCGTCCGTAGCGTTCGCCAGAAAGACACGGACCAATCTGTTGACCGCGTCCCTTTTCCTGTCATCTTGCCAGCATGCCTACACTCGAAAAGCAGCTCGCGACCGTTGCTCTTGCTTTGCCACCTCGGAGGCGGGCCAAACTCGCTGGTCTCATCCTAGATAGCATTGACACAAAGCGGGATAGAGCGATCGCAGCAGCATGGGCCGTGGAGGCCGAGTCTCGGGTGAAGGCGCACCGCAAAGGTCTCATCAAAGCCATTCCTGTAGAGCGGGCGTTTGGGTTTTCTGTGTGAAGATCGAGGCATTAGAGGTCGCCCGTCAGGAGTTTGACGAGGCATTCGAGTATTACGAATCTCGCCAGCGAGGGCTGGGTGAGGATTTGAGGAAGGCAGTGCGGTAGCAGGTGCAGAAAATCGCATCACATCCTGATGCGTGGATACTGATTCGTCCAGGAATCCGTAAATGCCTCGGATCGCGTTTCCCGTACGATGTGATTTACCAGAAGCAGTACGAGGTCATACTCATTCTTGCCCTCGCGCACCGCAAACGTCGACCCTTGTATTGGCAAGATCGAATCAAATAGAAGTTGTGGCGAATCGGGTAGCCGGGGAGGTTGCCCTCCCCGGCCTCCACACCACCCGGCGTACGGGTCCCTCCGTCGCTGTGGCTATGGAGGACAGGTCGGCCTTCGCGCAAGGCTTCCTCCTTCGCCAAGGCTATGGAGGACAGGACGGCCCGACACAGCCGTACCGGGCGGTTCCGATCTGATTACTTCGCCTGCGACGTCGCCGAGACTGGCGCGTTCGGCTCCTTCTTGGGCGGGTGATGACACCTGTGACGCTGATACCCGGACTTCGCTGTGTGGCTTGTCCCGCCATAGCCTCCGGCGACGGCGGATGCCAGCTCGTCCGCATCACCGGCCTCGCGTCCGCGCAGTTGCCTTCGTCTAATGCTTTTGTTCTCATCGGTATCTTGCATCGAGGACTTGGCAGATCTCACTTCGTTCGGTACACCCCGTCAGTTCACTCCCGTGCCGGGCTCACACCAGATGCTACAGCGCAACGTCTCTATGACACCCTTTCACCAAGCAGAATCCATGCTTCGGCGTGGCTGATCGTGGACGTCAAAACGCGTATCGCGAGTCTTCTCATGTCCATTGTCATACGCGTCGATGATCTGACTGGTCCGGAGATCGCGGCTTTTCTCGAGGAGCACATACGCGACATGCGTGCGGTGTCTCCACCAGAAAGCAAGCATGCGTTGGACCTGGAAGGAGTCCGGAAGCCGGAGATTACGTTCTGGACCGCGTGGAGCAGTAATCGACTCATCGGGTGTTGTGCGCTCAAGAAGTTGGATACGAATCACGGCGAAGTGAAGTCGATGCGTGTTGCGAGTGACCAGCGCGCGAAGGGCATCGGCTCATTGCTGGTTGCGCACGTTATTGGAGAGGCTCGGGCACGTGGATATGGTCGGCTTAGCTTAGAGACCGGTGCCATGCCATTCTTCGAGCCTGCGAGGCGGTTGTACTGGCGACACGGATTCGAGCAGTGCGGTCCTTTTGCTCCGTATAAGCCGGACCCGAATAGCGTATTCATGACGCTGAAGCTTTGACCGAGATGATCTCAAACAGGCCGAACCAGCGACCGCTGCGAACGGCCTTGGCAGTCATGCCGCCTGCGGAGCAGCCGTCCGAAAAAGATGTCTACAAGAAAAAGTGAGGCTAACCCAGAAGGTCGTGTGCCGCGTTAGCCGGCGCCACCTTTGATTGCCGCCGCTGCCAGGGCGACCAATGCCTGGCGGTTGATCTTCCCTTGCGCCTTCCGCGGCCATGCGACGGGCATGTAACGCTTGGGCCGTTTGTGCGACGCCAGCTTGCCGGCCAAATGCTCATCCACACACGCCAGATCCGGCGCATTCGCGTCAGCAGGATAACAGGCCACAACCATCTCGCCCCACTCCGCGTCCGGCACTGCGACCACCGCCACGTCGACGAACTGCCCGGTCGCCCGCAGCACCGCTTCAACCTCTGCCGGCTCGATCTTCTTTCCGCCTGAAATGATGATGGCATCACGGCGTCCGAGCACATGCAGTCCGCCTTGTTCGTCGATTCGTCCGAGGTCCTCGGTGCGCCACGCGCCCGCTGCTTCCCGCCAAGCCGGATAATAGCCGCGAAAAAGCGACTTCGTCGTAATCTCAATGACTCCGTCCTCGCCCAGCGTCAGGCCTGCATGCGGCAGCGCTGCTCCGCATCCGCGCCGGCCCTGGAGAAATTCCTCGGGACGCAGTGCAGCAACCATCGCCGCCGTCTCCGTCATGCCATAGCCCGGCGCCAGGGGCAGCCGCGCTTCAGCAGCCCGGTCCAATAGCTCCGGCCAGGCTGGTCCGCCTCCGATAAAAACCGCGCGAAACCGGCGCAACCAGTCCGTTGCTTCCGGACGGCTGAGCAGTCGTTGCAACTGGGTCGGCACGAGCGAAAGAAACCAATCACCCGCCGCCAACTGCGGCCATCGACCGGCCTCCAGAACAGCCCAATCCCAGGGAACGTACCGGCCGCCGGTGAGCGCACAGCGCATCCATGCCATGAGGCCGCTCACGTGATGCAGCGGCAGCACTCCAACTGCGTTGATCTGGCTGACCTCAAAATGGCCGCAGCAGCCGTGCACCGCGGCAGACAGGGTGTCCTGATCGTGCAGCGCCCAGCGCAAAGCCCCGCTCGATCCGCCGGTCGGCAAACAAAGCCAGCCCTGTTCGATTTTCGATTTTTGATTTCCGATTTCCGATTGCCCATCGGGGATTTGCAGCTGGCGATCGGCCGTTGGCGATTTTCCATCCGCTATTTGCGACTGCCGTTTGGCGCCTGACGCTTGCGCCACCACCGCGGCGAATTGCTCCCGCTCCACCGCACCCCACGATGGATCCGCGACGAAGACCGTGCCCCCCGCCGCCACGGCAGATCCGAATTCCTCCATGAACCTGCCCGTCTGTATTTGAGCAATGGTTACGTCGAGCGGCCCGCCCGTCGCTCCACCGGCGCCGAGAAACCGGGCTAACTCAATACGTTCCATATTGCCTCCGGCTGCAAATGACTCATCGCGACGGGCTCCAGGAATGGGACGGGCGGCACGCCGTCGAACCGGCTGTCCTGGAACAGCGGCCCCACCCCGAAACCAAGGGCGCGCGGCTGCGGGCTTTTGAACGCAAACGCCATGCGCAGCGCCGCCTGCCGGCCCACGCCGGTTTCAAAAGCGGAAGAGAAAACCGCATCAGCCTGGTGTTCTGCAAGCAACGCCAACACGCCCGCCGGATCGCCGGCCAGCGCCGGCTTCACCACCACCACACCACTCCAACCGCGTTCCAGCCATCTTCGTAAACTCGACAGCCCGGCCACCGATTCATCGAGAGCAATCGGCGTCGGGTAGTCGGCCGCCAGTCCGAGCAAGGCATCGTCCATCCGGTTCTGCAGGGCCGCACCCTGCGAAGCGTCTGCAAAACAGGGTTGCTCCACGAATTCGATCGGCCGTTCTGCGCAACGCTCCAGCCATCTCACCGCGCGCCGCGTCGTCCAGGCTCCGTTGGCATCCAGCCTCAGTTTTGCATAATCCGGCAGCCGCGACAAAAGATCATCCAGCACCACCCACTCATCCCCGTCATCCAGCACGCCGACCTTCCATTTGAAGGCGACATAACCAGCGGCCAGCGCCTCGTCCGCCGCCCCGCAGGCCGGCTTGCCCGCCGGCAACAGCGCCGCCACCGGCAACCGCACCGCGGCAGGAGCGCCCACAGCACGCCCGAGCGCGCTCGCAAGGGCGAAACGCAGACACCCGTGGCGTTCATCAACCTGTTCGACACAGCCGGCATCCAGCGTGCCGCCCAATTTCGCAAGCATCGCCTCGGCGTCCTCGAGGGTCTCCGTGCCAAACCACGGGATCGGCGCCACCTCGCCAAAACCCGTTAAACCCGCCTCGTTCACCAGTTTCAGAACCAACCCCTCGCGATCACTCCACAAGCCGTGGGCCGTCCGCAGCGGGCTGCGGAACGGGAGGCGGTACCGGCGGAATTCCAAACGATAAGGCATGGTCTTTGGGTGTAACGTGTGCCCGGCTGCATGCAACCGCACAGGTTGCCCGGGCTGCATCGTTTTCTGGAGGGCGCCGCGCCGTCAGCGCCATTCGGGAGATGAGACCCGGTGGAGACTGCGCGCGCGAAAAATGGCGTTGAGCTTTCCCGGAGCGTCGTTATGTCGTGCATGGCAACCATGACTGAGCCTGTCACGATTGCTTTGCCCAACAGCCCGCAATTCTACCCGGCCGCGGACGACTTCTTCCCGCGTCTTTTGCCGACCGCGTTGACGTTCGACGATGTTTCGCTCGCCACGCTTTACTCGGAGATCCTGCCGAAGGATGCCGATCTGGCGGCCAATCTTTCGGAGACGCTGCGCCTGCAGATTCCGATCATCTCGTCGGACATGGACACGGTTACCGGATCGCAGATGGCGATCGCCATGTCGTTGAACGGCGGCATGGGCCTGATCCATTATAACATGAAGGCCAAGGAGCAGATCAAGGAGGTTGCCCGCGTCAAACGGCACATCCACGGTCTCATCCAGGATCCTATCACGGTCTCCGTGGCGCTGTCTGTCGGCGACGTCCTCGGCATGATCGACGAACGCCATTTCGGTTTCCGGACCTTCCCGGTAGTCGACGCTCAGGGCCGGCTCGTCGGCCTTCTGCCCGGCAGCATCGTCAAGGAACGCTATCGCGCCAAGAAGATCACTGAGGCCATGACCCCGCGGGCAAAACTTATTACGGTTCGCGAAAGCGATCTGGGCGGAGATCCCATCCGATATGCCGACACCTTTTTCAGCGAACATATCGGCATCAACAAAATGCTGGTGGTCGACGCCGAGGACCACCTGCGCGGACTCGTAACCAGCACCGATGTCGAACGGATTGTCGGCGAAGTCAGTTCGCGGCGGAAAGCCAGCCGCGACGCCCATTTCCGCCTGGTGGTGGGCGCCGCGATTGCGCCGGTGCGCAAATCGTCGGGGGAGCTCGATCGCGAAAAGATCACCGCCCATGTGGGCGCCATGGTCGACGAGGCCATCGACGCCATCGCCGTCTCCACGGCCCACGGCCACAGCGCCGGGGTCGGCGACATGGTGAAACTGCTGCGCAGTGCGTTTCCCACCCTCACCATCATCGCCGGCAACGTGACCAGCGCCGCCGGGGCGGAATATCTCGCCGAGTGCGGCGCCAACGCCATCAAGATCGGCCAGGGGCCCGGCTCGATCTGCACGACGCGGATGGTGGCCGGCGTCGGCATCCCTCAGCTGACCGCGCTCTGGGCCGCCGGCAAGGGCTCACGGGCCCGGGGCGCACGGATCATCGCCGACGGCGGCATCACGAAATCCGGCGACATCGTCAAGGCGCTCACCCTCGCGGACGCAGTGATTTGCGGCGGACTGTTTGCCGGTTGCCGCGAGGCGCCGGGCGAGATCCTCGAGATCAACGGCAAGCTCTTCAAACAATATCGCGGTATGGGCACCCTGGCCGCCATGAAAGCCGGATCGGCCGCGCGCTACGGTCACGACAAAGAGGATACGACCCGCAAGATCTCCGCCGAGGGCATCGAGGCGCTCAAGGAAGTCTCCGGCTCGGTGGACAACGTGCTGGCCGACCTCATCGGAGGGCTGCAATCCGGGATGGGGTATCTCGGCGCGCGCGATCTCACGCAGTTGCGGGAGAAGGCGCGCTACGTGCACGTCACCGCCGCGGGCCAGAAGGAGGCCGCCCCGCACGACGTGATCGAAGTCTCAACCCGCAACCAGCTATAGCAGGAGCCCTTCGGACGATTCAGCCCATTCCCGCCACCAAAGCGCGCGCCGTGTCCGCCCATTTCGGCAGCGGTCGTGCGCCCGCTTCCGCCGCGAGGCGCCGCCAGGCAACATCATCGGTGAGCGTCGTCCGCAGCGCACCAACCCAGGCGCCCAGGTCGTTGGGCGCCGCGACCACGCAACCCCCGGCATCGGCGATCTCGCGCAGCACCGGCAAATCGCTGCACACGCACGGCCGCCCTTTCCACAGCGACTCCATGACCGGCAGGCCGCAACCCTCGGCCAGGGTGGGAAACGCGGTCACCCGCGCCGCCGTATAGAGGCGGTCCAGCAATCCATCCGATGCGGCTTCGTAGTAATGCGCCCGAGGCTGCGTTCCTCGCATCGCTCGCAATCGCGCAACGATTGGACGGCCGAAATGGGGGTTCACCCGTCCGATGAAATGCAGGTCAAAGTTGACCCCTTCCGTCCAGAGCGCTTCACAAACGTCGAGCAGGAACAGCTGGTTTTTCCGCGGCTCCAGAATTCCCACACACAGCAGTTGTGCCGCGGGTGGATCCGACGGGGGCGCCATCCGTGGCTGCCGGTCGAAATCCGCCCCGAGCATGATCGTCTCAACAGCCGCGCGCACCGTGCCGCCCTGCCAGCGCCAGAATTCCACCAGATCGCGCCGACTCGCCTCGGAGATCGCCCAGACGCGGTCGAACGCCGCAAGCATCTTCATGTACTCGGGATGCCGCGCCACGCTCTGCGGCCAGGTGATCAACGGATGCCGCAGCGGGATGGCATCATTGAACATCGCTGCCAGCCGGCACGGGCGCGCGTGCAGGAAACCCCATAGGCCTGGACGCTCCCGCTCGCAAAAAAGCTCTGCGGTAAACAGCCAGTCCTCCGGCGACAACGCCACCGGCATTTTCCCTCCTGCCACGAACCAGGCGCCGCGACGCGCATTCCACCGCACAGGGATCGCGCTCGCGCCGAGTTCTTCACGCAACCGGGCGCTGACGCGCATCAATCCCGACTGATGCCGGGCCGCTCCGGATTTGGTCGCATCGAAATAGATCATGAGTGAACCTCCACCGCCAGACTTGCGGACGTTGGCACGCTGCCTCCGGTCAACGCCTGCTCGAAACACGCCTGTAATCGCGCCGCATTTTTGCGTCCATCGTAGTTCTCCTCGGTCCAGGTCCGCGCGGCCGCGCGCAAGCGCCCGGCCAGCGCGTCGTCTCCAGCGAGCCGCCGCAAAGCGACCACCCATTCCCCTGGCCGCGTCACCTCGGCCACGAGCCCGGTCGTTCCATCCTGGATCGCCTCCGTGGTCGCCGCCGCCCACGACGTCACCACCAGGGTGCCCGCTGCCATCGCCTCCGGAATCACGTTGGGCAATCCGTCGCGGTCTCCGGTTGGAGAGACGACTCCCGTGTGCAGGAGTACGTCGGCCCAGCGCAAATGATCCCACACGACCGCTGGCGGAACCTCGCCGGCAAAGCTCACCTTCGCCGCGAGGCCCAGCCGTTGGATCTCGCGCTCCAATTCCTCCCGCAATTCGCCGCGCCCCACGATCCGCGCCGAGAATTCCAGTCCCGCGTCCCGCAGCGCCGCATAAATTCCAATCTGCTCCGCCAGGCCTTTTTTCGCCACCAACCGCGCCACACAGACCAGGCGCAACGGCTTCCGCGGAGAACGCAGCGGCTTCAATTCAGGAAACACCTCAAGTCCGCGGCGGATGAGCACGACTTTTGCCGGGTCCGCCCCGCGCTCCAGCAGCGTGAGCCGTCCCATTTCCGTCGATGTGTGGACGAAGCGCGCCAGCGCCGCCTTCTCCATCAGCCACCAATCGCCGCCATGTTCGTAGAGATCATAGGCGTGCGCCCCGGTGCCGTACGGAACGCCCAACACCCGCCAGAACAGCCAGGCCGCGGTGGCCGGCGCGCCCGCCCAGGCCGCATAGATCACGTCCGGCGGGTCCCGACGGAAGCGGTGGACGAAACACGTAACGAACCCCGCCCCGAGCATGTTCTCCCAGAAATTCAGTGGAGACGGCGCCCGGCGTCCGCAAGCGTTGACGATGAGCTCCCACAGCATCGCAGGATAGCGTGCCGACTCGTACGGAATCCACCACAGCAGGGCCACGAAAAACCACCATCGCGGCAGGGCCTCGACCGCCGTTCCCCGAAATTCACCGCCGCCGCCCCACAACGAATAGAGCCGCAGCTTGATCCCACGCGCCTGCATCGCCGCGACATCGCGTTGCAAAAACGCCTCGGATGTCTTCGGGAAAGTCGTGAAAAGATATGCGACGCTGATCGGTTTTTCAGCCAATGCCCCGGAGCATGCAGGCGATCTCGCCGCGCGCAATCCTGTGATGAAGACTCGCCGAATTGCCCGGCGCTGAACGGCGGGCGGTCTTGTCAGCCATCAACCTAGATTCCGCAGTTGAGGCTAAACCCACTCGCTAACCCTCGCTGGCGCTCGCAGCCACCCCATCGGCAAGTCTTCTCCCTGGAGGGCGACGCTCCTGCCGGGCCGAAAGCATGATCGCAGCTCGTCTCGGCATCGACTTCAGTCTCTTGGCAGACCCCAGAGCCCCGCCAAAATGAGCCGCCGTTTCTCTGAGGCAGTCACGGACTGGCCCCCGTGCGCTGCGATGATGCGGCGGGCCTCGCTCGCAGTGAGTTCTCCGCGCGAACCGCGGCGCAACGGGCTGGGCAGCGGCGGAATGCGCGTCCGGCTAGTTCTCTTCGAAGATACGGATATAGCTTTCATGATTCGCCTTGAAGTCAGAGATAGCCAGGTCGAGCACTCGACCATACGGCACAGTGGGAAACCAATGCTTGGTGAGCAAACCTTTCTTCTGCCCGAGAACATCGCGATGCGGAAGGCCGTGGGCGGTGTCGTAGCGGGCGATGTTCACAAGTCCATCCGCCGTTTCCATCACCAACATGACGGCGAACGAGATGACTTGGCCGTGCTGCTGGACAAAAGAAACGTACAGCAGCAGTCCGGGCCGGAGCCAGATCTGACAAGATTCCAGCGGCATAGGGATGCCAGCATGCTCAGCCAGATTCCGCGTCCCCGATCAAGTCCGCAGATTCATCCATTTCTCGGGTCACCTAGCCTATCGAACGGGCAAGATGCCCATGCCACGATGAATCTCCCGTTCTGGAGATACGATGCCGCCTGGCACTTGAATTCTCCGGCAAAGAAAAACTGTGTGGAGGATTGGGGTGTTTTGCCTCAACCAAGGTTCCAGCGTCATCTGGACCCGCTCCCACGCAAATTGTCCAATCGGTCCCTGGCGGCACGGCGGACATAATTGGCCTTGTCCCCGATGGCCACATTGACCAGGACCGCTTGATCAGTGACTTTTTCGACTGCGGCGCGGCGGACATTGTCGCCCTTGTCCTCGGTGGCCACCTTGACCAAGACCGCCTGATCAGTGAGCTTTCCGACCGCGGCAAGACGGACACTATCTTCCTTGTCCTCGATGGCCACCCTGACCAAGACCTCTTGATCAGTGACCTTTTCGACTGCGGCGAGGCGGATGCCCGCATCCTGGCCCAAAAGAGCCACCCTGCCCAAAACGACAGGATCGGTGAGCTTTTCGACCGCGGCAAGGCGGACATAATCGTCATGGTCCTCGGTGACCACCTTGACCAAGACCGCTTGATCAGTGAGCTTTTCGACCGCGGCGCGGCGGATGTCCACATCCTGGCCCATAAGAGCCACACTGCCAAAAACTGCCAGATCAGTAAGTCTTTTGAAGGCAGCGTGGCGGACATCATTGTCTTTGTCCTCGATGACCACCTTGACCAAGACCGCTTGATCAGTGACCTTTTCGACCGCGGCGCGGCGGATGTCCGCATACTGTCCCATGAGAGCCACCCTGCGCAGAACCGCCAGATCAGTGAGCTTTTGAAAGGTTGATTGGCGGATGTCCCCGTCCTGGCCCACAGCGGCCACCCAGCCCAGAAGCGCCTGATTGCGCAGCCTCTCGGCAGATGCGCTGCGAACATCCTTTTCCAAAGCCTTGACAGCGACCTTGGCCAAGACCGCTTCGTCAGTGAGCTTTTCGACCGCGGCGCGGCGGATATCTTCGTCTTTGTCCTCGATGGCAACCTTGGCCAGAAGTGCCTGATCGGTCAGATTCTGCACCTCATGGATTCGCTCGCTGGGAGCCTTGCGATCCGGCTTTGGTTTGCAGCCCGACACCACGCCAAGCACGGCGATGGCCAGCAATGGCAGAAAGTAGAAGCGTGGAGTCATCATTCGATGATGTTTTCCGTTATTCGGTTCCAGCATTTTTTCGCCGGTTAGGATGATCTGCCCCACATCGGCAATGAGCAGAAGGCCAGCCCCATCACATGCAAATCACTATTATACGAGAATGGCTCCAGCGCAATCCTCCAAATTCATTTCGGGGCGAGCCCTGCTACCTGGCACGATCACCCGCCAGCCAGACATTCTGTTGGCTGAGACAGAAACCCATTCACGACATGAGGACGTTGTGCCGCATTTCACCTGGTACGGGAGTCCCTCCCTCGTGCGACTGTTTTCAACCCTAGATTCGGCAATGTCTGCACTGAATCGCCAGCTTGGCGAGAGTGCCGCGAACGTAGCCTTCTATGATCAACTGCCTGCAGGCAGCCATGCGCGAGCTCTGCTCGGGCGGCGTGTTTTCGATCAACTGATGGAGGAGCACCGCTACACAGAAGCCGTTGTCGCGCAGCCTTTCAACGAGTTTACGAGCTTGTTCGACGTGACTATTAAGCAGTTCGAAACGCATCCAGAACGAAAAGGGAAGATTCGCTATATCAGGCAAAGTGGAGGCAAGGAATTGGAGGCGCTCGCGGGGGCAGGCGACCTCGATCACGCCAGGGAGTTGCTGCAAATTCTGCTTCAGGCCGATAGTTCCCAGGCCACGATAGGCATCCTGCGTGATCACTTGGAGCGCGCAGGCCACGGGGAACTGCTCCCGGAAAGGGCACGCGATTCTTCTCGGTGAATGGGACCGGCGGCAGGCTTCAGCGACCCGGCCTCAATGTCCTTCAGAATTGCGACCATGTCCTTCCGGCCCGGGTTCCTTCTCCCAAATCCCGCTGATCTTGTCCGGGACGCCGGCATAGGCGGCCGAGTCACGCCAACCTCCGAGCGTCGCCGCTTCGACTTCCTCGTAGATCTCCCTCGCGGCGCGAGCCGGGATTCGTTCGCCCCACGCGTCCGGCAACGAGTCGGCGATGAGTCCCGGGAGACCGCCGTCAAACGGTGAATCGCCGGAGCGAAGAACTCGCGGCCCGGCGGAAAAACTGTCCAAGGGGAGATTGAGCGGTGAGAGCTCGTGCCCGAAGGACCGAAACTCGCGATCAAGTTCCAACGCGTAAAACGGGCCGTCGGGCCGATACGCCAGCGTGCCCATCGGGCCGCCCAGGAATCGCAATCGAAGTAGTACGAACGTGTATCGACAGAACCTCCTGTCAGGAGACGACGCACCGCGGCCTTCAGGCCGCAACCAACGGTGGAGGGCGCTGCGCCGTCAGCGCCATTCGACTCTGCGGCGGTGACGGCGCACCGCCTGCGCTCGAGGAGCTTCGGCGAGGCCATGCGCCAGGGACGGGCCGCGATGAAGCCTTGGCGAAGTCGGGCGCACCGCCCTCCAAGAAAATCGTCGCAACCATGAACGATCCGAACCGATATTAACTTAAAACCGCGGCACGGCCGACAAAACCCGGATCGGCAAAGGCCAGCGCCCGTCCTTACGCGACATTCGTCAGTTCGGGCCGAGACCGAGTTTCTTCACGAGCCAGGCGGTGCGATCCGCGCGGACGTCAACGGGTGCGATCATCTCGTGACCAGCCGTCTCGTACGTCTGCGTCTGCTTCGGTTCATTCGCGGCGGCGAAAAATGCCGCGGCCTTCTCGCGAGGCACGTATTCGTCGCGGCCGGCGAATTGCGTGAACGTGCTTACGCCCGATGTCGCGCGCAGGTAGTCGCCCAATTCCAGGACCCGGTTCTGTTGCAGGTAGGCCTCCATTGAAGCTGGTTTTTTCGCAAAGAACGCCCAGTCCGTCAGGCTGGCGGTCGGCGCGATCCAGACGCACGTGCGAACCCCCGAATGCACCGCAACCGCAATGGTCCCGTACATGGCCCCATAGTCGTGGGCTACGAATCCAATGCGCGCCTGGTCGACATCCGGAAACGATAGCAGGAGATCCATCGCGCGGCAAAGCGCGACGACTTGGCGGATGGAATTTGCGTAGTCCTCCTCCAACACCCGGGAAGGATACCATTTCGGCTTGGACCACATCGCGTCGATCAGCACGGACACAACGCCGTGGCGGCCGAGTGCCACGGCCTCTTCGAGGAATTCGGTTCGGTTGGTCGTTGCCGGGTCGCCGAGCCAATGCACCCACAGGATGCCGGCGCAAGGTCGTTTCACCTCGGAGCCGGGCGTCACGATGCAAGCGGTTATGCGTCCTTCTGGAGAACCGGGTATGGCCAAAAAGGAAACGTCATGCACACGGACGCCGCCGCGGTCGGAAACCGTCCTTTCGTCGAGGCCCAAGCTGGCATGACGGTCATAGGCAAAAAGCGGAAGCCGTTCATGCAAAAGCCGGCTGGCAGGGGTGTCCTGCGCGCCGGCTGAAAATGCCAGGGGCAGCAGCAGGACGGCGAGCAGTGAGGTGTGACGGGGCGACATGGCCAAAAGCGGTTGTGAGGGCATTGCCTGTGAATGCTCACGCCAACGTCATTTTTCAGGGAAGTAAATAGCCTCCCTGGAAAGCCGATCGCCGCGCTCCTGGTCGATGTTGGCCAAATAGTCTTCCATCTTTCGGCGATCCAGCGTCGCTTGCATGAGCGTGGTATTGTAGATCTCCATCGCTTCCAGCTTCTTCCCTGCGTCCATGAGTTTCTTGATCTCTTCCCAAGCCTGAAAAAACCGACCCTGCGCCCTGGCACGACCCCCGCGATGCGGGACCAATCGATCGCTCAGCGCAGCGTGTTCTTGATCTGGTGGAGCGCTATTTCCGTGGCCTCCGCGCACTCCTGCAGCACCTCTTCGGTGACACCCGCCTGCTGGAGCTTGGCCGGAAACAACTGCCAGCAACCAGATTCGCCGGGCAGACCCTTGCCCAGCTTGGTCGCCACCCAACCCGCGAGATTGAGCCAATACGCTTCGATCGGAACTCCCGGGGTGCGCATAGGTTCCAGATGGTGGCGCACCGCCGCGCACATGCTCAGCGGGAACTTCCAGTTCTCCATCAGGATGGCCGCCACTTCCGGGGCACTCAGGCCAAACATCCGCTGCTCCCATAGGTGAACCGCTGGCTCAACCGCCTCGCCGGGATAAACGCACCAGACGTTCGGACGCTCGATGACCACGCGATTGAGCACGATCTTGCCCACGGGCCGCAACAGACCGATCGCATAGGCGTTCGCATCGTCGCCCTGCCGATGCCGTGCCAGCCATTCCATGGCCAGCGCACAGGTCACCGAATTCTCCCACGCCAGCTGCGCAGATATACGATGCACCACCAACTCGCCGCAATAAAGCTGCTGGGCGGCGATCACACCCACCTGCCGGTAAACTTCGCGAAAACCGAGGCGATTGACGGCTTCGTCAAGCGAACCGCACCGCTCCTTGAAACCGTAATAGGCCCCATTGCTCAACTGCAGAACCCGAATGGCCAGCGCCGCGTCGAGTTTCACCAGCTTTACGATCTCATCAATGCTGGAGTTCGGGTCGCTCAGCAGGCGGCCGATGCTGCAGAAAACTTGCGGGGTCGACGGGAGGCGCTTGCCCAGACGCAGGACGTCGGCAACGGTCAGCGCCGCAACGGGCATTCCGTTCGCGGCCGGAGCGGCAGGGGAAGGTGAAGCCATGTCAGTATCGTTTTCTGTTCGGTACAACGGGCCGGAAGTTGAATCGGAAGCGCCAGCAGTTCTTCAGAAATCCCGAGAGGCTGTCGACCTGCGGGGCGCCGTATTCCCGGGTCCAGCCGTCCGGCCAAGGGGCAGTTTCGCGCTGCGGCATCCTCCCCTTACACCCGCCGGACATCGATCAGGGTCTTTGGGGTGACCGGTTTGGGATGGCGTTCTCACCGATGTCATCGGAGTGAAATCTATCTCCTTTTGGCAGGCGCTGGGCCTTCTGGCGTTGGCGAAGACATTGTTTGGCGGATTTCCCTGTTGCCGTGGAGGAGCGTTTGGGTCGCCATGGCGCCATCGCATGATGATGAAGCATTGGGAATCACTCACGCCGGAGCAACGCGAGCAGATGAGGGAGGAAATGAAGTGCCGTTTCGGCGACTGGCCTACTCCATCGCGCTGACATTGCCCGCCGGGAAGGTCTCACCCGTGCTCGGGTGACCCAACTGCTGGCCCTCTACCGGATCCCTCCCGATGCCGTGCAGCAGGTCCGGCTACAGATGGCGGAAGGGGGACGCCCGGTCAGCATCCGCGCGCTTCCCAGCCGATGATGTGCGCGCCATCCGCTTCCGTGAGGTTGGTCGAGTGCACGACATCGGCGGTAGGGGTAGAAACAGCCATCGAAGACTACTCTTTCCGTCCGAGGATATCTCCACTCACAGCGTTGCCTTTTCCGCGCCGGAGATGGAATGCGATTCCGATCGGGAAATAGACGTCGTTGTTGGCATCCGGCGTGATCGTGAAACGGATTGTCGCTTCGCCGCTGTGGATCAGGATATTCTCCGAATTCTTTCTTTCCGCCAGTCCGACCGCCTCATTCGGATTCACCAACTGCATCCGGTGCAGGGTCAGGGGAGAGCCGGCGTACGGGCTGAGCAAATTGCGGAATTTGATAATCGAAAAGACGATTTCAGTGAAGGTCTCGGAGGTCTGTTCTTGTTTTGATGCCATTGGAGGGTTCTGGTTGTTGGGTTGTTGTTCCTAAGGGAAACTCAGGGCGCCCAGGCAGGATTGACGCTAGATTCCTTGAGTTGCGAAACACGTTGCGATCATGTCGAGTTTGCAGACAGCGGTTCTTTATGGGTTGCAGTGTTCTAATTCCGTCGATCGCCCGGTCCGCGCAGCGGACCTTTAGCGAGGCGCTGGCTCCCGTCTTGATAAACCTCCAATCTCTGTACCGGATGAAGCCTTGATTTTGGTCTG
>Ga0182027_10003074_pt1 | contig 26721 bp, 23 predicted proteins | sample 712E1DmetaG_FD_121300 | JGI IMG/M metagenome (GOLD analysis project Ga0182027, IMG submission 121300) | Permafrost microbial communities from Stordalen Mire, Sweden - 712E1D metaG (Illumina Assembly) | ecosystem: Environmental > Terrestrial > Soil > Wetlands > Permafrost | place: Sweden...
CTTACCATGGGAGGAGACACGGCCGCCATCGCGTTTTCGGGCGCGGCCCCGGGGCAGGTTGGGGTTCTGCAGGTGAACGCCGTAGTTCCGATCAACCTGCCCTCCGGCCAGAACACGGTGCTGTTGGGGGTGGGCTCGGCGAATTCCGCGCCCATCGCCATCTGGCTGCAGTAGAGTTCCGGCGCGGCGCCTTTGGCGGTCATGAGGCCACCCGCCGCGCGGCAACTCGCGCCGCCAGCGTCCATGAGGCCAGGTAGATGGCGCCCGCCGTGTTGTAGGCCAGCGCCTGCTCCGGTCTCTTGGCCTGCCGGAAGAGCATCGCAAAAACCACCCCGGCAAAGAAGACCGGCGCCACCGGGCACCCGGCGCGCATCGCCAGCCGCGCGGCCGCCGGCTTCCACGGCCCATCGGTGACGGCGCGCTCGCGCCAATCCATGTGCGCCACCTCGCCGGCCGGAAACAGGACCAGCAGACTCCCGGCGGAAAGCCAGTCCATGCACTCGCGCAAGGGCGCGCGGTTCTGCGCGTTGGCCTGCGGCGCGTCGAACGGGTTCACCAGAATCGTCTGCCCCCGCACTTCGGTCACGCTTGCCAGCATCGAGTTGGCCACCAGTTTGTAATCCGGGCGGACGCCGTCGAGAAGCGCCATCAGGATCAGGCCTTCCGCGATTCCATAGGGATGATTGGCCACTACTACGGCCGGCCCGGTAGCGGGAAAGCGCGCCAGATCGCCCTCATCGAGCGCGAAGCGGATGTCGAGAAGCTGCAGGAACCGCCGCGCGAAGTGCGCGCCCGCGCCGCTCGAGCGCGCCCGGTCCAGGCCGCTCGAGACCTCGGCGGGCACCAGCAGACGATATAGCGCCGGCTCCAGCGGCCGGGTCCACTGGCGCAGCGCCGCGGGCAGAATCGGCGCGAGCGGCAAGGGAATTCGTAACACGGAAGCCGGCATACCTGACAGCGTGAGCCCTCCCGGTTACGCTGGTGTGAACACGGCATGAAAACTCGGGCACGGCGGGTGCGGGCCGGGTGGGGGCGGGTATACTCGAAATGCGGAGGCCGAAGATGGACAGAGCCAACGACCCTCGTTACAACTTTGACGCCGACCCCTTTTTGGACGAGATAATCGCTCAACAGGGAACGGGTCCGATTGCGGACCTGTCCGTCCTGCACGGCGACCCCTGGCCGGAAGAGGAGCCCATCGAGGAATTTCTCGCCGCGCTCCATGAGTGGCGCGGCCACAAGCGGACGGGTCCCGCCGCATGACCGGTGTGGTGGTCGATACCGACGTCGCCTCCTTCATCTTCAAGAACCATCCAATCGGCGCCCTTTACGAACCGGACCTCGCCGGGCGCACCCTCCCGATTTCGTTCATGACGGTGGCGGAACTGGATCGGTGGGCCATCCAGTTCAGGTGGGGACCGGCGCGCCGCGAGTGGCTGGGGCTATATCTCGAACGATTTGTGCTATTGCCGTACAGCCGCCGGCTCTGCACTATGTGGGCGGAAGTGACCGTAGCCGCGCAGGCGCGCGGCTGCCGGATCGAATGCGCCGACGCCTGGATCGCCGCTACCGCGCTGCGGCACGACGTCCCGCTGGTGACGCACAATCGCTGCGACTACCTGGGCGTGCCGGGATTGAAACTCATTTCCCACGGGCAGTAGCGCCAGCTATCGACCTGCCAGGCTGTTCTCCGGCGCTCCAGTTGCACCCGGAGTGCCCTGCCGGACGGGCCCCTCGCCGTCCCTGAGAAGCCCTACTTCAGCGCTTCATTGATTTCGATATCGCGCCTCAGCACTTCGGTCAGGAGTTCCGACAGTTGGACGCCCCGCTGCTCGGCTTTGCCGGAGAAGTACGTCCAGACGCTCTTCTCGATGGAAGCCGGCATCAACACCCTGGCGCCGGGGGGGATATGGTGGAGACCGCGAGCCCCTTTGCTGAAGTCGATCTCGGCCGGCATGTCGTAGTCCTCGATTGTTTGATTGCTCATAAGCCCTCCCGATATTGGCGGCTCTCGGCCTGTGTCGATTTGCGCGCCGATATCAGCCGGATGTTGGTCGCGGCGGCATCGACGTCGGACCAAAGGTAGACGACCGGCAGCACGCCGTTGCTGGCGCAGCCGACGGAGAACCAGCGCTCCTCGGAGCCGCTGTGCTCCAAATCGGCAACGGTGAGAAGGCGTGGGTCGTGAAACGCCGTGGAGGCCAGTTCGAAGGCGACGCCATGCTTGCGGACATTGGCATCCGCCTTGACCTCGTCCCACTCGAACTGAAACGGCCGTGCGCTCACCGATCACTCTCTCATACCATGCTATAGCAAGCCAGGCCGGGAAAATGCGCGACTGGCATCAACCGGGCGCCCAACCGGTCTGGGGAAAGCCGGTTCTGCGCGTCGGTTTAGCACCGCGTAAGCCCCCCTCCCCGATCCGGCGTACAATGAGCGGTACGCTGGCATGCACATCGTTCTGGCCGCGCTTTTCGCCTTCGCCATCCTGACGCTTTGGGTTCCGGCTCACTGGCCCGTCACGATCTTTCAGACCGGCATTTTCGCGCTGTGCGCGGTGGCTTTGTGGCGCCGTCCGCCGGCGCGCATCCCCTACCCGGCCATTCCCCTGGCCGCGGCGGTGCTTTGGGGACTGGTGCAAGTGGGCGCCTCGCTTACCGCCTACGCCTTCGACACGAAAATGGCCGTGGTGCAGTGGACCACCTTCCTGGCCGTCTTCCTCACCGGTTTCTGCCTCTTCCAACAGACCGATGCCGCCCGCTGGTTCCGCTCGGCCATGCTGTGGCTGGCGTTCCTGGTCTCGGTGTGGGCCACCATTCAGACCTTCACTTCCGGCGGCAAGGTTCTGTGGCTGTTCCCCACCGAGTACCCCAACGTGATGGGCCCGATACTCTCGCGCAACCACTACGCCGCATTCATCGAGGTAGCGCTGCCGATGGCTTTATACAAGGCGCTCGGTAGCCGGAGCGACTCGCTGCTCTACTCCGCCATGGCCGCCGCCATGTACGCCTCGGTGATCGCCTCGGCGTCGCGCGCGGGCACGGTGTTGGCCACCGCCGAAATCCTGGCCGTCGCCGCCCTCATGGCCGCCCGCGGAATGGCCGGCGGACGGGCTATCGGCGCGGCTCTTCTGCGGGCCGCCATCCTGTTCGCCGTCTTCACCGCCGTGGCCGGGTGGGGACACGTGTGGGACCGCTTCTGGCAGCCCGACCCCATGAGCGTGCGCCGCGAATTCGCCATCTCCACGCTGCACATGGTCGCCGACCACCCCTACACCGGCTGCGGACTGGGGACCTGGGCTACCGTCTACCCCTACTACGCCATCGTGGATCCCGGCACTCTCGCCAACCAGGCGCACGACGACTGGCTGCAGTTCGCGGCCGAAGGCGGCATCCCCTTCGGCGTCCTTATGCTCACCTTATTGGTCTGGTCGCTCCGGCCCGCGTGGCGCTCCATCTGGGGGCTGGGCGCGGTCGCGGTTTTCCTGCACGCCTTCGTCGACTACCCGTTCTCGCGCCCGGCGCTGGGGTCCTGGTGTATCCTCATCCTCGCCATGCTGGCCGCGGCGCCCTATTCCCCCAGCGTGCCCCGCCACGTCACCCGCACCGCATCCAGCAAACGCTCCGCCTCGCCTTCGCAGGAGTGATTCAATCGGCCCTCGATTTCCAATTCCCGGCGCCGCTCCAGGTACTCGGCCGAAAGCACCACGCTCCGCGGTCTCATGCTCTGGTCGAATTCATAGATCAGCGACGGCGAGTTTTCCGACGCGCCTTCGCGCACCTTCACCCGCAGCATGCCGCCCCGCCACACCATCTCGCACGCCCGGTTGTAAGGCCCCAGCATCTCGGCCAGACAACTTCGCGGGAACAGGACCACCAGCTTGGGCATGGCGCCCCGGTCGAAGCGATGCCGGTCGAACCCTACGATGGTGGCCTGTTTGTGCGCCTCGTCCACGCCGCTCAGGAGCACGTCCACTGGATCGTCCCGATCCAGGTTCGCATCGGCAACGTACCCCAGACGCCCCGCGTGCCAGTACTGCCCCGTCAGCCGTCCGTTCCCATCCAGCGAGGCCACCTGGTTGGCGGACTCCCACGGATCGGCGCTGCTCACCACAATCCGGGACTGGTCTCGGTCTTTCGCCGCAAACACGCGGAACGCCTCGACTTCGAATCCGGCCGGCGGAACGAACTCCCACTCCGCGCGTCCTCGCGGATCCAGACAGGACAGTCTTGCATCCGCGCCGCCTTCGGGCGGCTCCAGCGGAAACAAAACCCGGAACGGCTCGCCGTGGGCCAGTTCGCCCAACCACGCGTTGCGGCCGAGCCGTGGGTCCTGCGGCCGCAAAGCTGCCGGGAAGGCATGGCGCCACAACTCGCGCCCCGATGCGTTCGTCACCACCAGGGTTGCGCCCTCCATCCGGAACGCCGCCGGCGGGGTCCGTGGGAACCAGGCCATGGCCGCCCAGACCATCACCGCGGCGAGAGCCACTCCGGCCGCCCACCACCACTTCCAGCGCAAGGGGACGCGCAGGGTCAGAACCTCGTCCGAGATCTCCACGCGCCGCGCGTGCGCGCGCCCTTCGTCAAGCCATGCGCCGTTCAGGGGAGCCGCGGCCGGGGTCTCCGCCTCCAGTCCGTCCGCGGCCGGAGTGTCCGCGGCCGCCGCCGCGGCGGCGTGTTCCTGCTCGTTGGTGAGGCGCCACTCGTCCAGCTCCTGCGCCCGGGCGTAGACGCCGCCTCGTTTTCCGGGAAGACGATGCACCGGCAGTCCGTTGTGGCGCTCCCACCTCTGCGCGGTGGTCTTCTCGACGCGCAAATGGCCGGCAATCGCCTGCCAGCCGGCAATCGGCTCGTGGTTGTCTTTCGTCGGGTCCGGATGCATCGGGATGCTTAAACAAGGTACAAAGGCGCCGCCTTGCCTCGGCTCCAGCACCATACATCCCGGACGGCCGCAGCCCGTCCGGTTGCGCCTGGAGCGGAGCGAAGTGCCACGCGCAAACCTGGCTCCAACACCCTTAGGAGTATCACGAAGATCGGTCGAAGTACAATAGGATCTCTCCATGACCGAACGCCTCTACCACACCGATTGCTACCTGCGCCGGTTCACGGCGCACATCGCCTCGCTCGCTGACAACGGCCTGGCCGTCCGGCTGGACCGCACCGCGTTCTACCCCACGTCCGGCGGCCAGCCCTGCGACACCGGCACACTCGCCGGCATCCCGGTGGTGGGCGTCATCGAGGACGAATCGGGCATTGTCCACCGGCTTGCTTCGCCGCTCGAGGCCTCCTCCGCGGATCGCGCCATCGATTGCGCCATCGATTGGCTCCGGCGCTTCGACCACATGCAACAGCACACCGGCCAGCACCTTCTCTCGGCCGTTTTCGAAGCGCGCTACGGACTGAAAACCGCCAGCTTCCACATGGGGGCGGAGAGTTCCACCATCGACCTGGAAGGCCACGTCGATCCCCGCGCCGCCGCGGAAGCCGAGACCGACGCCAACCGGATCGTGTGTGAAAACCGGCCGGTCGCAATCGCCTTCGAAGACGCCGCCCAGGCGCAGGGTCTGCGCAAAGTCTCGGACCGCCAGGGAACCTTGCGGATCGTCTCCATCCAGGATCTCGACCGCAGCGCCTGCGGCGGAACCCACGTGCGATCCACCGGCGAAATCGGCGCCGTGCTGCTGCGCAAACTGGAGAAGGTCCGCCAGATGGTGCGCGTGGAGTTCCTCTGTGGAGACCGCGCCGTCCGCCGCGCGCGCGCCGATTACGAAGCCCTCTCCAGAACCGCGCAGATCTTCTCGGCGCCGCTCGACGAAGTCCCCGTCCTGGCCGCCGCCCAACTGGAGACAGCGCACGCGCAGGACAAGGCGCGCCGCAAACTGGAGCTGGAGCTGGCCGCCTGCCAGGGCCGGGAGATCTACCAGGCCACTGCCCCGGACGCCGGCGGTTTCCGCCGTGTCACGCGCCGGGCCGATCGCGGCGTCCTGGAAAATCTGCGCGCCATCGCGCAGAGTTTCACGGCGCAGCCCAAAGCCGTGTTTCTGGCCGCGCTGGCCGATCCGCCCTCGGTGCTGCTGGCGGTTTCCGCGGATGCCGCGATCGACGCCGGAAAGCTCCTCAAAGCCGCGCTCGCCGAGGCGGGCGGCCGCGGAGGCGGCGCCCCTGGCATGGCGCAAGGCAGCTTGCCCGGCGCGGAATCGCTGGATCGGGTGCTTGCCAGACTGACCGCGGAAAGTGGAGGCCGGGGGCAGTAGGCCCGCCCGCGCGAGGTCCTTCAGTCTACCGCGGGAGGAAAGCCTTCCACGCTGGTCACGGTGGCGCCCACGCGGCGGAGCTCGAACCCGCCTTCGTCGCCGGCGCCGGCCACCGAATCGGCGGTTTCCGAGGCCACGGTGAACTTGTTCCACTTCTTCCCGAGCGCCTGCCGGTAGACCGCGAGATACCGCTGGGCGTTCTCCTGGGTATCCCACTCCACGGCATACAGCAGCACCACCCGTTTGGTCTTACGATTCTCCCGCAACTGGAAATTGCAGCCGCGCCAATGCTGGGCCAGGTCGCGCGCGGTGTCCTCGCCGGCAACTTGTTCGATCAGAATGCTGTGTTCGAGTTCGCCCAGCGAACCTCCAATCAGCTCCTTGTACGCCGGAGGCAGGCGCGGATGGGGAAGTTCCGGGTCGGTCGGATCGAGATGGGCAAAGTACTTGTCCGGGTGCAGGATCTGCTGCGTCGAAACGGGGGCGTGCCGGAAGACCTCGGCGTACGCCTCCTGGCCGTCGCGCCGCAGCACGGCGGCCTGGAACTGCATCCCCTGGATGTAGGGAAAGACCAGGGTGACACGCAGGTAGAGAGGCTCGCTGTCGAACACGGGATAGTGCCCGTCCGCAGTGTCGTTGCCGCTCGGCGCCGCGGCCTGGGGCGAGTCCCGCCGCGGCGCGCTGGAGCGGCGCGCCACATATTCGTTCATCAGCCAGGTGGCCTGGCCTTCCATCACCGCCAGGCGCGCCGTCGAGCCGTCGTCGCTCTTCCGTCCCTGACGGATGTAGCGCGCCAGGTGAAAACTCTGGTCGGCCAGGGCGTGCGCCAGTTCGTGCGCCAGCACGGTATCCTGCGACTCCGACGGCGTGGTCTCGGCGATGAACAGCTTCTTCTTGTTGTAATCGTAGAACGCCGCGGCCTGTTCCGTGAGCAGGTCCACGGTGTTGTCGGCGAGGTTGAAACCCGGGGGCACGAAGCCGAATCTCCTGAGCACCATTTCCTCGACGCGGATTTCTTCGGGACTCTCGCTGTCGCGCACCCGCTTCTTCAGAAACTCGTTGATCTTGTCCTTGCTGATAAAGGCGCACGGAACCGGGTGCATCAGTTTCATTCCGGATATCCGCGTGAGGCTGCGCGCAATGTCGGGCACCTGGCTGCAGAGGTTGCGGGTTCCGGCATCCGGTTGCGCGCCAACCCACGTAGTCCCCAGCAGGCCCGCCACCACCGCCCACGCCGCTCGCCGGACTCGCGCCATACCTTTCAGGATACATGCGGCGCAGGCGAACCGCCCGCGCGAGGATGCGGGACGCTTGACCGGTCCCGCCAGGCAGACGGCGTTCCCGCCGGCGTCGCGCTACAATAAGACATCGAATCCAAATCACCCCGAGGAGAATCCTTTTGGCCGACGACAAGCTTTACAAGGCGGAATACCAGGGCAGCGGCACCTTTATTATCAGCAAGCCCAAGCGGAAGAAGACCAAGGCCCGGCAGTCGCAGTTGAAGAATCCGCAGCGCGGAAGCCGGAAGTAGCCGCGCGTGGGCTTGCGGGAGTATGGTCGAGGGAATCCGGAGTGGGTGGAGGACGCTCTCGTGGAGCGGGTGGGAACCAGGGGAGAGATGTTGAGGATTGCAGGTGAACTGGCGGGACCGAACTCCCTCTTGCCTCCTTCACAATAGCGTTGAGATATCCTCGACTCTCATTCTCCGCGCTGCAAGCCACTGATAACAGGACGCAGATAAAGTGCATTTGGGTGTGAATGGCTTTTGCGGGACTCCCCAATTGGCTGGAATTCCGGAGGACGCGACGACTGCGGAGCCCATCCCGTGGGGCGCCGTCACCTGTGCCGAAACCGGCCACCTGGCGCCGCGGGTTCACGGGATTGACCATCCAAACCATAGGATTTAAAATAGATGTCGGCTGAAACCAATCCTGTCCCGAAAGCAGTGAACCGTATGAGAGTGACTCGCCTGGCGATTTCCTGCATTTCGTTGTCGGTGCTGGTCGGCCTCTGGGCGGCGGCCCAGCAAACCGAGGACAGCAAGAAGAATCCGAAGAAAAAACCCGCTCCGGAGGTCCGCGAAACCAACGCGAAGCCCATGAGCGAGAAGGAGCGCAAGCGCAAGGAAGCGGGGCTCCGCAAGGAACTGGAAACGCCTTACCGCAGATGGCTCAACGAGGACGTTGCCTGGATCATCACGGATGAAGAGCGGTCCGCCTTCAAGCGGCTGCAAACCGACGAAGAGCGCGAGCAATTCATCGAGAACTTCTGGCTGCGCCGCGATCCCACGCCCGATACCGTCGAGAACGAGTTCAAAGAGGAGCACTACCGCCGCCTGGCTTACGCCAACGAGCGTTTTGCGTCGGGCATTCCGGGGTGGCGCACCGATCGCGGCCAGATCTATATCAAGTACGGTCCCGCGGATGAAATCGACGACCATTCCTCGGGCGGGTTCTACGAACGGCCGCCGGAAGAAGGCGGCGGCGAAACGTCCACCTACCCCTTCCAGATCTGGCGCTACCGGTACATCGAGGGCATCGGCACCAACGTGGAAATCGAATTCGTCGACCCCACCATGTCGGGCGAGTTCCGCATGACCATGGACCCCTCGGAAAAGGACGCGCTGCTCTACGTACCCGGCGCCGGTCTCACCCTGATGGAGCAGATGGGCCTTTCCGACAAGACCCAGCGCTTTAACAATACCGACGGCACTCACCTGGGCCAGGCGTTCGGGGGCACTCCCGAGAGCATGAACGAGTTCACCCGCCTGGAAAAGTACGCCGCTTTGCAGAGGGCGCCGCAGATCAAGTTCCCGGACCTGGAAACGGAAGTCACCTCGAAGATCAACTACAACGTCCTGCCGATGCGGGTGAGGACCGATTTCTTCCCCATCACCGACGCCTCCGTGCAGACCAACGTCACTGTCGAGTTCGACAACAAGGATTTGCAATTCACCAACAAAGACGGCTTCCAGAAAGCCGTGGTGCAAATCCAGGGCCGCGTCACTTCCATGACGCGCCGGCCCATTCAGAACTTCGAGGAAGAGACCATCGTCACCAGCCCCACGCAGTACCTGGCAACCGAGGCCGCCAAGCAGTCCATTTACCAGAAAGCGATTTACGTGATGCCCGGCACGTTCCGCTTGCAGGTGATCGTGAAGGATATCACCGCGGGCAACATCGGGCACGTCGAAATGGCCATCACCGTCCCGCGCCTGGATCCCGACAAGCTCAGCGCCAGTTCGCTGATTCTTGCCGACAGCCTCGAGAAGGTCCCCATGAAGAGCATCGGGACGGGCATGTTCGTGATCGGCGATTCCAAGGTGCGTCCGCGCATGGACGACATCTTCAAACGCGACGAAAAGCTCTGGATCTTCATGAAGCTCTATCACTTGGGGGCGGACGACACCACCCACAAGCCGAGTGGTGTGATACAGTATCAACTGATTAAGAACGGTTCCAACGAAAAAGTCATCGATTATTCGGAGGATCTGGCGGCGTTGGAGAACGTTTCGTCGACCCAGGTGACAATCGAAAAGGGTTTGCCCCTTGGCAAGCTGGCCCCGGGGCAGTACTCGATTCGGTTAACGATTACGGACAAGAACCGGAACCAGGTGTTTACACCACCTGATGCCAGATTTACGCTAATCTAAAGTCGTACAGCGGCCTTGAAGGCGTCACGGATGTTTCGGATGAGGGCGCACAGTGCGGTTCGCTCGCTGGTCGCGGGCTTGGCTTGTCTGGCCGTTCCCCAAGCCGCCCGCGCCGCCAACCTTGCCAGGCTTCCGGGCGCCATCGCCGGTATCGTTCGCGATACCCTGGGCACGCCCAAGCCGGGCGCCGCCGTTCAGCTCTATAACCGCCAGGAGCGATTCCTTTTCAAGGTCAGCACCGACGAGCGGGGGCAGTTCCTGTTTGCGGACCTCACACCCGACCTGTATTCCGTGCGCGTCACGCGGCTTCCTTACGATCCGGCCGTCCGCAGGGACATTTCCGTGCGTGCCGGCGAACGCAGCGTACTGACCGTCAGCCTCAGCTCGCTGTTCAGCTCGATCCGGATTTCGTATCCCGAACTGGATAACGGCAGTCCCATGACCGACGAGTGGAAGTGGGTGCTGCGCAGCGCGCCGGCCACGCGGCCGGTGTTCCGCTTTACTCCGGAAGGGACGTTGCCTCCGGACCCCGCCGAAGCGATCGCGCAGGAAGGCCAGAAGGCACAGCGCGCCGCCATGTTCGGCGACACCTGGGGGATCCTGCGGGTTTCGGCCGGCGACCGCGCCTTGTCGGCCGGCGGGGAAAGCCAGGCCGACCTGGGCACCACCTTCGCCCTGGCCACCGCTCTGTACGGCACCAGCAAGCTCCTGGTCAGCGGCAACCTGGGCTACGCCGCGCAGACCGGCGTCCCGGCCGCGGCGTTCCGCACCAGCTTCAGCGGCTACCTGGCCGGAGGCACGCCGGAAGTTTCGATCACCATGCGCCAGATGATGCTTCCCGAACGCGTCGCCGCGGCCCTCCCGGGCCAGGAATCGGCCATGCCGATGGTGCGCACCATGTCCGCGTCCTTCGACGATCGCATGCAGCTCTCCGACGACGTGACGCTGCAGTACGGTTCCACGCTCGACTACGTTTCCTTCCTCTCCCACCTGAACTATGTCAGCCCCTACGCCCGCCTCGCCTACCGGCTCTCCGAGGATGAGACCGTCGAGTTCGCCTACACCTCCGGCAATGCGCGCCACGATCTGGCGGGCACGGGCATCGAGGATGCCGACTTGCAGCGCAATCTCGACACGCTGAGCCTGTTCCCGCGTTTTTCGCTGCTGGGCGGCCGCGCCAGGTTGCAGCGCGGCGAAGAATTCGAAGCGGCTTACTCGCGCAAGGCCGGCTCGCGGACCTACCGTCTGTCGGCGTACCGCGAGTCGGTGATGAATGCCGCGGTTTCGATGGTGGCGCCTTCCGGCATGTTCTCGACATCCGACGCGATGCCCGATCTGTTCTCCAATAGTTCCATCTTCAACGCCGGCAATTTTCACAGCTCGGGCTACTCCGCGTCCGTCACCCAGAACCTCGGACAGAATCTGAACGCCAGCCTGACCTACGGTTCCACCGGCGCGCTCACCACCGCCGGGCGGGAACTGGCCGGCGACGATCCGGACGATCTGCGCTCCATGATTCACATGGGCCGCAGGCACGCCGCCACCGCGCGTATGGCCGCCGCCATCCCGTATGCCGGCACGCGCCTCACCATCAGCTACCAGTGGTCCGGCGACCAGCGTTGGGCCATGGCCGGGAACGTCTACAGCACCCAGGCGCTGCGCCCCATGCCGGGACTGAACGTGTTCATCCGCCAGCCCATCCCCGGCCTGTCGCGCCGCGTGGAAGCCACCGCCGAGCTTTGCAACATGCTGGCGCAGGGCTATCTGCCGCTCTACACCATAGACGGCCAGCGTATCCTGCTGGTGGAAACTCCACGCAGCCTCAAGGGTGGATTGAGCTTCAGCTTCTGAGAGAGGGCTCATGATTCGTACGATCTTGCTGGCCATGGCCGCGGTGGCGCCACTGGCGGTAGCCCAGGAAGCTGCCAAGGTTGTCGTCGCAGCCGCACCAACGGCCATGCGGATGGCGCGGCAGAACCTGGACGCGGTCGCTCCTATCCCGGTGGTTGTGCCGCTGGCCCCTCACCCAACGTTTCCCGCTATAACCCTGGAATTCCCGCTTTGCGCGACCTTCCCCAGCGGGCCGTCGCTGATTAAAGACGGCGACACCCTGAAGATCCGTATGCGTCCCGGCGATGCCCCGCTGCCCGCGGGAAAATAAATGGCGTCTGACCCCTTTTCCGTTCCAGTGGATAATAAAGGGGTCTGACCCCTTTTCCCATGCCCCACGACAAATGGAAAGGCGCGGCTGCCGCGCTGGCGCTTTTCGCCGTCAACGCCTGGATCACCATCGGGCTGTTCCGTACGGCGTACACCGTCCAGATGGGCTCCATCGAAGGCGCCTTCATCGGCCTGGCGCGCTACATCGCCGGCCATTCGGGCGAACTCCACTGGTTTCCGCTGTGGTATGGCGGCGTTCCCTTCCCGGATAGCTACCCGCCGCTGCTCCACGCCGTGGTGGCCGCGGTTGCCTCAATCGCCCACATCTCCGCGGGCCTGGCGTATCACGCAGTGGTGGCTACCGTGTACGCGCTTGGACCCGTGGCGCTCTATTGGGCGGCTCGCCGGTTGGGCGCGGGCCGCGCCGCGGCATTCACGGGAGGACTGCTGTATTCCCTGCTGTCGCCTTCCTGCTGGCTGGTGCGCGAAATCCGCGCCGATACCGGCGGATGGTTCGGCCCCCGCCGCCTCATCACCCTGGTCCCTTACGGGGAAGGACCGCACCTGGCTTCGCTGCTCGTCTTCGCGCTGGCTATCGGAGCCCTGCACCTAGCGCTCGAAAAGCGGCGTCCGTTCCACTATCTGGCAGCCGCCCTGGCGCTTGCCGGCGTGGTGCTGAGCAACTGGATCGGCGCCTTCGCGCTGGCGGTCGCCGTGGGCTGCTACCTGCTGGCCGGGTGGGACGGCGCGCGCGGCATCTCCCCGGTTCCGCGCTGGCTGCGTGCGGCCGCCATCGGATGCTATGCCTATGCCCTGGCGATGCCCTGGGCCACGCCATCCACCATCCGCACCATCCGCACCAACGCGCCCAAGCTGGTGGGCTGGGAGTCCACCGGCCCGGAACGCATGTTGGCGGCGGCCCTGATCGCGGGCGTTCTGCTGCTGGCCTGGATCCTGCGCCGCTGGAGCGTCGAGCCGCGCGTGCGCTTCGGCCTCATGTTCCTGTGGGGCATGGCCGTGGTCACGCTGGGCGCCTATTGGCTGCACATCAAGATGATTCCCCAGCCGGAGCGGTACCACGTGGAAATGGACCTGGCCTTCTGGCTCACCGTCACGCTGGCCGCCGAACCGCTGGCGGCGCATTTCCGCGGAGCGTGGTGGCCGGCGGTGCGCAAGTACGCCTGGGTGGCCATCGCAGTGGCCTGCCTGCCGGTCATCGTCTACCAGCACCGCCGCGCCCGCGAACTGGAGAAGCCCATCGACATCTCGAAAACGGCCGAGTATCGCATCTCGCACTGGCTGGGCGACCGTATGCCCGGCCGGCGCGTGTTCGCCCCGGGCACCATCGGTTTCTGGATGAACGCCTTCAGCGACACGCCCATGATCGTCGGCGGTTTCGAAAACGGCCTGCGCAATCAACTGCTCTGGGACGTCAACTACCAGATCTACGCCGGCGACAAACTGGAAAACACGGTGGCCTGGCTGAAGGCTCTGGGGTGCGACGCCATCGTCGGCGGCGACCGCGCGAGCGGCGAGTTCTACCATCCCTACTCTCACCCCGGGAAGCTGCACGAACTGCGCGAATTGTGGCGCGACGGCCCGGAAGTGATCTACGCGGTGCCGCGGGCCAACCAGTCGCTGGCCCATGCCCTGCGCCCGGCCGACCTGGTGCGCGAAGCGCCGCCGTCCTACTATGTCAAGCCCCTGGAGCCGTTCCTGGCCTCGCTCGACGACCCGGCTCTGCCCGCCGCGCAATTCCAGTGGCGCAACTCCAGCGCGGCTTCCATCTCCGCCGGCCTTCGCCCCGATTTGCTGCTCTACGTGCAGGTGGCGTGGGACGAGGGTTGGAACGCCAGCGTCAACGGCGAGCCGCGCAAGACCTGGGCCGACCCGCTGGGACAGATGGTAATCGAACCGCGGTGCAGCGGACCCTGTACCGTGGAACTGCTGTGGGATGGCGGCGCCGAAATGCGGGTGGCGCGCGTTCTCAGCCCGGCCGCGCTGCTGGCCGGGTTACTCTGGATGGTTTGGGGACGGCTATGGCGAAAGCGTTCGGATTCACCGACGAAGAATTGAAGCTCCTGCTGGTGGCCGTGCGCCAGATGCGCCGCACGTTTGCCGCTCCGCGGCGAAGCGATCCCTCGCTCGAAGCCTACGCGCAACTCTACGACGCCCTGTTCGAAAAGCTGCGCGATATGGCGGGGCCGCTGCCGGGCGCGGTGGAAGAGATCATCGAGTAGCGCTCCCCGGCTGGCAGACCGCCAGAATGGCGTCCCGGAACGAGGGCCCGATTTCCAGCAGGTCGCGCGCATCGGCCGCGAAACCCAGGAGCAACCGTAGGCGGACCGGGGGGCGAGGTTCCACGGCAGGCATCGATTGCCCCTGTGATCTCAACTGGCCGTATCCGCCCTATCCCGCGGAGCGCGAAATGCACTACAATGTAGTGCATGAAGAACGAAGTCTATAGCTGGCGGGTTTCGACCGACCTCAAGACCCGGTTGGAGCGCGAAGCGCAGCGGCGGAAGATATCGCTTTCCGCGGTTCTCGATCTGGCCGCCCGCGACTGGCTGGGCAAAGGCGGCGCGGAACTTGAAGGGGATGAGGAGCAAGTTCGCCTTCATCATGCCGCATCGAAGTGCTTTGGGGCTTTCGCCAGCGGCATCGCCAATCGTTCGGAAAACGCACGCCAAGCTGTGCGTCAGCGTCTGCGGGGGCGCCGTGGCCGCTAGCGCTCTGATCGATACGGGCGCTATTCTGGCGCTGCTGGACAGAACGGATCGTTGGCACCGGATCTGCGTGGATGCGTTCGAGCAACTCCGGCTACCTCTGCTAACCTCCGAAGCGGTGCTGACCGAACTATTTCATCTGGTTGGCGACAGTCGTCATGAGATGGAGGCCGCCTGGCGATTCGTGCGCTCTGGCGCCATCGTCGTGGCGGCGATCGAGGATTCGGAACTCCCGCAAATACAAGCGCTGATGTCCCGCTATTCGGATCGCCCTATGGATTTTGCGGACGCAACTCTGGTGTATCTCGCGAAGCGTGAGGCTCTCGCGACCGTCTTCACCGTGGATCATGCGGACTTTGACACGTATCGAATAGAAGGCCGGCGCCGGTTCCGCGTGCTTCCGGCGGGCCGGCCGTAGCAGCGGGGCCGCCCGCCCCCTAAACCATCTCCGCTTCCACCGCCCGCACGCGGATCTCCACCGTCTGCTTCCCCAGGTACTGATGGAGCGCCTCAAGCTTGATGACCCCGGCGCCTTCTTTGCTCCGCACCCACACCGCTCCCGCGCCGCCGGCCAGCGCGAAGGGATTCTCGCCCACGATCTCGCCCGGTCCCGTCAACGCAAGCTGGATCGCTCCGGTGGCGAACGGGCGCAGTTCCCCGTGCTGGCTGGTTACGGCCAGCACCACGCGCGTGGCGTCGCGGCCGTCGCCGTCCAATTCCGAGTCGTCGGGTTTCACCACCAGGAGGTCGTCGGTGCCGCTGGCGGAGAGCACTCGGGTGCCCCTCAGCTTGCCGCCGATGTAGCCCTCGATAATCAGGTCGCCCCACCCGCGGAACTCCAGGTCGGTCAGCTTCGCCATGAACGGCGGGTGCTTCAAATGAGGGTAGGTCTCGCGGTCCGGGTCCAGCTCCGAATGGAACTTGCCGCCGTAGAAGATCTTGAGGTGATCGCAATTGGAACAGATCGGCACCACGCCCGGTCCGTTGCCTCCTCCCCGGTCGCCCCACGAGTAGAAGAAGCCCGGCTCGATCACCACCTCTTCCTCGGGATCGCATTGCGATTTGTAGAATCCCGCGGCGGGCTTGGGGATGCGGAAGATGTCGCTGACGCCGTGGTAGCAGATGCGGTCGCCCGACCCGAAACCGGCGTGCGTGGCGTAATCGAAGGCGCACCATGCGATGCCGCCGGAGTAACCGTCGTCGCCGGCCAGTTGGTCGTGCACGCGGGCGTGCCGCAGCACGTGTTCCGCCACGTGATCCACGGAGTCGAAGCGCTTGGTGGAGAACATGTGGCCGTTGAACTCGGTGTTCAGATACGCCCGGTGGTTCGGCGGCCGCAACGGGAAACCGAAATCGTTCATGGTGAAGACGTCTTCCAGCAGTTCGGAGTCGTAGAGATAGCGTATGCCGCCGGTTGGCCGCGAATCGTCCAGCGAGTGCGCCAGTTCGTTGGTGCGCGTGTAAAAGTCGTGATTGTCCGCCGACTCGTTGATGCGCACGCCCCACAGGACGATCGACGGGTGGTTCCAGTCGCGCCGGATCATGCGGTCCACGTTGTCCACCGCCAGGTTCTGCCAGTCCGCATCGCCGATGGTCTGCCATCCGGGAATCTCTTCCAGCACCAGCAGGCCCAGTTCGTCGCATGCGTCCAGGAACGCCGGGGACTGCGGATAATGCGAGGTGCGCACGATGTTGCATTTCAATTCCTGGCGCAGGATGCGGGCGTCGCGCGCCTGCACCCTGGCGGGCATGGCCCCGCCCAGGTACGGGTACGTCTGGTGCCGGTTCAGGCCGCGCAACTTGATGTGCTCGCCGTTCAGGAAGAAGCCCTTGTCGGTGAACCCGGCCTCGCGAAATCCCACCCGCGTGGTATACGAGTCGCCGTTGTCCAACCTGGCCGTCACCGGGTACAGCTTGGGATGCGCCAGGCTCCACAGCTCGATGCCGCCGAGGCCCTCCAGAACCACCTCGTGGTATGGCGCCACGGCATCCGCCGTGGCGGCGCCGGTCTTGACCACGCGGCCGCCGTCGCGCAGTTCGACTGTGATCGCGATGGGCTTGTCGACCGGGCCGTCCAGGAAGCAACGAACCACCATGCCGGCTTCCGCCGACGTCACGCGCACCGGCTTGGCGAATACGTTCGCCAGGCAGGTCTGCGGCGTCACGCGCAAAGCCACGTCGCGGTAGATTCCGCCAAACGTCAGGTAATCGATGGCGCCGCCGAACGGCGGAATGTCCGGCCGCTCGGTGGAATCCACCGTAACCGCCAGCAGGTTATCGGCATCGTACTTCAAATGCGGCGTCAACTCGAAGGAGAACGGGGTGTAGCCGCCCTTGTACTCGAAGAACCGGTAGCCGTTGATGGCCACTTTGGCGGCGGTCATGACCCCGGCGAAGTCTACAAACACCCGCCTGCCCTTCCAGGAGGCGGGCGCGCGGAAGTGGCGCCGGTAAGTGGATACGAACTCGTAGTCCTTGTCGTCGAAGCTGTGCCATGGCAGCTCGACGTTGCTGTGCGGAAGCGTCACTCGCCGGAATCCGCTCTCGTCGAACCCCGGAGACTCGGCGTCCGGAACCGCGCTCCTGCGGAACAGCCAGTTCCGGTTGAGCGAGTAGACGCGGCGCATGGGGATGGCGGGGCGGACGCTCTGCGCTTGGGCGGCCGCGGCAGCCATGGCGGATCCCGCCAGAAAAGTTCGACGATTCACAGGAGTCTCCCAGGGCGCAAAAGTGCGCTAGTGAAGATGATACCAGCCGGTGAGGCGGCGCGACCCGCCCCCAACCGCGGCCGGACTGACAGACGAAAACGTCTGGCCCACGGCCCGGTTCTACTTCCCGCTATTCAGAAACGTCCCCTGCTGGAGTTCCTCGAAGGCCTGGCGGAGTTGTTCCTGCGTGTTCATCACGATCGGGCCGTACCAGGCCACCGGCTCCTGGAGAGGCTTTCCCGAGACCAGCAGGAAGCGGATGCCTTGCTCGCCGGCCTGCACCGTGACTTCGTCGCCGCGGTCGAAGAGAATCAGCGAGCGGTTACCGGTTTCCGGCGGGGGAGCCGTGTCGGCCCATCGGACGCTTTCGGTGGGCACGGCCAGAGGGCCGGAGGCATTGCAGAATCTGCCGTCTCCCGCGAAGACGTAGGCGAAGGCGTGGCGCGTGGTTTCCACCGGCAAGGTCTTGCGGCAGCCGGGCGGCACGGACACATCCAGGTAAGTGGGGTCGGCGGCGATCCCGTCGACGGGGCCCCTGGCGCCCCGGAAACTTCCGCAAACAATGCGCACCCGCGTGCCGTCGTCGTCGGCGATCTCGGGGATATCCGCGGCCTTGATTTCCTGGTAGCGCGGCGCGGTCATCTTGAGTTCCGCGGGCAGGTTGGCCCACAACTGGAAGCCGTGCATCAGGCCCGCTTCATCGCCCTTGGGCATCTCCTGATGAATGATCCCCCGGCCGGCCGTCATCCACTGTACGTCGCCAGCGGCGATGGCGCCGCGGTTCCCCATGCTGTCGCCATGCTCCACGGTGCCGGCAAGGACATACGTGACGGTTTCGATGCCGCGGTGGGGGTGCCACGGAAAGCCTGCCAGGTAATCGGCGGGCACGTCGTTGCGGAAGTCGTCGAGCAGCAGAAAAGGATCGAAATCGGAGGTGTCGCCGAAACCGAACGCGCGGCGAAGGTGGACGCCGGCGCCTTCCACCGTGGGCTTGGCCTGGACGATCCGTTTCACGGGTCGAAGTGACATACGCGTCCCTCCCTCACCCGCCAGTGTAGCGCGTCCGGCAGCGGTTGCTCTGGCCACCCCCGCCGATGAGCCGAAGGATGCACCCCCGGGGATCGACGGCTGGCGGTCGGGTGTAGACTCGTCAAAGGGAAGTTTCGGCGTTCCCAGCAAGGGGGCAACCCGCATGTCCGGAGCTTGGTGGCGCCCGCGGCCTACGGGCGATTCAGGTGGCGATCATCACGCCGTAAGCATCCATTACGGGTGCGTCGTCGCGTCCCTCGCCTTCGCGGCGGGCATTGTCCGCTCGACCGGTTGGGGGGCTGGCTATAGGCTGGCTCCCCTCGTCATCGGCGAGTTAACGGCGCTGGCCGCTCTGGTCTTGAACTATTTCGGACAGTGGGCTTGGGCCGTAAGACTCGCCGTGTTTGGAGCCCTCTTTGCCAACGCATTCCTGGTAACCGAAGCCCGCGACGGTTTTCGTAGCATCGCGATGCTGGGTTTCCCTGGCCTGCTGGTGATTGCCGTGATGTTGCTCAGGGCGGTCGACTACCTGCTTCTGGCTTCCGCCACGCTGCTGACAGTCACGGTCCTTGGCGTGGCGGAGATCCATGGCCTGGTTCCGTGGGTGCCCATTGTGCACAGCCCTACGGACTACCTTACGGTTATCACGGTCGATCTCACCCTGCTGGCAATCGCCTTTATCGGGGGGTTGCTCGCACGCGATGCCCGGCTGAACCTGGCGGCGATACGCACCAGCGCCGATCGGTTGGCCGCCGCCAACCGCGAGTTGGCGCGCTCGGAGGCAAAGTACCGTTCGTTTATCGAATTGGCCGCGGATGCCATCTTCGTGACCGGCCGCGACGGCACGATTCTCGAAGTCAGCCGGCAGGCATCGGCTCTCACGGGCATCGCCAGGGAGCGGTTGCTGGGCGCTTCCATGACGTCGATTCTCTCGCCGGTCGAGCCTGAAGGCAGTCCGTTTCCTCTGGATCTGCTGGAGCAAGGCGTTCCGGTCATGCGCCCCTGCCGGATTGGCCGGCCCGACGGCACGGTGGTGGAGGCGGAGATCCACTCGGCCATGCTGCCGGAAGGCCCGATTCTGTGCTTCTGCCGCGATATCACGGAGCGCAAGCAGGCCGAGGAGGAGCGGAAGAATCTGCACGCCCAGTTGCTCCAGGCCCAGAAGTTGGAATCCATCGGGCGTCTGGCGGGCGGCGTCGCCCACGATTTCAACAACCTGCTGACCTTGATCAACGGCTACAGCCGGCTGCTGCTGGACGCCATGTTCCCCGGCGATCCGAGCCGGGACAGCCTCGAAGAGATCCACAAGGCCGGAGAGCGCGCCGCCGAATTGACTCGGCAACTGCTGGCTTTCAGCCGCAAGCAGAGGCTGCAGCCGCAGGTTTTCGATCTCAACCTCGTCGTGACCGCCATGCGGTCGATCCTGACCCGCGTGGTGGGCGAGGACCTGGAGCTGTGCGTCGAGTTGTCGGCGGAGGCCGCCATGGTCCGCGCCGACCCGCATCAACTGGAGCAGGTCGTCATGAACCTGGCGGTGAACGCCAGGGACGCTATGGCCGGCGGCGGCAGCCTGCGGTTGGAAACGGCCTGCCTGGAATGGGATGAAAGCTTTGCCCGGTTGCATCCGGGGGCGCGGCGAGGCAGGTATGCCCTGCTGGCGGTAAGCGACACCGGCACGGGAATGGACGAGGAGACGCGCCGCCACCTCTTCGAGCCGTTCTTCACCACCAAGGAAGCCGGCAAAGGCACCGGGCTGGGGCTGGCCATGGTTCTGGGTATCGTGGAGCAGAGCGGGGGATTCATAGACGTCGCGAGCGAACTTGGCCGCGGAACCAGCTTCCGGATCCATCTGCCCATGGTCGAGAATGCGGTAGGCGATGCCGGGCCGCCGGCAGCCGTCCCCGTGGCGGCCACCAGGGGAACGGAGACGGTGCTGGTGGTGGAGGACCAGGCGGAGGTGCGGAAATTCGCGGCCGACGCCCTCAGGTCTTACGGCTATCACGTACTCCAGGCGGAAAACGCCTTGGAGGCGGAGATGATCTGCGACAGCGGTTTGCAGGACGTCGACCTGGTCTTGACGGACGTGGTCATGCCCGGCCCCAGCGGCCACGAACTGGCGGACTGGCTGGCGGTACATTGGCCCGATATCAAAGTGCTCTTCATATCGGGCTACGCCGGCGACGCCATCATCCCACAGGGGATTCCGCGACAAGATGCGGAATTCATCCGGAAGCCATTCAGCCCCAGCCAGTTGGCACTCAAAATCCGGGAAGTACTGGGGGCGCCCGATCACCCGGCCGCCGTCGGCGACGATGCCTGAGCGCACTGAGGAACCCGGCGATCCCCGACCGCGCCGCCGCGAGACCGCTCGCTGAGAAGCCGTGAAAGAATCGGGCGGGCTGTTGGGCTAACAGACGAAAGCGTCTGTCCCACATTGCCACCGAAAGACTTGCACGTAGGTGGGGCAGGCGCTTCCGCCTGCCAACCGGTTCTTTCTCAGTTTCTGACGCTCGCGGCTCCGTTCGGAGCCACGACGGGGCGCCCTCCGGGCCTGGAGTGGTTTCCGGCAACGGCGCCAAATCACACGGCCGGAGCCCTAGCCGCCGTCCGCCTACCCCAGCAGCCGCGCGGCCGGTTTCGCGAAATACGTGAGCACAATGCCCGCTCCGGCGCGGACGATCGATGTCAGGCTCTCCATCATGGCCCGCTCCAGGTCGATCCAGCCGTTGCGGGCGGCCGCGTGAATCATGGAATACTCCCCGCTCACCTGGTAGGCCGCGATGGGGACGTCGAAGCGGTCGCGGGCCTGGCGGATCAGGTCGAGGTACGGCATGGCCGGTTTCACCATGATTATGTCCGCGCCTTCCTCGATGTCCAGCTCGATCTCGCGCATGGCTTCGCGGCCATTGGCCGGGTCCATCTGGTACCCGCGGCGGTCGCCGAACTGGGGCGCCGATTCGGCGGCTTCGCGGAACGGCCCGTAGAATACCGACGCGAACTTGGCGGAGTACGCCAGGATCGGCGTCATCTCGTACCCGTCGGCGTCCAGTTCCTTGCGGATGGCGCCCACCCGGCCGTCCATCATGTCGGATGGCGCCACGATATCGGCGCCCGCGCGTGCGTGCGATACTGCGGTGCGCGCCAGCCATTCGAGCGTGGTGTCGTTGTCCACGCCGCCGTCCTTGATGAATCCGCAGTGCCCGTGGCTGGTGTATTCGCAGTTGCAAACGTCGGTCACGATCAGCAGGCCGGGCGTCTCCTGGCGGATGGCCCGGATGGCGCGCTGCACGATCCCGTTGTCGTCGTACGCCCCCGACGCCATTTCGTCCTTGGATTCCGGCAGGCCGAACAGGATCACCCCGCCGATCCCCAACCCGCCAACCTCGGCGCATTCCTTCACCAACTCGTCGACCGAAAGCTGGAAATTCCCCGGCATGGCGCCGATTTCCCGCCGCACCCCCTCGCCGGGGCAGACGAACAGCGGCAGAATGAACTGCCCCGGATGGAGCCGGGTTTCGCTGGTCAGCTTGCGCAAGGCCTCGGAGCCGCGCAATCGGCGCATGCGGTGGACGGGGAACGGCATAACCCGGATTGTATCGCTTTCGCCGGGAGCGGGCGGACACCCCCGCTTGGGGGGACTTGACAAGCGCTCGCGCCCGGATAGAATAAACTTCATCTAAGCGTTGCATTATGCAGACCGCGTGTGAGCATACCCGCACCCAGATGATTGCTCGAAGAGACGGCGTGGACTACCTGGAGTGTCTGGATTGCCGTCAGATTTTCGAGGCAGAAGACCTTGATCCCATGAAAGTCGAGGAAGACGAAGAAGAATAGGGAACCCTCCTCCATCGCGGACCACTGCCGCCCGAAATCTGCAAACGCCCGGCCGGGGCTGCTAGCATGAAGGGACATGCACGATCTGTCCTATTTCCGGGCGAACTTCGACCGTATTGCGGAGCGTCTGGCTACCCGCTCCAACCCGCCCGATCTCGACCAATTCCGCGAACTCGACCGGTGCCGCCGCGCGGCCATCTCGCAGGCCGAGCAACTCCAGGCGCGGGTGAACGCCCAGAGCGCGCAGATCGGCGCGCTGCGCAAGGCGGGCGGCGACTCGACGGCCCTGCAGGACGAGGTGCGCGCCTGGAAATCCGAGATCGCCGGGCTGGAGGATCAGAAGAAGGCCGCCGACGAGGAATTTCAGCAACTCCTCGCCGGCATCCCCAACGTTCCCCACGAATCCGTGCCCGTGGGCCAGTCCGAGCGCGATAACGTCGAAGTCCGCCGCTGGGGCGCGCCGCCCGAGTTCGATTTCGAACCCAAAGCTCACTGGGACCTGGGCAAGGATCTGGGCATCCTCGACCTGGAGCGCGCCGCCAAAATCACCGGCGCCCGCTTCGCGCTCTACTGGGACCTGGGGGCCAAACTGGAGCGAGCCCTCATCAACTTCATGCTCGACGTGCACACCCGCGAGCACGGCTACACGGAAGTGCTCCCGCCCTTCATGGTGAACTCCAGGAGCCTGTTCGGCACCGGCCAGTTGCCCAAGTTCAAGGAAGACCTGTTCAAGTGCGAGGGCCAGGATTTCTGGCTGATTCCCACCGCCGAAGTCCCCGTCACGAACATCTACCGCGACGAAACCCTGGAGGCCGCGGTGCTGCCCATCAGCCTTTGCGCCTATACGCCGTGCTTCCGAAGCGAGGCCGGAAGCTACGGCCGCGACGTGCGCGGCATCATCCGCGTCCACCAGTTTCAGAAGGTGGAGATGGTGAAGTTCACGCGCCCGGAAACCAGTTACGACGAGTTGGAGAAGCTGACCGCCGACGCCGAAGACATCCTGCAGCGGCTCGGCCTGCCCTACCGCACGGTGGCGCTGTCGACCGGCGACATCGGCTTTTCCGCGGCGAAGACGTACGATCTCGAAGTCTGGCTGCCGGGGCAGAACGGGTACAAGGAGATTTCGTCCTGCTCGAATTTCGAGTCGTTCCAGGCCCGCCGCTCCGGCATTCGCTTCCGCAACGGGAAGAAGAGCGAGTTCGTGCACACGCTGAACGGCAGCGGCCTGGCGGTGGGACGCACCTGGGTGGCCATCGTCGAAAACTACCAGCAGAAGGACGGCAGCGTGGTGGTTCCCGAGGCCCTGCGCCCGTACGTAAACGCCGAAGTGATCCGCCCGAGGTAGGCGCTACCGCGCGCGCCGGCGGCCGCGGCGTAGGCCCAGGCAAAGGCCGAGTAACCCGAGGCCGGCCAGCGTCGTACTGGCGGGCTCGGGCGCCGCGTCGAACTCGATCTCGCCGATGTATCCGCCGGTGTCGGTAGAGCTCATCGGAGGCGACGCAGCACTGGCATAACCTTGCCCACCCTGCGGGTTGGAGCCTGCCGAGGGGGCGGACAAGGTGACGGCGAAGTTCAGGCTTTCGTAAGGTCCATCGACGCCGGTGGGAAAGTACCCATAATCCGCGGTGTTGAAGGCGAGCCCATAGATGAACTCATCCGGCACGGAAACGTTGGGCAGTTCGAATGTCACGGTCGAGAGCGAGCCGCTATGACATCCATCGGAAGCGAGCCAGCCGTTGTTGGGGCAGCCCCCGCCAGGCGCGGGGCGCCAGGGGATCGATGCGTCGACCGTGTAGGAGCCGATGAGCGAGCCTACGGAATCGCCGGCATTGACGTCGTAAAGGTTGAGGGTCAGGTCTATGTCGAAGCCGGCCGAAGTCAGCGTCGATCCGCCGAGCGTCTGGCCGATGTCGCCGCTCCAATCCGACTCCGGCGCCCAATCGCTCATCCCCACGGTGGCCGACAGGAGATCGGCCGGCCCGTTTGCAAGTTGGACAAGGTCGCCAAACTCGGAGATACCACTGGCCTCGTAGCCAATGGAAGGCTGGTTGGGAGGCAACGGCGCGGGCAGGCTGCTATAAACGATGGCGCCCGCCCAGGCAGGCACAGCAACCATTATGGCAAGCGCGAGATGGCATAATTTCATACCGCCCCCTCCGAAATGCCATCGTCCCCTTATCCATCCGCCCCGAGCAAGACTGTACCAGCCCATAACTTAAGACAGAGCAAGCTCAGTACCCAGCCGGCGGCCGATGCGCTTCCACAATTGCTGCAACTTATAGAGGTGAGGCACGGAGAATCGCCGCCGGGAGTGTAAGAAACTCGCGGGCGAAGCATCTAACCGGTTGAGTCCAGATGAATCACGCGGAGCGCGAACGGCTATTCGTGGAACTGTTCGAGGGAAACCGGGCCAGCCTTCGCCGGCTGTGCTACGGATACCTGAGTTCCGCCAGCGAGGTGGACGACCTGTTCCAGGAAATCATGACCAACGTCTGGAACAGCCTGCCGTCGTTCCGCGCAGAGGCCAAAATCTCCACCTGGCTGTACCGCATCGCGGTCAACACCGCCCTCATCCACCGCCGCAAACGAAGGCCGTCGGAAGCGCTGGAAGACGTTGCCGACCAGCGCGCCAGCGCTCACCAGGACCTGGAACGGCGCGAGCGCCTGGACGCGCTCCACCGCGCCATTGCCCGCCTCGGCGACCAGGACCGCCTCATCGTCTCGCTGCTGCTGGAAGGGCTGAGCTACCGGGAAATCGCCGATATCACGGGAATCACGGTGAACTACGTGGGCGTCAAGCTCTCGCGCATCAAACAGACGTTGGAACAGATGACGACGGAGGTCGGCCATGGCGCGGCTTGAGGAACTCCAGCAACTGTGGCGGAGCCAGCCGCAGCCGGCGGCCGCCGCGGTAGACTCGCACGGCATGAAGGGCGCGTTGCGCCGCTTCGCCCGGCGGCAGAACCTGATCTATTCGCTCAAGGCCGTGGTGGTGGTGTGGCTGGTTTGGCTATGCCTGTCGTTGGCGGGGCCGTCGGCGCTCGCGGTCCTCGGGGCGGCGATGCTGCTCGGCGGCGCGCTTACGGTGCTCATTACGGACTGGCGCAGCCAGTTAGGGATAGCGCGCCTGGATTTCACCAGGCCTTCGGCCGGGTTCGTGGACAGCGTGCTGGAACGGCTGCGCGACCCCAACGCTCTCTTTCGCCGGCTTTTCTGGCCGCAGATGATCCCGATTTGCGTCGGCATCAACCTGCTGTTCGCGGCCCATTCCATCGCGGTCCACCTGGCCGCCACGCTGGGTCCCTTCGCCGGTTACGCGGTGGGCATGAAACTCCGGTCCAAGCGGTATGCCGCGGAGTACCGGCCGCTGGTGGAGCGGTTGACGGCTATGAAGATGGCTCTGGAGGAGCAGTCGCAATGAACTGGAAGCGGATTGGCGACCTGATCCGGCTGCGCTACAAGCTGATGTGGGCCAGGACGCGCTCGCGCAACGGCAAGATCGCGCTCTTCGCCATCGGATTCCTGCTGGCCGTGCTGGTGACCGCGGTGATGGCGGCGGGCGGGGTAGCCGCGGGCATCCTGGCCATCCGCAGCGGCCAGGCGGAGCGCATGGCGCGAGGGGTGCTCTCGGGCCTCTTCGTGAATGCGGTTTTCGGCTCCGTGCTGATGGGATTCGGCCTCAACGCGGTGTTCAGCGACGCCGAGTTGCGGCGCTTTCCTCTGCGCGGGCGGGAGCGGTTGGTGGCGCGCCATTTCCTGGGACTGGCCGACCCGTTCTGGGTCTTCATTCTCGCGCTGGAAGCCGGCCTGGTGGTGGGCCTGTACGTTTTCGGCACGTATTCGTTCTGGTGCGGCGCCCTGGCGGCGCTGCTGCTGTATGTGTGCGGCTACCTGCTGACGCGCGTAGTGGGCGTGTGGATCGAGCGCCTGATGAACACGCGGTCGGGCTCCATGATCGTGCTGGGGCTTGTCCTGGCGCTCTCGCTCCTGCCCGGCTTGCTGTTGTCCATGCTGCGGAAGCACTCGGCGCTGAGGGATGGAGCCGCCGCCGCGCTGCGCTATACGCCGCCGTTCGGCGCGGCGGCGGCGATGACGCACCACGGGCCGGAAGCGTTCCTTGGCCTGGGATTGATCGCCACCTGGGCGGTGGGCCTGGCGGCGGCGCTGGTGGCGCTGGAGCGCCGTCCCATCGCGCGGCGCCAATCGGCGGGGAGCCGCGCCACCTGGGGCGGCCCCGTGGACCGCCTGAGTGCGCTGTTCGGTCCGCGCATGGCTCCCCTGGTGGGCCACTGGCTGCGGTTCTACCTGCGCTGCAACCGCTTCCGCATGATGTATCTGTTCTCGATACCCATGGCCGCC